>Ga0123355_10006721_pt1 | contig 17108 bp, 11 predicted proteins | sample TergutEmb28metaG_3_FD_89872 | JGI IMG/M metagenome (GOLD analysis project Ga0123355, IMG submission 89872) | Embiratermes neotenicus P1 segment gut microbial communities from Petit-Saut dam, French Guiana - Emb289 P1 | ecosystem: Host-associated > Arthropoda: Insects > Digestive system > Gut ...
ACAAAAAAAAAAAAAAAAAAAACCCCCCCCCCCCCCCCCCCCCCTCAAAAAAAAAATCTGCCAAGGGAATTTAATATGACTCCCCAATAATAAAATGTCTACTAAGAAAGAATATTTTACTATTACTGTCATACACTTAATTCACACAGCATGTCATATTCTATCTACCTGTACTAGTCAGTGTCGCTGCCACCATCTTCACATTCAGTGCCTTCATCTTCCTCACACTCACTACCAGCATTCCCATCCTCTTCACTGTCTTTCCACAATATATCAACAGTCTCATCCACTGCAGTGGACGTATAGTACTTCTTAAAAACACCCTTCACAATCACTTCTAGTGCCATGTGCTGTCATGCCGTTTGACAATCATATGATTATATATCGTGGTGTATCAATTTTCTTGAACCCATGAAGTTGCAGTTTTCCCCATAGATGCTGTTAATGGTGTTAAGAATTTAAATATGCATCTTCTGGAATTTTATGTGTGCCCGTGGTCTGATCAATATGAGTTCATGGCCCTTTTTATGGTCTTTAATGTGTGGTTTGGTCCAGGTTTTTTTTTTTAGGCTTTTAGTTAATTTTTTTAATGGCCATTTTCATGCCACAACCCTTGGAACTAGATCTGTTCTTAGGTACATATTGTAACAAGTTACTATTGCTATGGTGCCCAGGGACTGAGAATAACACAACGTAAGGGGTCCACCAGGTTAGGTGCTTCTTTGCCTGAACACAGAAATAGAGCCGATTTCCAAAAAAACTTCTTTAAAAACTTTGGCTGTGCCAGTTAGCTTTAGTCACGCCATCTTATCTCATGGATTTCTTGACCCTCGAAGCTGGGACCGATACGTCGGCCTGAAATGTTGTTAAGGAATTACCACTCTCCTGTTGCGTGATATCTCAGAAGAGTGCAGATATCACGTGACGATTTGGCGATGCAGGCCTCGGTTTGACTCCCCGTGGTCCAGTTCAGAACGATCTGGTTCAGTGCTCCGTATGTGAATTTAAGATGACCTCACATATTGGAGCACCAAATTTAAGGGAAAAAACCTCGTCTTGCATTGGAGTAAATATGGTAATATCTTTGATGCAGGCCGCAACAGTGTGGAACTCTTTAACATGGATAAAGGAAGCATGCTCATTCAGGGTATTCCACATAAGGTGTGCCAAACTTCAGGATATTATCTTAATTTGGTTTATAACGTTGTAATGATGACAAAGACAAAGAAATATGCCATGTATCACAACTAAGGGTCACTTTTTTTGTATGTGGAAGATTTGTTTACAACATGTTTCAGTCGAAAGGGTCATCCCTTTGGACTGAAACATGTTGTAAACAAATCTCCCATATACATAATAAACAGCCCTTAGTTATGATGGGTGGTATCTTTTTTTTTTTTTTAATTTAAGGGTGTTTTTTTATGATGTTTGAGTTGTAGGTGTCCTCCCTTTGGATTGAAACATGTTGGAAACAAATCTGCCATTTACATTATAAAAACCCCTTACTTATAATGAGTAGTATCTTTTTTTTTTTTTTAACTTCAGGATGTTATTTTATGAGTCATGTTGAATAAAAATGTTATCTCAACATATGCCTAATTATCAGCTGTTACACTGCTGTGTGCTCTTTAGTGTGTGGGCATGGCTGTCATTATACTGTAGTCTGTTGTATGACAGGTCTGTAACCTTTTCCAAAGCAAGTTCTTCAGAGAGTGTGAACTAGTGCTTCCCCTTTCATTTTGCAGTATCCTGTCATTTCTTTAAAATCATCCAGTAACTGCTTAACATCTCCTTCTTCATCTTCCCATCTACATATCTTACTCCTGTTGTTCCTCCAGTAATGTGTTTTGGAAGGCAGTTCCTGTCCAGAATGTTACCATTGCAGTTAGCCTTCCTTCCTTGTATTGTATGTAGGATGTTCCCTTCCTCCATGAATCTGTGCAGTACTTCGATATAAATCCATTTTGCTGGTGAAAAGAGTCTTATTTTTGAATGCTGTTTTTGCCATTGCAATTGTGGGTTGGATACTGAAATAGCTGAAATATTTCACATTACCCAGTTGCTTTTGATCTCTCATGAATTGTAGTGGGGATGCCTTTTACTATGTGAGGAGGAAAATATGTTAGAATTAAGCTAAAAGACAACCAGAAATTCTTGAATTTTCTGTTTTATTTGCCTCTTTCAAGACAGTTACTCCAGTTGAATAAAAAAAGAGTGTTTCATAAGAAAATATGAGTTTTCAGACACTGCATTTCAAAAGGACCTGACTGAGCATGAATATTTATATGGAAAGCTAGATCAGTATTGCAGACAAATCAAGGGAGCAAGACTTGTTACTTATGTCTGCAAAATAATGTTTGATTGGCTGTTTGTAACTTAAATTGACTTTACATACATTTCTAATAGGTCAGGTCGTTTTAAAATACCTGTGTGTGTGTATGTGTATATATATGGGGACCGCAGTTGCACAGTGGTTAAGGTGCTGTGCTACAAATCGGAAGGTCACTGGTTCAATCCCAGATGGTGTCATTGGAATTTTTCATTGACATAATCCTTCCAGTCACACTATGGCCGTGGGGTCGACTCATCCTCTAACAGAAATGAGTACCAGGAGCATTTCCTGGGGTTAAAGGCTGCCAGTGCATACGGCTGACAACCTTACCACCATTCTGTGCCGTTGTCATGTAATCTGGGAACCTTAACTTCCTGGAACCCTCTGGGTCACTCCAGGCCTGTAATGGGACTGCTTTACCTTTACCTTTTATATATATTTGTGTGTGTGGTGATCATTGTGTATTGTGTTTTACAGTGGTCCCTCAGTTATCCGGATCCCTGGGTGGTCTGGACAAGTTTTGGGCCAACTATAGTACAATATTTCTGGTGGTATGGATTCCCAGGTAGTCCAGACCACCCCTCCCTTCATATAGTCTGGATGACTGAGGGACTTCTATAATATGAGAATAAATATACAGCATATGCCCAGGTGATTAGCTTCTCTGCTGTGGAGAATGGATTTCTTGCCATCATCCTCTCTAGGAGTTGGTCTGCCCAACTTCTTTTTTCTGTTTGGTGTAATTTTTAGGTGTTTTGTTGGAATGGTGTCACCATGTTCTTTGAGATTTCTTGTGTATCGCTGTATAAATTCTATTACCTGTGTAATTTATGGTCTCATATAATTCCTTTTTTTCTTTCACAATCGTAAGCAGGAAACCCAGTGAAGTGCCTTTCTGCTAATAGGAATCCTCATCAGCTCTTATTGTCCATGATCACTTGATTAGATAATGTTGGTTGGAATATCTGATTTATAATTTGTAGTGTTTTAACAAGATTTATGATTTCCACATTCAGACTCTTTTAGCACATGTAAGATACATGCAAAATGCTGAAGAGTATTAATTTGTCACCGTCCTGTCATTAATGCGTGTCTTGCTTGTTAGTGTTTCTGGTGGACAGTGGATTTGTACCTGCAACATTTCAATGATGATTACTGATTAAATTTTGAACCTGAAGGCAGGTTTTCCCGAATTTTTTTAATATCTTGCCACTAGAAGCCACCCTGCCCCATTGGATTTTAATTTTGTTTACTTATTAATATAAACATCACTGAACTTGCTGAGTGAAAAGGACAAATTGCCACATGTTAAAAAATATGCACTTATTGGTAAAGTAATTACTGTTTGAAGAAGGTGAAATAACACTGCAGATGCACAGAATGTATGTTGAACTGTGAATGTTACTAGGTAAATAACAGAAATCAGCAAATAGTGTGTTGAACATTCATTAAGGTTTGTAAAATTCAACATGTTGCTAATTCTTTGTTTCATTTGTAATATTCATGCATTTTTGCACTGTTTGGAAGGTAGTGTGTTGTGGTAAGGGGAGGTTAAGTACTTTATTTGCCTTTGATTTGTCCACAGTCATGCTTCCCTGTTCTTGTATTAATTGTGAAATTTGGGTTGCATATGTTACACTTTATCTTGTATCTTGTAATTGGATTGAGGACTGTTCTCTTTCACACTCATTTCAAGTATCTTTCCTTATAACAGGTCTGGTGCAAGACATGGAAATTCCTTCTTATTTGGTCTTTGTTATTCATCTTTGGTTTCTATTTTATTTTAATTTAAACCCTTTCATTTGTCAGTTGCAGTAAGGTGTTATATATATAAAGGCTGGTCATAAGGAACGTCCATTGTGTAGTTTAAATTGCATAAATTGCCCACTTCTTCCCTTTTGGGTAGATCTTTATCCTGAAAAGTTGTCATATACGGCAAAACTCTGATAATCAGCTTGCATGGGACTGGACAGGTGCAAACTTATCAAATATTCAAGATTGTCAGACGGTACCCACACTGACCTAGATTTGAATAGGAAATTTTTCGTTAGTGCTCCTGTACTTGGGGCTGTACAATTAATCAGAGGAATATACACCATTTTGGTATCTCACCGTGTGCTCATTCAGGGCCATCAGGATCCCCTTCTTCTTTCTGGCGTCTTCATTGCAGAAGAACTTGACGGAGTATGAGACGGGGCCAGGACCACAGCGGTTGATGTACAGACGCTCTTGATGGCCTTTTGAATATGTCCCTGAGAACTGCCTGTTTTATTGATGGAGCTTTTTACTTTTAAAAAGCAAACTCTCCCATTTTGGAACTACTCTCCTCAAGTGTCAGATTATCATGATTTCTGATTTATCATATGTTGGATTAAAGGCATTTTGCTGTATTTTCTGTAATGGTTGTTCTGCCTTCAAAGGAAAGACCCTACACTATTATCATATGTAACTAGACAGTACTAGTTATCTAAACATCTGATGTTTTGACTAATGTGTGTAAGTTTCACTTTCATGCGCTGTAAAACCTGCTTAAAAATGTGTGAGTGTGGTTCATGCATTTCACTATAATGACGCATTTGTTGCCATACTGCGCTTGCTTTTTGCTTGAACATAAATGGCTTTCATGTTTTCTTTTGAAACCTAACATTTAACCATATGTAAGCAGATTTCATTGTTGAAGTTGAAGAGTACCAGCTCTTAAAATTCTGAATACGCTGACATCCGGTGAAAATGTATTGAACTGCTGGAAAAGTGGCAGTCCATGTATTGAAATGTACTCCTTGTCAGAGGGCACTTCAGAGATATATTTGGATACTGCATGTAGTGGGTCGAAAGTGATGTACTGTTGTGTATTTTAAGAGTAATTGTTCACATCATTTGCGTGCCTGTGTGTGTTTGTAACCAGTAAAATTAGAATCTATAATGTAAAAAAAAGTTTGTGTTATTTAAACCGTCTTTACACAACACATACAATAACAGCTGCAATTATTACAACAATTCAACTAAGCAACATGTTTCTGCCTTATTTGGCCATCATCAGGCTTACAAAACAATGATGTTAGTCAAGGTACATTCAGTGGCTTTTACCTATGGGATCCCACGGTTTACAATAGTACTATCACTTTCGAATTGCAGGTACTGTTTAAAAACATTATAATACAATAAAATCTGATATTAAAAAGATATGTTTACTTTAAGAGTGAGCATCAGTGCATGGTATACTGTGAATACATTAGTAATCTGGTTGTAGGGGTGTACACTGGGCGGTTGTTGGTGTATTTTTCATGGGCTCGATTGTTCTCTCGGTGCGTGTGAGCCTATACACTATGTTTTCCCGTTCAGTTTTTCGTTTCGGCGTAATGTTGACCAGTACTATTGTATTACACTTGAATTAACTGTCTATTTATAGTTTTTGTTCGGTTGGGAGTTCACTTCCCATGTTGTAGGCTATAAAAAACTCACAGTTCTTTTTAAACAGTACCTGCAATTCAAAGAAGATTGATAGTACTATTGTAAACCATGGGATCCCATGGGTAAAAGCTACTGACTGTACCTTGACTAACACCACTGTTTTGTAAGTGTGATGATGGCCGAATAAGGCCGAAACATGTTGCTTTCTTGAATAGTTGTAATAATTGCAACTGTTATTGTATGTGTTGTGTAAAGACAGTTTAATCAATACTTTTGTTTACGTATACACAACAGGATGGAAACTATCGAATTTAAAAGTCTTTGTCAGTATTTGTGTGTAATGTGGCTTATCTTGGTAGCTGATGAAGCTGATGAATTTTCTCTTGTTTTAATCGCATTGTGTGTAGGTTATGACCAGATACCAATAGATTCCATGCAAGGCTTGGAGATTGGTTCTCATCATGGAGCTGGTGGTGGGGGTGGTTCCACTTATGGACCCATTGATGCCATGGACGTTGGAGGACCAGATTCCTCTGACCTGAACTTCGATCATCTTGATGAGCTGCCTCAACCCCCACAGGACAACAATCAGGTGGCAGCTTGGTATGATACAGACCTGTAGTATTTTGGCTGACCCTGGCCATTTGTGGCTGAACATTAATTGCATCAGTTTATGGATGATTCAGCTATTTGATAGAAAGCATGAATCTACAGGGGGGTCATTTTTCTGTGCTTATAGTGCTTAATAAAAATAGGAGAATTCATTACCATGTTTAAGTGTATGAAAGTGACTATATTGTCCCACGTGTTAGTGATGGTTAAACAAGTGAAATCATAAACTCATGTTCATTCATTCATTCATTGATATTCGGCTAAATTTTGGTGTGTAATTTTGTTGGTTTGACTGTACTCCTAAGTCTTTAAAATATTCAAATTCTGTGTTACTGAAAAGAGAGTTACAGACACATGATGATGGCCTGAATGTCCTGAATGAATATTGTAAGGATTATAAGGAGTTGATGATGTCACATGTCAGTGTCCTAATCTGAAATCGGTTCATATGTCTGTCCTTTTGTTGGGATAAATTTCATGTTACTGAAAAATTCTGCAAATCCTGATTATTGGAGAAATAACATTATGGCACTGTTACATGCCTTGACAGCCATGTTCACGTATATGACAGCAGAAATATGTAAGCAGTGTGGTATTCCTTTGTTGTTATGTAGCATTTTGTTGTGTAAGGTTGGTCATCTGTAGGTTTAAACATTTCTGGTGTGCAGCTGTTGTCTCCAGCAGGGCGTTGTTTGGTACATGAGTACGAAGTCGCATACGATTTTCGTAGCACATTTTCCTGTAAATGTAATTAGGAAATGTAATATATAGGAACCTGAGTATCTGACAAAAGAGAACATTGTAGATCACCAAAATTGGGTGACCTCAGTTTAGTTTCCTTCTGCTCCTCTCTCTTTCTCTCTCTCTTGCTCTCTCTCATCATGCATTTATTGATGCCATGAATGAAACTTAGGTTAGACATGACTGATAGTTGCGTGTTGTCTATGGTCTCAAGCGAAATAAATTCAAACACAGAAGTCTTTAAGTCAGATACATTGGACTGGTCCAAAATAGAGTCACATCTGTTTCATTACACCATCATAATCTTTAAAGTTGAATTAAAATTTGAGGTTGTATGAAAGTGAAGTTAGTGTTATGCCCATTTCATAGGTGGTTTTATTAATGCTCACCATCCAGCTCTTGGGTTGAGGTGCAGGACAACTATTTGACACTGAGCAGCCATCTGTCATCTCATAAGTAATTGGTTATGACTTTTGAGTGTTTGTTTTGTTGGAGGCATGGTTGTGGTGATGAATGTATGATTGCTGATATGATATAAGAAAGTTAATACTATAGTGATGATTTTAAAAGTATAGGAAAATGGAATTGGCTGTTTACTACATGATGTTTACACTAGTGAAACTGTGCCTGACTTTCACAATTTTTTGGTAAGTTTTTCTTGTCTTGATATCAAGTTTGCCCGTTGTCCCAAATTTTTTTGTTTGCCAGCGAATGGTGTTATAATCACACTTGATTCAGTCATTAGCATTTTCTTCCTCTTTTTGCAACATGGCATTAATTTGTAATAAGTGACATGGTAACTTTGTTATTAAGAAAGGAATAGTCTGTCTTGTTGCTGTTTTGTGCTGCATTTGCGTTCTTCTGACATCGGTCACATCTGACCAAATGTTTTTTAAACCATGCTGGTCCCCGTTCCTTTAAGTGTCTTTTTAGACGGGCTGTGAAATCTATTTCACTCTTCCTTCCCTATTTTAACTGCTACACAGATTTTCTTGTTGATCTTGGGGGACCATTTATTGGTCCAGGTGCATTCTGTAAATGCTGGCGGGTGAACGGCAGTGTATAGAGCAATGGGGCATTTTTTGGAGTAGCTGAAGTGGCGGTAACCTTTGTTGGTCTCGTAATGTAACTTGGCATGAGAAATTTATTTATGGTGCCAGTGAAGGAGTCCTGAAGTGGGATAAGGGAATTGTGAGTAGAAAAGATTATATATGAACCAGTGTATGGCCCCTTATTCATGACAGGGAAAATAATTTCTTCCTTCCTTTATCTCTCACTCTCCTTCCCCCCCCCCCTCCCAAAAAACTTTCCCCTCCTGCCTTCTCCCATATTGCTCTCCTATCCATTATCAATCCATTTGCCATTATTTTTCACCTTCCTATCCTCTTCACTGGCCCCTTAATGGTGATCCTCTGTACATGTACCCCGCTGTCACCCTTCTCCAATATATGTTTCCCAACCCTTTTACTTGTCCATACTTTGTTTTCCCGTCTCCTAGGATTGGCAGAAAGTAAGATGAATAGGTGTAAGTTTGTACTATTTCTAGCAGAACATTTTGTTTTCCTGAAGTGTAACAGGAATTTTCTATAGAAGTTTTCATTGTTTCCCCCTAAGCATTACATAAATTGGCTGTTACCTGCATTCGTATTTGCCAGTCTAGTTTCCTTGGAGAATGTTGATTCCTGAATGGGAGTCATTGTCTTGGACGCTGTTCTAGCTGTTCTTACAGATTACACAGGAAAGTGACCAGTTAATTAGTATTGGAATGAAAATTCAAGCAATTGGTTGAACGCATTTCACATGTCAGGAGATAAGGTAAATGTAGAATTTTTATCACCTTGGACATACCTGTGCTTATTCTGCTAAATCACGAGAGACTGCAGTAACACATTGAAACATATGACAGTCACATTTGATAGTGTGCTGTTGATGTTTATACTTATAAAGTATTTACATATTCATGCATTGATATTTGGTTGAACTGAAGATACATAAACTTAGTGACAGTACTGCCATTTTTTTTTTTTTAAAATTGTAAGTTCAGAGTGTGGCATAAAGTGACATGGAGACATGATTGAGGGTAACTGGAGTCGAATCTCAGACTCTTGGTCTGTGTAAGGGGTTGAGGACATCACATTGCTTCCATCATCTCGGATCATTTCAAGTTTCTGTACACATTTATTGGTGACCTGTCTTTAACAGTTAGGTGGGATCTTATGAAGGTAAAAACACTTCACCCATTGTGTAGCTGTTATCCTTCCTGTGAAATGAATATAAACTCGCACATAATTCTGACAGTAATGGAATACATCTGAGATATAATGTTAGTGTAATTCAGTATCTGATACTTAAGAAATATAAGATTAATGTTGGACCGCTTCCATTTTAGTTTATGGTAGCATTTTGTTCAGTTATCTGCTCATTGTTGTTTTTGTTTTTGAATTTAACTTGAGGTTGCCATTTATGCCCCTAGTGCTGTAGAGGGAAGTACAGTTAACTTTTACTTTAATGTGACTGTTACTGTATAATTCATGTGTGTGTGTTTTTTTTAATGCATATGCATCTTAAACAGCTGTTGGCTTGAGGTGCAGGATAGTTTGTTAACCATATCTGTCGTGGTATAAATTGAGGTATAATTTTCATTATCGAGCATCCCTTATGATGGGGAATGATGTTTAATGAATTATGTGTTTTGTTGATGAATGTGTGGTTTATAATGTGGTACGAAAAAATTTAATTACTGTGATGATCATCCTAAACAAATTGGATGGTATCCTTTCATTGATGTCAATGTCACTGTCATATTTTTTATCATCATCATTAATCACATGTGGTATAGTATTTCTTTCATACAGCACTGCAGTGGTAGCTGTTCTCATTATTTCTTTAGGAGTAGGTAGTTGACCTTCATTATGTATAAATGTATTCAAGTATTTCTGTGCAGTTGTCATTTGACTGTAGAGAGTCTTAAGTGTTACATGTTTCTGATCAAGGCCTTGGTGTTGAAACTACACTTCATTTTTATTTATGGGATGTTATTTCATCCCATTTGTCGGTGTGAAATAAATATATTTTCACATCTGCAGGGCAGTTTCTTTCATCCCATCTTCTGTCATCCACCATGACATTTCAGAATACGAGCTGTTCGCAAACATGTGACAATCACACCGAAAGCTACCAAGCAGCATTCATAAATGCTAAGCCAAGTGATTGTTGTTTTCTTTTTCAGTGATCATACAAGAAATAATGGCAGATTGTTATGTCAAGATTAATTAAAACTTCAGTATTATACTTGTAGGTATATATATATATATGTATATGTTCCTGCCATGTATTATGTTTTATAGCATTCCAAGATGTGGGGTCAGCTTTTGGTCAAATGACTTATGAAATTTATTGTGAAATGTTCACGTGTGATTCTTCAACAAACTTTAGAGATTGATGTAATGTTGATAAAACATCCTTCCTCTAGCAGTGCTTGCATGGTAGCAGAACACTTCAGTAAGAAGACAGTGCAGTTGTACATACTTTCACTCTAAGCGATAGAGCCTGCACTAAATGTGAACCAAGTTCATGTTTGTGGATTTTTTTATCCAATGTACTTAAGTGTAAATCGTCTTTCCCAGATTTGTCTGCCCACATGTCTTGGCTCTATGGAATGTATGTAACGTTTATTTTGTGTGTTATCACAGAGAAATGAATAACAGGGTAGTGAGTGTTAGTTGATTGTATCCGTACATATACAAGTAGAAATCTTAAATTATGTAATCTTTTTATAGATGGATATGAAATAAATTATATCAACCCAATTTGTCTTATCTTTGATTCTCTCCGAGTCTGTTCTTGTTTTCAGCAGTGGTGTTTGTTTGTTATTGGTTTGCTTCTAAGGCTTTATGTAATCCCAAAAGCACTTCAATTACTGTCTGTGGCTTGCATCAAGGACTTTGTGTATATTGTTGAATGTGAAATTGGTTCCAAGCTTAATTCAGAAATAATATCATCAAAAAATTTGGGGAAGTGGAAGTACAGGTGCATGCATTTTTAGCCATGGCATTGGATGGTGAAAGTGCGTGGCATTTACACCCATGTCAGAACTCTCTGGTGCCCATGCAGTGTGGACCCTGGATGCCTTGTGGAATAGAAAAATGTGCTTCTGTTGGAATTGCTAATTATTAATCGTTGGCTTACATCCAAGGCTTTTATATATGGGGTTAATCATAATTGCCTGACACATTTCACAAAATCAGTTGAGCTGTTTTCATGAAACTTGGTCATGGATGTTATGCCATTGGATTTACCACGTCATAAATATGGTAAATGTTTCCCCCTCCATGCCGTGAAGGCATATAGGGAGAGCAGGCATATAGCTCCATTCTTAATCTCAGCAGTAGGTGGGAGATAAACGGTTAGCTTAACGCCCCGGCTGCTTTACCCCCGGAAAAACCCCCATTAGGAGGATGAGTACACCCCAGAGCCGGTCCGGTCGTTTTGGAGAAGAGTAAAATCTCTTGCACCTACAGGGATTCGAACCCCGGCCCGTCCAGCCCTCAGCGTAGTCACTAGGCTGCATTTAATATACTACAGTGAGATAATTTATGGTCCTGAAATTGTGGATGGTTATAGATCTTCGGTAAATATGAAACTAATAATTAGGTATATTTTAATAGACTAAATTTTTCCTGAAGCTTTCATTTTGATGACATTAACGAACAACTGGAGCTCGACATGTGAAATTCGTTACAGAGCTAGATCATAAGCATGCCTTGACAATACGTCTGAGAAGTTTACAGTTACAGACGTGACGACAGAAATTTTGAATTTTCGGCCCAGTTTGGGGCCCATTCAGTGGGTACCGCTGGCTCTTTCCTTGGATTAAAGCGCCCGGGGTGTGTAGCTGAACAGTCACCCCTCTTTAGTGTCAAGGTTGAGAATGAGTGGATCTATAGCTCCACACGTGTTTTTATGGCATGCGTTGGGTCAGCGGCGATCAGGTTAACGTAGACAATCTGTTAGTACGCCACTTAAATTCACAACAATAATAATAATAATAGCAATAAATTTCTTTCGGTAGAGTTAGAAATTTGTGCGGCAGGAAAACATGGTTTATATCTCCAACAAGTCATGTTTTGGCATGTTTTATAACAATACTTTATTATAAATATTTTCAGGTTATGACGTTCGAAGTCGTAAACTCCTGAGTCTTGCAGTCTGTTCGCAGTTGGATGCTAGGGCGACATTTCTCTGGTCACGTACTTCAGCAACACAATTTCCCATAGAGCTTGTATTTGCCTGCCTGAAACAATTTACTCAGACCTCAGTTCTCCCCATATGCCGCGTCCAGGACTCCGTGTAGGCTAAGACGTACGTTGCTTGCATTGTATTTGTAAATTACCCTACGCCGAGTGTAGTTTCCGGTGAATTTTCATGTCACACAGGACTGAATTCCCACCCTAATCCAGTTTCTCAGCGACGCGTGGCAGTAAAGTACCAGCCATCGGCCTAGACCCAGTACCACAGTACCATGCTGGCTTGCCAGTGCGGAAGAGCGAGCGGTGTGCCACTTTACAGTCAGTGGTCTTCGGGAAGCCATTGTGAACGTTCTTGTGTTGTGTTAAGTGTGCTCCTGGCCGGCGGGAATTTTATACTTTTGGTAAGCAGATATCCTGCATTTGTTCAATCCCTAATGCTTGTCTGTTTTCCTTCACATACGAGTAGACCAAGAGGGAATTTAGCACGAACTTTAAGGCAATATTTGAACCTTAGATTGAAGAAGTTACTGGGCAGAGTAGTATGTTAAGGAGCGAGGACATTTGCGACAAGTAAGGGTCACAGTGTAAGTCAATTGCCGAAGAACGGTCAGAATTTGAAGTAGGCTGTACTTAGAACAGTTAAGAAAGTGGGATGTGGGAAAGAAATCCATCATTTGCTGTTGTAAGAAACTGTTATAATGTACGTGTGACGAAATTTGGGGGGAGGGGAAGTCACTGAAGAAAGTGTATTACCCAGAGTTCGTAGGAAAATTTTATTTCAAAAATTAAAGCACGGGAAAGTTATCAAGAGGAGTTGTAGTAACACTTGTTGCTGAAAATAACCTTATCGCGGAAATGAAGGAAGAAAAGAAGAGCTCCGAAAGTGTCCCCGGCGTCATTCGCCGTACAAGATTAAAACAAGAGCTAAATGCAGTTTAGCAAAGAATACAGCAAACGAACTTGAAATTATCAACAAAATCCCTTGGTCATACAGCGGAATGGTTTACCTAACCTAAACTAAACTTTTCCGAAAAATATAATACGGCTGTGAATGAAATCTCGATACGAGAAACCCCCAGAAGACTAAATGTTATGTAGCGACGTCCTGTGACGCCATAAACAATGCCTTTTATCCATATATTGTGTATTATTACGTACTGAGTAAAAGATATTTTATGGAATAATTCGTACCTTTTGTCACTTCGTAAGTGCAGCGCATCGTCGAGAGTTGGTGAAATACGACGCCAGTGGAATGGTACTGTGATTCTGAAACATGTAGCTTAGATATTCTACTGTTAATATCTTGTATTTGGAGCGAAATGCATTACTAACATAATAATAATAATAACAGCGTGACGCAAAGTGCATAATTATAGCAACAAAATTTTACGTTGTTTAAACTACGACCGTTTAAACAAACTTAGAAAATGTGCTAATTGCGTGCGGGGTGGGGGGTGGGGGGGTTAGACCACTTCGTTGCTTCCGTTTTGCAGACAACCCACCAAGATGATGAGGTTACAAGGGGAGCGTCAGTTTAATAAAACGAAATATTTATTAATAACTTTGCCAGATGGATTGTCAGTTTATTCTGTCTGTCGAACTGCCTTCATCATTGTCATCCGCCACGATATTGCTGTTACACTTCGTCTTCAATTCTGGTCACCATAACTACATCCCGACGCCAATAGTCTTCGAGATTGTCAACAAAATCACAGGGCCCAATACAGTCGTCATTTCACTGCTAGATCATATGGTGATTTGTTTCTGTTTTGTGTTGCGTTACAGACGAGTTCGGATGTATTTACATCGCGCCTGTAAGGTCGTGGTGGTATTCTTCGCATTGCGACTGCGAATTGTGTATCACCTCTAGCCTTCGACGAAACCGATGCTTTTCCTGACATGAATATAATGAGAGGATGTAACATGTCTTGAGTTCAGTTCCTACTACACGTTTCGTGGAAGCAGGGGCGTAGCTGGGGGAGTGGTGCGGCCGCCCACAGTGTCAGAGCCCAAGGGGCAGCAAAATTAATATTTTAAATGAAAAAAAAAATGATATTCTGTGCTTATCATACTTTAAATTATCGAGATAAATAAAAGAAAATTCAATAAATGGTTGTGACTTCTTCGAAAGGCCATGACTTCCATTCGAGGCTGTCATTGCTATTCGCCTGGGCGCCAAAAGACCTAGCTACGACAGCGTGTTTAAGTGCTAATTCTTTAACATTGGGGTCCGGCAACAGTAACTGCCGCACTTCACAAATCGTTCACACTGCTTCTGGGGCCCACCCCGCCTCTTTTCCAATGTATAATATGGGCGTAAAGCGGCCGGGACGTGGGTCTAATCACTCACCTCCATCCAGTGCTGAGATCAATTAGTGGAACTATCATTCACTCCCCCATACACCTTCATGGTGTGCACAGGAACAACTTGATTCTACCTGTAACCTTTGTTGTCATTACTAGAGTTTCCGCGAAGTAATGAAGAGACCTTTCACCTTTTCTTTGTTGAAACATTTCAAGTGTTTTTAGATAATTTGTTCGCTATAGATTAATTTTTGGCGGCCATTTCTTGTTCGATGATTCCATTCCCCGGCCACTCTTTACCTGCAGTATCATTCTTAAAGTGAAAGGCATTCTATTTGTTGCACGAGTGTACCTGAATATACACTTCATCAACTTCACTTATCAAGAGTTTCATCTTTACAGATTTCTTTTGGCCAGTTGACCCCAAAACGGAATTTGAGGTAGGTGTAACATGCACAGACGATGCAGTGAGCGAGTCTTCGGAATAGGTCAGTACTAGAGTGACTCAACGTAACGGGACAGCCGGAACACTTAGTGTACCGGGCCGGCACCAACACATTGAGGTCGCGTATAAATAACTCACGAAATGGTTGAACAAGAGTAGGAAACGTACAGTCCGGAGCTTCTGGATGCTTTCTGTACGATTTCGAACATGCCAGTGCTCTTGATGTTCGTTTGTAGTTGATAGGCTGGCTACAGATTTGCTCTCGATCTTTTTTATCTCACCCACCTCCTTGCGAGTTTCTTCCCATTTTCGCATGTGCTTCGTTCTCGTACTCTGTAACGTGATGTTGTCTGTCACCTTCATTCACGCACGCATAGGTTATGTGAGAAAAGCTCCACATGTTTAATCGGTAAAACCTTTTGGCGAAAAACCGCTGAAGATTTAAACGTAGCAACAAGAAGCAGCGTTATACTTACTTACTCCATGGTGCAGAGTCCTTCTTGTGAGAAGCTAACTTGTTTGCAGGTAGTCAAGAAATTCCCCGCATTTCACGGAACCCGAAGGTTCATTACCGCACTCACAAGCGTCCGCCAACTGTCTCTATCCTGGGCCGGCCCAATCCAGTCCATATACCCACATCCCAACTCCTGGATCTTCATCCTAATAGTATCCACCCATCTATGCCTAGGTCTCCCCAGTGGTCTCCTTCCCTCCGGTTTCCCCAGCAAGACCCTATACACCCCCCTCTCCTCGTTATACTGAGTTTTAAAGGCAAGGCGTGTTGACTGAATCTGACAGAATTCATTGTCGTACTCCTGTAAACACAGTAATAATATTGTGGCATTCCATAAAAGGCGAGAAATGTTGCCACCTGCGGGAAAAAGAAGACAAAAAGTACATAATACAATTTAATATTATCTCATCCTTCCTCACCTCGTGCATAATTCTTCTTCCTCCTCTTCGTGCTCTTCTCTTTCCCTCCCACTCTCCTTTATCCTATTACAGCTATTGACCTCTCGAACGTTTCTTCTCGAGGATTACACTCGGTTCTGTTTCGCCCTTGCCGATCGTGATTCAGCGATTCTTCGCGGTGGTGGTGGTGGCACTCTTTCGTTGTGCGATCAGCCCTCTGCAAACGACACAGGAATTGAGAAAAAAGCCTTCAGTGACGCCGCTGATGTCACGTTTCGCACTACAGGCGTGAATAATCTTCCACGCCTTGGGTAGTATTGGAACCCTCCGTCCCTGGTGCGTGTTCTCACTGGTATTAGTTCGTTACCTTTCCGTGCCAATTAAACTTGAATGCACGCGACCTTAAATTAGTGCTATGAGGTACGATCATGTGTGACACTTAATGCGCGACCTGGGATGTTTTTATCGCGTCGAGAGACGCACGCGAGCTCTGTGGGTATTCGAAACCGTGACTGCAGCTGCTTGCTAGAGGATTGACATTTGAATCTTTCCTCCGCAACACAGCTGCCGCATGTGCTGACCAACTTGTTTTGAGTTGGTTACTTTGTGGTGAGGACTTGTTAGCCCCCTACCCAACCCCTGTATTGGAGACCACCAATTGCCCACTGTTCCCCTGCTGCTTAGGCAGTGTATTCGCAAATATTCTCCAGATTTCAGGATGCTTTCAGTGTTATCAGTGGGCCGGGTTAGCGCAGTTGGTATAGCGACTCGCTACGGGCTGGACGTTCCGGGGATCGAATCTCGGTGGGGGGGCGAGATTTTCCGCACCCGTCCAGACAGGTCCTGGGGCCTACCCAGCCTCGTATACAATGGGTACCGGGTCTTTCCCAGGGTTAAAGCGGCCAGGGCGTGGCGTTGACCACCCACCCCATCTAGCGCCGAGGTTAAAGAAAGAATAGAGCTATACCTCTACTCCCCATGTGGGCTTTCGTGGCCTGTTCTGGGGTGAACTTTCCCTTTACCTTCAGTGTTCTCAACCGGAAGTTCGTCGCATCAGGTCGTATTAACATTGTTAAAATCTGTTCCTATTCTCCGTCTCTAT
>Ga0123355_10006722_pt1 | contig 17108 bp, 10 predicted proteins | sample TergutEmb28metaG_3_FD_89872 | JGI IMG/M metagenome (GOLD analysis project Ga0123355, IMG submission 89872) | Embiratermes neotenicus P1 segment gut microbial communities from Petit-Saut dam, French Guiana - Emb289 P1 | ecosystem: Host-associated > Arthropoda: Insects > Digestive system > Gut ...
AGAGGCTGTGTAATGCAATTTTGACCTCCTGATGATGAGCACATGTGCTCGAAACATGTAGAGGCATGAAATAAACTTATTGTAAAACAAAATTTTGTGCATCAAGTTGGTTAAATACTAAGATAAATATATTGAGATGCACGGTCAGCAAAACGTCAAAACTATGTCATGTTCTTCGTGTCTTTCTTTGTCTTCATTTTCAGTGTTGCTTCGACCCGCCTCCGGGTCGTGTCTTCTCCTTCTTCTAGCCTCCTCCAGACTTTTCTATTCATTTCTGCCGCCTTTCCGTCCAAATCTGGAGCAAATATGCTCCATTTCCCCTAACAATACCCTCACAGCGAATCCTAGACTTTCAAACGGAGCTTTTTATTCGAAATATCCTCCTATTACTTTTAGGGAATACGAGAATCATCCATCCTTACTACATGGCTAGCCCACCGTAATATTTTCAGCGATACTTAGCCAGGAGACACAATTCTTATTTGTAAATTTGTAATTAGTAATTTCAGGCCACGTATACAAAAAATGATCTCATTTACGCATTTCAACATGCATGAACACTGACAGAATAATTTTCACATACATGCCGTTCATCTTTATATTATCAAAATTTATTTTTTATTCACCACCTGATTTACAAGTGAATTGTCTTAAAAACAATTTTAAAATTTACGTTAAGATTAACATTAAAACAACTCCGACATCTTTCGGTGTTACAGTCACACCATCATCAGGGTGTGACTGTAACACCGAAACATGTCGAAGCTGTTTTAGCAAGTGACATCAAGTTGGTCTCTCTTTATTCAACTATCAAGATGATGCACGGTCCAATAAAATTAAGGTTAATTTTAATGTAAATTTTAAAATTGTTGTTAAGACAATTCACTTGTGCCTCAATTGGTGAAATAAAAAAACCTTTTAATACTGACAGTATATTTCAGAGTGTTTCTGAGTTATGGATAAGTTAAGTTTAGGATATATTACCGACGTTTCGGACAATTTGTCTAATACCTCGTTAAATTTAAAAGCACTAAAAATTTTGAAACATAAGCAATACAGCAAGAATTTGACACTAGATTGTAAAAATGATCGGTAAACCTTAAACTGTTTGTGGTTTCGATAATGTTCATTAACAATTTTTATGTTTCTACTCACGTGTCATTCATGGATGACCAGCAGCCTATTTTATTAGTCAGTTCACTTTTTCCCTCTTTCCCTACAATTATTACTCGCAAGAAGTGCTGAAAGAATCTTCAAGGCCTTAACGTATCATCCAGGTATTTAATGTGAGCTTGAGCCAGAAGGCCTTATACTTATTGAAAAAGTTATTTTGTTAGAAGCTGACAGCACCTCATATTTCTGGTTCAGTAACTAAGCCTGCCTGGAAATTTTTTTGTGGTGTTATTTTTAATTGAGGTGATCGTAGATTTAAAAGGAAAGTTACGTTTCGGCAACATCAATCAGCTATGTCAATTAAATAAATCTTAAACTAGCGGCGTACCGTTCTAATGCCATCTCCTGTAGCCAATTAATATAAATACTGAGTAATTAAAGAGACTCTTGTTGATGTTTAGTCACTACTGTGCAATGGGCGTTGTTCCCGGAGAGAAAATTTGCAAAGTACAAAAACAAAACACCTTCCCTTTCCACTGTCTCCGTGTCCTTCTCAGCCCTTCCATTTCGCCCAGACCAGAGTATGCTGCTGCATTCCTTCGTGCTGTGACCCCTTGGAGCCAGGGGCGGCTGACCCATTAAGGCTGCAGGGCTGCAGCCCTCCCAGTAATTTAAAGAAAACTAAAATAAGCATTTGAATCAAGGTTTCTATAGGAGATACGTGCATTCTTTGAAACAATACTCACTAAATCATTTTAAATTCAAAAACTCGTTAAAAACTCCAAGCGCTACGGATAACAGAAAAGTGAGAGAGCTGTGACATACCTAGACGTTGCGCGTTGTCAGAACAGTTATGGCGGGTGGTTGGAAGGAGAGCCGCAGCTAGGTCGCTGGCCGAGGTCCATGCGGTGCAGCCCAGAGAGCCTTTCAAAGAGGACTTCGTGTATCTGTTTATCTTTTCTAGCTTAAAACCCCAAAATTTTGATAATTTCAAAGTCATATTTGTGAATGTTTTAATTGTAGTAGTTGCAATCTAAAGATAAATATGAACAAGAAGGGTGTGAAGTATTTACAGGCTATTAAATTTTCGCAATTAACTCTAGCAAAAAGGACAGAGATTAAGAATTTCAGTTTGTGGCTGATTTAGTTAATTCTCAATCATCAGCATGCAGAAAACAAACGTAAGTGAGCAAGTCTAAACCTGCTACACACGCTAAACGTAGTGGCTGCGCTGAAAGAGACGCTCTGCTTTGCTTCCCGTCTTTGTTATTTGGAGGTGACACAATTCTCTGAAACCTGGAGGAACGGATTTAAAACATTTATGTGAGAAAGTTAAAAAGCATGAAACTTCTTCAAAGCACCCAAAGAACGTGACTGATTCAGCTACATTAGGGACAGTAAACATTGCGTCATAACTGAGCAAGGCCTCTGACAAACAAACACACAAATAATGTGAGATGGTGAGAAAAATCGAGAAATCTTCTAAAAAATTTTAGTCTGTATAAAGTTTTGTGGCAGTCGGTATCGCGAATCGCTACGGGCTGAACCGTCCGGGAATCGAATCCTGGTGGAGGCGAGTTGCGTAGTTATTCTCCATATTTTGTGGAAAGTTTCTCGTGTTCTGTCCATGCTTCTCTACACGATCACCCTTCGTAACTTTGTTGTCCCGACACGCTCAGTCTGGTAGGTGATTCTCTTTCGGGAAACGGGTGTGGTTCACCGAATCACATATAGTTTTAATTATTTCTTTTTTACTTGTTGTTTTGTTTACTTAATTAATTGTTGATGAAGTAAAACAAAGCGTGCTGCATCAAGTCAATCATATTTTATTAAAATAACACAGTCACTTCTCTGTACTCCCACCTACACCACACTCGTACGCGACTGACGTCCTTACTGGACTAGATGATCTGTGTTACTGGACTGCTAGAGTCCGTTATCATCTCCTAACTCTTTCGGCGTTTAAATCTCTCCCCTCCTACCTATCACCAACGTTCCTGAATATACGCTGACAGGTTAACCTACAACGCATGGCCATGAACCGCCATAACTGACGCCAGCAGTCCTAATAAACATCTATTCTAACAATGATCGGCTACAATGTGAATACAGTGAATGCATGATGTGAGTGATGGGACTGGTTGCTGCATTTGTAAGATGTTCTTGTTTAAGTTGAGTGATGAATCAAGGTGAAACCGTGCAGACATTATTGTCTTGTAGTGCAGGTCCTGATATGCTGTAATACAAGAAGTCTAACAGTTGTAGATATGGCAACATCTGAGCAGATGCGATTAATTTATATCAAGAAGGTTCTATGTGCAACTTCAAATTCTGATAGAGCAAAAACACATAACTTAATCTCAGTAATGTGACACATGGCAAGGTTCAGGAAGTGGAATCATCAGGTTATTTAATGTCATGAATGTGTTATGTCTTCATATTTCCTCAAAAATGCTGAGTTTATTCTCATTTCCTATCCTCAAACTGATGGGATTTGTTCAACTATAATGTACCAGATGTATCAGGGCAGTCTCCAATCTAAATTGTGATCATTCACACCTTTTATAAGCCTCTCCTGGCATAAGCAGGAACAGTACCTTGAAACAGGCCACAACTTCCTCCATTCTAATCTGTCATTTTCGCACCAAATATTACAGTTTCCAAATTCTGCAGTTGAAACTGTTTTCTAAAATACAGCGAGACTCAATTGTACAGTGTAAAAGCAGTAATTCAATATGGTGCCCTCGTGAACTACTAAGGTACAAAGAAAAGTAATGCTGCATACCGCTGTTCCAATATCCACCATATTTTAAAGATTAGAGTAATAGACACGCTGCATTAAGTGTTGTTGTAATGTAGTAGTTTACTTGCAGGCGGTACCACACATGGAAATAGAGTTTGTTAATCATGCAGTGGTTTTCCTGAGAAGAGGACTTGTCAGTTAATTGACTCAAGGTCATGACAGTCTCTTCATTTCATTGACAGACCTCTTCATTGTGCAGGTTTGAAGTTATGACCCTGTTCACCCACAAAGGAGACTGTGTGGCAGGACTGGCAACAGGCCTTCTGACTGCGATACAGCAGCAAAAGCTGTTAAATGGTGAGTTACATAATGACCATACTTTGAGTTATGTTTGAAATGAAAATTAATATATCCTTACAAGAAACACCCCACTGTGATCTACATATGGTAAAATGATAAGTAAATAAAGTCACACAAACCTACATTTGATGGTATGCAATAAATTATGCAGCAAGATACCATCAAACATAGCTGTAATCAACTTCCCTTACTTCTCAGTTCACTGATAATGAACATGTAGTCAGAGCTGCAATTGATTATGAATTTAATGGGTATGTGGATGAACTGAACAGTAGGTACATTGCATGATAAATGAGTTTATAAACTGGTGGCAGTATGGCAATACTGCAATGAGGACACAATTTCTGTGCTGTGTAGATGTAGAGCTGAGTCAGGTGAAATATTTGCACTTGATTGCAGTTGTAGCTCTTGTCACTCAGACACAGCCTGTGTGAAGTGAAGTTGCATGTTTAATCTCTACAGTTTTTGTCCTGTTAAAAAAAAAGGTGTATGTCAAAGAATGGTATCTGTGTATCAAGTTACACTTCAAACTGAGTTACAGAAATGTGTGAGATCTTAACTGCTTTTTGAAAGGAAACAGCAGCAACATCAAATATTTAGTGAGTTTTCTGAGTTCAAAAATGCAGTGACAAAATTACTAGGCATTCAGTATACACATACACAGACAAGATGGCTGAAAGATTGATGCAAATTACAGAACTTGTTCATAAAAAACAGGACCATCATCATTGTGACTGGAATTCTCATTTATCTTCAAAGCCTTGTGACAGAAGATCTGAATGTGCAGTGGAGTGCCACAAAATGTTGTTGTTTGTTGTTGTTTGTGGTTGTTGTCGTCATCGTCGTCATCATCATTGCTGTGCTTTAAGATCCTCAGAGAAAACTTCAGACAGATCCGCAGTCCCCCACATAACTTCTTTCTTTTCCCGAAACACATCGTGACACTGAAATATAGGTGATCTGATTACATCATCAAAATTCAAGAAGTCTGCACTTGCAAATTCAAAACAAGGAGCTGAGATTCTGTAAGAAAGCCCTAAGGTTCCCTAGACATGCTGTGAAAACACTGAAAAGAACAGCAGAATCACAGCTTAGTAGAGAAAGGAGAGAAAAGAAAGTAGGCACTGTAGTAAAAGTATGTTCCAGGATCCTGCAGATGGAACAAGAAAAGCTATTAAAAAGTTCCTGCCAGTGGCAGGTAGGAAATTTGAAATAGAGAAGCTAGATAGCAAGTCTAAAAGAAGAAATACAGAAGAGTGAGATGTGTATGTTTGACAAAACAGACAGGAATGGAATGTATGGGCAGTATTGCAAATTATGAAAACAAGATGATATTATACAACTATACCGTTAGGTTAACTGAGTGGCTTACCCACACACCTAATATAGATATATCTAGCTCAAAAAGGCCCTGATGTTGAGATCTCTGCATCAAACAAGCCAACACACAATTGTATAAAGTACTCTTAAGTGTGTCAAACAACAAAGACCTGATGATAGCCACTACGGGCCGAAACATGTAGTCTCTTTGACCTAGAATACAACATCTATCTAAACATTAGTTGTGTTATTGACTTCAAAACCACTTAATAGTTTATATTACGCAATGGGGATGCCACAATTCAGAATTGTGAAAACAAGATTCAGTGACAAAAAAACAGTTGATTACAGAAAAAATGAAGGAATGATATCTTCAGTTGCATATTTGGTTATGAAGTAAGAATGGGGTGGATACATATGAATATAGCTTGTGTTAATATGAATGACAGGAAATGAGATAGCATGGTGTAGATATGAGTTTGGAAATTGAGAGTTCTCAGGAGATGAGCAGATAGACAATAATATCCTCTATGCCAAGAAGAAGGGAATGGATTATATAAGCGTTTGAAATGAAAGTAAATGCAAAGGTGAAGGGAAACATTTTTGAACAATTATTAGTTAAATATAAAAGAGGAAATACTGTATAAGAAAAGAACCAAATTTTCCAAGGTTATAGACTAGGAGGACCACCAACTACATACTAAATGAAGGCACTAGAGTGTTCAGCATTAGTGAATTTGGTTGTATTAACACTCTTCACAGAAAGGCAGGATATACGGATAGGCAAAATTGTTTATTTAGATGGTAACATATATGCAGTGGAACCCTATATTAAGATTTAATGTTTACCATGTACTGTGAAATATATTGATTATACAACATTTAAGCCAGCAATTGCACAATTAAGAACAAAGAATTACTTGTCACTTTGAAATGTGCCTCCTTTATCAGGGAGGACTCCAACAAAGGTATACAATAATGGCAGGTTTTGTTACAGATGTGCATATGTGGAGACAGAATATGACATATTCAATTAAAGTTGTTACTAAAATTAAATCATATACTAAATAAAAATACTTTTCATATAAACTGTATATAGTTCATGTGAATATCTGTCCATCATTGCAGACAAACATCTATACGAAGAGGTTTTTCATTTTAGGGAATTACCCTGAAAATAATTAATTAACTAATAATTTAGTGTCTTGATTTTATGTACATGATGCTAAATTTATGGTAGTTCAACTGTATAAGGTCTACTACCCTGTTTTGACAGAAGGTGCTTACACCATGGTGGATAAATGTGTATTGGGTCAGTGTTTATGCTAGTGGTTGAGTTGTAAGGATTGTCTCAATATCTGCATGTTCTAGTGCAGTGTCATATAACATTTCAAAGAGGGGTTTAGACTACAAGTGTTTTGTTCATTGATCAGAATATTTTAATATTGATACAGGATGAAATAGGTAGGAGGCACATTGTAAAGTGACAAAAGATTGTTTATTGTTAACAATGCAATTGTAGGATTAAATGCTGTATAATCTAAGTTTAAGATTTGTGTGGGGGACAAGCTTCTTGTCCCTTAAGTTGAGAAAAATCTGAAATAGGAATTGTATCAAAATTAAACAGATAATTAGTACTGTAATTCACTCTAAATTTAAACAAAATGATGTTTTCTTCAATCCATTTCACATTTACTCTTTTATATTTATTTTATGGGACACAAAATAAAAAGAACTTGAAAAGTAAACAAAAATTTGTTTTTGCTCAACAGGACATTGTAAGTGTCCATTCGTCTGCAAGTGTGGGGAATGGCAACCAATTATAGGGTACCTCACAGCCATGATTTGAGATCAATATTTGTTAAGTTAGAAACATGCTTTTGTGCAAATGGCTCCTTCTACTGGTTTTTTGATTAATGATGTGTGTGCTAAGTCATAAATTGATAGTACATTGGTACAGTACCTCACTGTTCATTCACTTCAGTTGTACATAATTATGGCACTATTTCTGCAAGTCATGCTGCAAAGTTGTGAATTTGAACAGGTAATTGAGGTTCCAAATGGAGTAGGGGACAAAATTTTGCGTGCCTTAAATGTGGGATAAACCTAAAATACAGACCTGCAATTGAGCAAAATTATACATTATGAATATGGGGTTTTGTCTGGAACCACTAAAACACAAACTGAAAATCATAAATCAAGATTGATTATCAGTCTTTTCGAGGAACATTCTGCCTCTGTCTTCGCAGGCCATCTGCAGATGGAGGCAGTGGAACCCATCCCTCAGATTACATGGTGCCATAAGACGGATGACTTTGACTTGTGAGAATTTTTGATTGTGCACGCATTTCTTATAGGGCGAGATCATATGAAACAGTATATATATGCATTATGTGACCACAGATCATTTGTGACACACGTTATGCTACACAGTTCCGCGTATTTTCCATTTTGAGTGCACTATCCTCAAAAAAGTTGGATTCTTTTTAGTTAGGGCGATATCATATGAAACAGTACACATATGCATTATGTGACCACAGATCATTTGTGACACACATTATGCTACACAGTTGGATTCTTTTTAGTTTCTTTAATAGTATTCCAAAAAATCCATATACGGGAGTTCATCCAATCGATAAAGGAACAGTAAAAAAATAAGTAAGTCAGCTGCATGTAACAGAAGAGCCTGTCACTAAGACAGACAGTCAAGAAAGATTAATATACAATTGTACAAATTTAGAACAGAATTTCAAATTAAAATAATTAAATATAAATAATTACAAAATTGTAAATACAACTTAAAAATAAATGAAAGTGTAGTATACAAACATGTAAGCTAAATAAATATATACAAACTGTGATATAAAATTTAAAAATTAATGAAGTAAAAGAACAGTGAATAATAAATAAGTACAGAGGAATTTAATATAACTGTACAATGTAAGAAGATAGGATAATATAAACACAATAATTGTGAAAATATTACTTTTTGTTAAAAAATTCATCTCAACTACAAAATGAGTGTGTATGCATAAAGTGCTTTAGAGCAATTTTAAACTAATATTAGGCATTCTGGAAATATCCTTAATTGCCTTGGGAAGACCATTAATACATTGACGCCTGAATAATACACTCCCTTCTGATACACGGCTAGAGTTACCTGAGGCAAGTGTAAATCATTTCTTTGTCTGGTATCATTGTTATGATATACATTATTTTAAACAAAATAATCCCTATTATTAATAACGAATAATAATAAAGAGATATATAATGTGATAAGAGTGGTAATATTTTTAATTTCTGGAAAACTTTCTCTGCAAGACTCCCTATACCCACATCCCATTATTATCCTAACTACTGTTACTAATTACTTAATTGCCATATATAGCCATGGGCCATGGGTTTGTACATATATTCCGTACATTCTTTAAGAAATCGGGCATAATTGATCAGCAGTTTAGTTTACTGATTTTGCAGTAGTGGCTTATGAGCATCAAGTAAGATTCCATTGGCACTCAACACCTGTACCTTCCTTTGTATTGTGGATACACCCTTTGAAAATGCTACCTCAAATGAGACACACAAGGGTTTGTTTTCCATATTAATATGTAGAATCACTACCTTAGGTTATTCTGAATTGTATGTATGTACTGTGCTTTTAATCAGCGGACTAAATAAATATCACTGTAATTACATGTAACAGTAAAGAAAGGTAAAACCCTCTCTGTGTCATAATGCATAATGGAGGGTAGAATTATATCTTCACTCACTCTTAACTGTGTCATAAGATGGAGGTGAGAAGTCATTGTATATTTGTATATGAGGCTGGGTGGATTGTACAGCCTGTCTAAGCCATTTGGAGAAGAGAAAAATATATCGCTTCTGCCAGGATTCATGTAAATAATAGTTATCTTTCAAAAGAAGAGATAGCTTTTTCTGTTTTTCACACAAATATCTATGCCAGTTTCTACTAATTTCGTTTTGTCTTAATCAAATTTGCACAGCTTACCAAGATGGCTATGGACTTCAGGTATTTGAATTTTGTCTAAGCCTGTGATTTGTTGGTATTATAAGCAAACCAACTCGTTTTCTGACGTAGGCAGTCACATCTGTGTGATTTTCTCCACTTCCTTGAAGACATCTACTGTGGATGAAATACTACAACTAGTACAGTATTTTATGACTTGCTTAACCAAAGTTTCGGGTGTTTTGTGACATTCATGCTGCATGCTAATCAGGCACAAGAGTTTTACTTCACAGAAATTTTTTGTTTGGATTCAACCAAGCACTTTGCCTTTGAATTTGGTGATCAGTCTAAATGAAGTATTGAGGATGACCAAACCATCCATCCCTAAATTACACAGGTAAATGATGAAGTTGGCCTTGCACACCATGCAGGCATATAGCAGGAGCAGAGATACTGTTACACTTATTTTTAATCTCAGCAGTAGATGGAGGCGAGTGGTCAGCTTCCTGCCTTAGCAGCTCTGCATTCCGGGAGAAGAACCTGCACTGCTCATTGAATAGTATGCTTGCCGCCCCCTGAGACAGTAAACTGAGAGTTGAACGCCAGACTGTCCAGCCCATATCCTACACCAGTGTTTACCAACCTTTGTTCCATGGAGGAACCCCTCAAGTAATTTTTCATATTTCTAGGAACTTCTACCCATGAAAACATTTACAGGATGAAAAATAAAAGAAGTAGTTGTTACAGCATAAAGGGTAATACAGTATTGCCAATTTCTGGGCAAAAAAATCCTCCAATAATTGGAGGTTATTTGGAATTTTTTTCCGTATTTCAAAATTTTTATGTATTTATTCTGTGATTTCTCATTTTGCCCCTAATGATGTTCTGTGGAACCCCATCTGTGTATCATTGATCTATATTTTGTAATGACTATGCCATCCTGACTCTGTTTTCCATATGGGTAAACAGGTAATTGACTCTAGAGTAAAGAGTTTTGGATCCTTCCACCCAGAACCATGTGGATATTGTAGTTCTAAAACCTCCCTCATAACCTCATAATAAGAATTGTTTGCAGAAGTGGCAGTTGATGTGGCGCACTTATGTTGTTGGGAATCTATGTGGAAATTTACATCCCTAAAACCAACATAATTTCTTTTACTCAAAAAAGTGGCAAGGTGACACAGTTACCAGCCACTGCAGTACAGAAATATGTCACAGTGATGATCACTTCTGTACACAGGGGCACCATAATGACTACAATTGTTACCATTTTGTACTATTAATGTAAGATTTATTACCTTCATTTTAAACAGGTTACAGTCTGTGTTATTTCATATGGTTAAACAGCTAGCTCTTTTATTCAGTCAACTCCTGATATAGTGTCACCCTCACTTGGTGGCTATGATATTCTGTGGAGAAGAATTCCCAATTATTTTGACATATATGACATAAAGTGCCAACTCTGCTAGCTGCCATCAAACACTTTGGTGATGGATAAGCATTAAATAAAGTCTGATAACATTGCCTGTCCAAGGTATTTAAGGAATGTAATGTGCATAGGAAGTGCTTGGCTACCTAAACAAGACAGCATTGATCAGTGACTACTTATTCAAAAACATTTATTGACTTTTGCACTGCAGAAATGTCTTTTCAGCTCTTTTAGTGACCATCATTGTATCAGTCCTAACCTGAATGGGCAATGGTCTTTAATTCCAGATTCAGAGTATACAGTGGGAATAATGAGGCTGTTACGTGACCATCAGATGAACAGAACATTACAGTACAGTTTTTGTCATAAATCTTATTTTACATGTGAAATATAGGAAAATGGACAGTACTAAGGGTTAGTGAAAAGAAAGATTTGAGCTTATGAGAGACCAGTGTCTTGTAGTTTCACAGTAGAATGTAGTCAGCCAGTGCTTCTTATTGTGGGACAAACCTCATAAGTTAGTGCTGTTTTGGTGATACAGTTTAATGCTACAAATTGCACAGGAATGGATGAGATTCTTAAGGAAAGTGCAAAATCATTTTCACGTACTGTATACTACTACCTTCCAAAATATTCTAATTCATTATTATTTTGTAATTAATATAATTTTATCATTTTAGGTACATTTTACAATTTTAAAAGGTGGAAGTATTTTTATTTACTGCCAGTGTAGTTAGGATCTTATTATGGAAGTTTTCGTCAGGTTTCAGAAGTGTGGTGTGTGCTTGCAGCAGAGCATGTCTGAAGAAGGGACATCTGGATGTAGTGAAGCAGGGGGATGGTGCTAGCCATAACAATACATTCGTTAAATCAGGTACTTATTTCTGTGTATTAACTGATCTACTGCCATTTCATATGACTGTCTACACAATATAATTACACTCTTGTTCATTCGACTACAATTCATGTGCTAGCACCATGAAATACGTCCATAATATAACAATTTTAGCACATTTGCTTTATTAGTGTTTGTAGGTTTTCTCTTATTGATAAAATGTTTCCAAACCGAACGGCAGGCTTTCTTGAAGTCTATAAATAGCTGATGCACTGCTTCAATCTACTGCAATTTCTTCTTAAGTAATTTGGCAAATGCAGAGTGTATGATCAGTACGATCAGTAATTTACCTGTTGTATCCAAATCCACGCTGATGATTCCCACTAATTTCATCTGCATATTGAATTAACTTTGAAAGAGAGATGTTGGATAGAATTTCGTATGGTCACCGCCGCCCTGAAGCATGTGGTCCTTTTGAGGGTTCAGCTGACTGCAGATGACGTCGGGCGTTACTACACGAGATGGAGACTGGAAGACTTCCGTAGTGGAGGCCATCTGTAACATGGGCTTCGATTAAAAGAGCAGCTAAGCGCAGTGGAAGTCTCTCGAAGTAAGAGAAGTCTGGCTGTAACGTCACTGGGATTCAGCGGATGAAATGTCCAAAACGGATCAGATAGTCATTCATTCCAGCAGGGTGAAGGAAGTGCTGGGAATGATGCCTGTTTGGCAACTCAGTGGATAACTGGAAGCCAGAAAGACCATCGAAAATGTCAGGCAGCGAAACAATTGGCTGTAGTTTTAGGGCGACGGAGAGAGGACGCGTAAAAGGCGAGACAACTGTGTGGCGAACGGAGGCTCCAGAACCAGAACTCTGGACCCTATGCACGAGTGCAACGTCGGAGGACCTATTGAGAGGATCGCCATTAACATAGCTGGGCATCTCCCAGACAAAGACGGGGGGAACCAAAACCTCGTGGTCGCCATGGAATACTTCACCAAATATTCAGAATTCTAAGCCTTCACGAACCAAGAAGCATGGACATTTGCAGGCGTTGTGGTGATCAACCGCTTCTTTTTCAAAAGGCTGCGCAGCGAACAAGGCCGAAACCTCTAAGCCAAGTCAATGCAGGAGGTTCTAGAAAGACTAGTGTCAGCAAAACTAGGTCTACAAACCTAAACACAGAGTCCGAATCCATGGTGCAACGCTACGTGAAGACGATGGAGAAGCACTTGAAGAGGGCATTCTCTACGCATCAATGGGACTTGGATGACAGGCCGCTTATTTTCCTGCTGGCTTACCGAAGATATGCCCATGGGACCACCCCTCTAAAGGTTTTCGGAAGGCAGCATCTCCTGCTATCTAACCTGTATTTCGGGGCTTCCGCAGACAATGAAGTGTCCATGACCGACTTCTCAATCAACCTGTCCGAGCCCTTGAATGACATACGACACTTTGAACGCCGACATCTCATGAAATCACGCCATGGTCAGTTGGCCACTCAGCAGGGTTTCAAGATGACGATCAAGCTTGAATTTAACCCCATACCTGGACGAGAGGGATACCTAAATTGTAGCCTGGTTATGAAGACCCGCTCGTAATAACACGAAATTAGTTATCTTGCGGATCCTACTGCATCCCGGGACGAAGGCGAAGGTAGTTACGTGGCTAGATTGGCGACACAAATGGTGACTACACGGGACGATCGGCCTTCAAGATGGACTAGGGCAACGGAAAGCAAAGCGCTTAGTAACCGATTCTCCCGCCATGCATCCAACGCCAGGAGAACAGGTGTGCGTCTCTGCCAGAGAGAGAGACAACCCTTTGAAGGAAGACAGAGACAGTGATAAATTCTATATCTTGAAAGGTGGCAGAAGGCACGCTGAAACAGGTGAAATATTGTCAGTAATAAAGAGTGAGCGGGCTGTGATTGTTGGGTAGTATCTGCGTCGCGTTGAGGGTAAATACAGGTTACTAATAGTTGACAATGAATTAAGTGGGAGCGAAAAACTGGTGTGAATTAGCCGTAGAATCAATAGAAATATACAAACGTAAGAAATGTTAATGTGCAGGACAGATATTTTGGCCTTAATAGCTGAGATAAAAATGCCAGAGCTTTGTTATGCGTATCGTATTTTAATTACTTCATTTCTTACTCCTTTGGATTGTATAAATATGATTTTAAAAAAATTGTTAATATGGAACATGCAGTCTTACCTGTTACAGTACATACATTCTATACGTGTCGAAATTCCAACACCTGGATATCATCTCGTAACATTTAGTTATTCTAGTAGACATTTGAGTATCGAATTTCTGTTATCTCCCAGTGCGATATCTACGTGCTCCATTTTTCCGGAAACAAAGTCTGACACTTTATCTCAGTAATTAACCAACTTGATGCACGAAACTTTGTTGCTGTGTAATGCAATTTTGACCTCCTGATGATGAGCACATGTGCACGAAACATGTAGAGGCATGAAATAAACTTATTGTAAAACAAAAATTTTGTGCATCAAGTTGGTTAGTTGCTGAGATAAATATACTGAGACTCACGGTCAGCGAAACGTCAAAAGTCTGATACGTTCAACCGTGCTGTTTCGAATCTTCAGTGTCTATTGACTAGAATTCTGCATGATCTTATACATGTGTCAATGCCTGTCAACCTTCCGCCATCCGAATATCTAGTCTTTATCTCAGATATTTTGCTTGTTATTTTCGCTACTTACTGAATTGAAAATTCAATTACAGCTTCTACATCTTATAATATCTGATATTTGCATTCCACGTACTCGGATCTATCAGCGTTTGAGAAGTATAAAGATGCTATTCCATACTTCAGTGTCTAAAGTCTCGAAGTGTACATGAACGTATAGAACTCTCTGTGGGTGTATAAATTCCAAATTATCAAATTGGTGTCTTTTTCATCAGTTATTCTATTAATTTTGAAAAACTGAAAGTCCAGTTTCTGCATCTCTGTCTTTTAATATGCTTGAAATTCCTATTCCAATTTTTCGGATTTCTAAAGCCTCAACCACTACATAAAAGGACGTACGTGTCTAAACTTGAAGAAATTCCAACATTCGGAAACTGACATTTCACGTTGGTCATTCCAGTTGTTATTTTCGTCATTTTGAGAAATGTAATGTTCACACGTAACATCTCTCTACTTTACAATATCTGAAATGTTTATTCCACATATTCGGAATTACCAGTGTCTGAAAAGCTCAAATTCTAAATTCTAAATAAATGAATAGGGGCTAGAATTCTTTATAAACAATTACAAGTATGCAAGTGTCAGAGCGTGTCAAACTTCCATCTGATTATCTCGGTTTTCCGTCAGTAATTGTGTTTGTCACTTTAGTCGTTTTGAGCAATTCGACGTTCAATTTCCACATCTCTGTCCTTTAAAGTATTGCAAGTATTTGTAATCGCGGACGCCGTAGAAATTCAAAGATTCTTATTTCAAACCTCACTGCCGAATGACTCCACTTCTCCATGAAAAGCCGTCCTGCCTATTTGGGTCGAATTAACGTCTGAAAATCTTATCTTTCCCTGCGTTTATTCTAGTTGATCATTTTCATCATTTGGAGAACCTAAGTTTTAAATTTCTTCATCTTTCTAGATAGGACTTAAGAGTTTCTAAATCAACGACGCTCATTTTTCATTTCAGTAGTACACTCCAAGGCTCTGCTCCATGAAGTTATTTCGATAAGCAACTTATGCAGCTGGTACAGTGTCGAATTAATTAGCTAACGTATTTGGTAAATAACCCGTAATACGATCGCTTCCTTCCGAATCCACACATTTATTACGTAATAAATGTACACAACATGCCATGTTTCAAACTTGATGAACACCTTATGGTTTGAACGCGAAGTTCTTTTGGGGGAGGGGGGGGTGTGGAGGTAAATTTACTAGCCTTACTCCTGACAGTTGTCTTCCTGTAAAACATCCCTATATGCTTACATGTTTGTTCAGTGTCGTTCACATCACTTCCGTTTCCTGTCATTACCTATTCTTCGGGTTGAGCATAGGAGCAACGATGGAGGAGACAAGTGCGAAACGTAACCCGCGTTTTGTGCAACTGAACACGATCACTGTCCTGACGTCATCGTCGGCGTTCTAGGTATCGGGTTTCTGATTGCCTATTACATTTTAAGAAAGAGGGGCATATTTGAATTGAGATTCAGGGAAATTTTACTAGCGAAAAACTGATATCAGCAATTCTTCATCGCTTTCTGCCCCTTTTATGTCTTAATTGACTAAATCTCAGCCTATGTAGCGACTCGTCTACGGGATAGACGATGCGGGTTAGAACCCCAGAAGGGGCAAGATATTTTTTCTGTTCTGCAAATCGTTCAGAACGGCTGTTGTTTCCATCCAACCTCTTATTCGGGGGCCACGCAGTTAGCTCTTTGGACTAAAAGGCCAGGGACCCAAATTTGACCACCAACACCAAGCAGTACCGACATTAGTAGTAAGTGGCTCTATGTTTCAATGCCCTATCCCCCCTGTTCCTTATGGTGTGGACTGGAACATCTTCACCGTTACATAATGAAAGGCACTTTTGAACTTCGACTATTCAGGACGAACGCAAGTGCGACAAAATTCTCATCGGCAGATAATACACACACACACACACACACACACACAGAATGAAGTACACTAATCATCAAGAGCACTGTGTTCGGGATTTATAGACAAGAGCGTCAGAGAATTTTAAACATGTAATTCCTTATCCAGGTGTCCGTAATATTTGGGAGCTGAAGGAAGTTATTTCAAACACCTGCTCTTAACATGCTGTGTTATGTAGTGGAAAATGTTGATGTAGATTCCATTAGCTTGTTTGTAGGTTCTGTGAGGTATTTCCATGTTAAGTAGGACACCATTTATTTTCCACTGCAGTATGTTTCTCCATTTTGGAAAAGAGTAGGCCACGACCACAACTGTGTGATTTCATCGAGTACAGTAATTCATACAAATTGATAAATGCACGGCCCCACGCTCCACTCTAATTCTCTGCTGGGGCGAAATAATAATCCTTATCGTCTTCCAAACTCTGTATGAATGTCAAACCCACACAATGTGCTTACTGTGATTTCCGCTGTTATGAGTGTGTTTAGCGAAAAGATATAATTGAAAAAATGCAAAATATAAGACATTATGTGTGAATAAAAATCCAACAGATGCAACAGTATGCAGATATTTATTTACTGAAAAACTACTCTACATGTTTCGGGTGTCACAGCACCCATCATCAGGAGTATTAAAAACTGTACCCGCAGCCTCCGGTACAGGTCATACTACTTGTACCGCTACTCCCCTCCAACTTGGTCTGAT
>Ga0123355_10006723_pt1 | contig 17107 bp, 4 predicted proteins | sample TergutEmb28metaG_3_FD_89872 | JGI IMG/M metagenome (GOLD analysis project Ga0123355, IMG submission 89872) | Embiratermes neotenicus P1 segment gut microbial communities from Petit-Saut dam, French Guiana - Emb289 P1 | ecosystem: Host-associated > Arthropoda: Insects > Digestive system > Gut ...
ACATGATTTGTTCTAAGAGCCGGTGTAAATCCTGTGATTGTGTTGGTAAGGGTTGGGGTGAAGTTTGGAGACATGCCTGTCATTGGAGGGCCATAGTCCCCCCAATCGCAGGCACCGGCTTCAACTCCTGGGTTGCCCCATCCGCACAGTGTATCCCACCACAAGTCGAAGATGCGGTCTTGGTTGGGCATGGCGTTAAACGCGGCCTGCTGTGCTTGTGATTCTGGGAATGTCTGCCTGTCTGGCCACGAACCTACGCCTCCAGGATCACTTGCGATTCCGTCTCCGTGGCCAACCATACCGGGCCAGCTGATGGACACGTCCATAACCACTGTGCCTGTTGGAATGGAGTTTGCCGGAATCTCAATGACTAAAGGTTGGCGAGTCGTTGACGGGGCGGTTGGCGATATTACAGTTAATCCATCGCCGCTGCTGACAAACTCTGTCCAATTTGCAGTTAGAACTACCGCATTGTTGGGCATGGTGAAGCTAGTGCTTGCGGCGTTTGCATTGGCAAGGGTTACTCCGCCGGAAACTACTGTCCAGTTGTAAAATATATAATTTGTCGGTGGTGCTGGGGCAGTGATGTTGACTGTAGCGCCTTGGGCGAAATTTCCTATTGCTGTGCCGTTTATTGTTACGGGGTGTTGCACGACTATTGGGCGCCAGTTTGCCGTAAGAACCACGGCGTTGTTTGGCATGGTGAAGCTGGTGGGGGATGCATTTACGTTGGCAAGGGTTACGCCGCCGGAAACCACCGTCCAGTTTGCAAATTCTTGGCCGCTTGGCGGTGCTGGGGCGGTGATGTTGACTATTGCGCCTTGGGCAAAATTGCCGATTGATGTTCCGTTTACGGTTACAGAATGTTGGGTGACGTTACCTCTTGTTATTGTGATGGCATGGTTGGGCATTCTTATATACGTGGTGGCGGTGTTGCTATAACCCGGCCAGAATTGAACACCTGCAGGAAGATTCCACGCGGTAAAACCGGCGGCGGGTGCCACCAGGCGCACTTTGGCACCGTTTACTACGCGGCGGACATTGCTGTGTCCGCCAACGGTGGTGCCGTTGACAATGGTAAGGGAGTTGCCCACCGGCGTCCATTCGTTGCCGCTGGCCGCTATCATTGTAAGGATATTTACATAGTCACCGAAGTAGTTGAAATGGCGCCAGCCCGGGTTGCCCAAGACTGCGTTCATGCCGTTGGAATGGTTCCAGCCGTTAGTGAACCATGCTTGGGGGCCATACATAGCGGCAGGCACCAGCATGGGGCCGGTGAAGAGGTTGCTGCCAGTTGTCCCCGAGCTTGCAAGTGTCCCGTTGAGCCAACGTCCACGTATGCCGGCATTGCCTGTCGCAGTCCAAACATTATTTGCTTGAGTTGCATACCAGTCATTTATGCGTCGGATTGTAATGTTTTCATAAGGACGTTGTCCGGCAAAAAGAACATCCGCTCCAAGCCTCCAAGGCACACGTCCGGCGTTCCAGTGTACTGCGCCGTCGTAGTTGGTTTCATGGAAGCTGCCACTGGTATTGTTTTGGGCGGGGATTTCCCACTGATTGACACCGCCGGAGATACCGTTGAAACGTATGAAGTCTGGCAAAAATCCTGTGCCGGTAGGCCCACCTGCAGCAGGCATATTCCGCACAAACCTATGGGAATCATGTGTTACGTTTATTACGCGCTGCCAGTCGTTGCCGGGGTTGATGGCGGCAAATGCTCGCAGATGCTGAATGGCATGGTCAGATGGGCGAGACAGGCGCCCACTGGCAGCATTGCTGGGAGCCCAGTTGCCTATCTTCAAGAAATAACCCGCGGGGTTGGGGGTTGGCTGTCCGCTAACGCCGCCATGACTGCTGTGATGCACAAGAGAGTTCCATATTTCGCCTACCATGCGAACGGCCCAATCCATATAGGAATGTGTGCGTTCTATTGGTGTGTTGTAACCCCATACCGGGTCATTGCCCCATTGTTCGGCGGCGAGTATCAATGCGTAGGCAATATCAATTGTGCCGTCGGTGGCGGTTGATGGCCCTGGCGGACGCATAAAATGTCCGGTGCCGCTGTTATTGAAGTTAAGCAGCCATGACATTTGATAAGAACGCCTGTTAGTCCCGGTAGGCGTCCTGCCTCTGTAGTTATTATAGGTAGTCGCGTTTGCGTAGCTAGTAATCGTTTGCCCATTTGCATTTACATGAAAACTTGGGAAATGCCTAACAGTGCGGAACATAGCGTCGAAATACATTTGGAAGCTGACTTCGCTTTCGGGAATTTGATTGCGAAGTTGTGAGGGCAATCCTTGCCAAAGAACATTCCTCATGGTTCTGTTGCCAAATGGGCCGCCAAGGACAACGTCTTCTGAACCAGCAAGTTGAACAAGCATAAGCATCCCATAGCCCATAGCTTCGCACACGGTGACGGGGTTGTTGGTGCCGGGGCCGGTAGGGCTTGGGTTAAACAGCACCATGCGGAACGCTTCGGGGTCTGTGCGTGAAGCAGGGTCTACCATAAATAGGCTGCGGGAGCCGTTCGCGGCAAAAATGTTAAACGCGGCGTGGGAGCCGCTGGGCGTTAAGCCGTGAGTGTTGTCGATAAGCTGTGCAAATTGCTGTAGTATCTGCAAATTGGCATTAGCCTGGGCAGTTGCCGGAGCCCCCGGCAGGGCGAATAAATCCACCATTCTGCCGGTGTCTTGCGCGGCCTGTGGGAATGGACGCGACACAAGCGATGCAGACGTAGCCGCAGCATCAAATGCCGCGGCGGCAAATTCCGCAGCCGCGTCATACTCCTCGGCTTCCTCTGCAGCTACCTCCTCATAGGCAGGTTCTTCATAAGTAGTTTCAATTTCCTCATTGGAAATGGGCGCGGCAAAAACGGTTCCGGCTGAAAGTAGCACAACCAATATCCACGCCAAGCATACCGAAAAACTTTTCTTCATTTTAAATGCCCTCCTTTGATAGCGATTTTTGTTCGCTGACATTATAAAGTTACCCCGTTAAAATAACCATGTAAGTTTATGGGTGGACAAGATGGTATCAAGGTTTTTTACTTGACACCCACACGGTAAACCCCGTAAAATCGCGATTTGTTTCGCTGAAAAATTCAACTGGTATGAAATTCTTACCAGTTGAATTTTATAAAATCCACGGAAAAACGGGGGCAAAACGAAATGGCAACAAACATACACGATAAGTTTATGATGTCTTGTCGGTTTTGTCAATCATCCACAAGGCCTCACTTGACAGTGAAAAAAAATTGTTATATCATACAGACATCGTGAGACATAATATAAATTAGCCGACATATTCGCCAAAAGGGCGCAGTGTATGTAACGGCTGATGTATTGTGTCGCTTTGTGCATTGTTAATTGCTACATATTTTAATTGAAGCGGGGGTGGAGGCTTTTCAAGAAATTGAGTGGCAATGTTAAGCGATGTCAACACCAGGGGGGAGGATTCGTTCATTTTCAAGCGAATTTGTAAACGAATTGAAATAAATATATTTTAGAAAGGATATATTTGATATGAAATTTAAAAAAAGCAAAGTTTTACTTATGGCCTTGGCTCTAGCATTTGCTCTTGTTTCCGTTATCGGGGTTATTGGCTGGAACCAAGAAGTGTCGGCAAATATCGCGCCGGCCAACAGAGGCATAGTCTTTCCTTATTTGTTCAGTGGAGATGACTGGAATGCCGGATTTAACCAAGACACTCCTTTGGCTACCGGCGCATGGGTAGAGTTTGATGTAACGCAGGTTGGTACACACTCTTTCCAAATGGTGTGGACTAGAGCTGATACAAGATGGCGCGGCGACGGCGGGTTCATCACCTACCTTGAGCCCACCAACCCCAGTCGGCTTAATGTAGAAGTAGCCGCAATAACAATAGATGGCGAACCATGGGTATCCAATATGGTCTTTGGACGGCGTGGTACTTTTTGGAACAACGCCCAAACCACGATTTTTGGAAACATACCCGTTCCTGCTGATAGCACAGTCACAAGCATCCCCGGCTACACCATACGCACTTTGAATTTGCAACACCTGCTTGGCCCGGTAAGCGCAGGCAGTGTAGTTGAGATTGCCATAAGGGTAGGCCCAAGGCCTTCTGCTGCTTTAGATGGTGGCGACGTAAATCAAGACAACATTGTCAATGCTCAAGACGCTACTTGGATTAGGCGTATAATGACCGCAGTAAACCCCGCCCAATTCATAACCGAACGTAATCTCAGCGAAAGCGGTGCCAACGTAGCTGGCTTGGGTGTGGGTACCAACGCCAGTCTCCAGCGGCTCAGGCAGTACCTGGCAGGGATTGAATCGGATCCAAGCCTCCTTGCTCAACCGGAAGAAAGATATTTCATAGCATTCACCTTTGACGACGGCCCTAATGGTGTTATAACAACAGCAATACTTGACGGCCTGCTGGCTTTGAACAACCGGCCAGGGGTTGTTTGCGGCAGAAACGGTGTAGATGCTTGCGCCCCAGGCATTGGTTGCGGCACAGTGTGTGGCACGCAGTCACGCGCCAAGGTCACGTTCTACCCAATGGGCGTTGACGGATTCCAGGGCGGTGCGGGCAACCCTGGCGCACCAACAACCTCTCCTGCGTTAATCCGTCGCATGTTGCAAGAAGGCCATGCAGTGGATAACCACACAGAAAACCATAACATTTCACCAAGCACAGGCATAATCCGCCCGGGCCCCGAGGGAACTGACAGCCATGGCCCGCAATTTAGCACACGTACGCATATAGAGAACCAGATGCTCTTGCTTCATAACCGTATCAACGCATCACTCCCTGCCGGATTTACCGACTTCTATGGCAATGTCTTCGGCCCCGGCAATCCTCACACATCATTCTCTTTCCGCCCCAACCATTTTACCATGTCTAGGGATTCGCATGGTGTTGACACAGCCAGCAACCTGGTAACACATGGCCCTGGCGGCATGCCGTGGATATTCGGCATGATTGACCCATGGGACTGGACAGGGCACGGAGCTTCATTCATGAGCGATTTCTTAATATATGGCGCGTTGGATTGGTGTGGTGGTTCCCCTTCAAATCAACATTGCTGCACACACATTAACGCTAACCCAAGTACTGGCTTTGGTTTTGGGCAAAGCCCCACTCGACCTCCAGGGCTTGGCGTATATCCACTCACCGGATGGTGTGCCATTAGAAATTCCAGCTATAGCGGAGCCGCAGACGGCGGTGCCAACGGAGGCGTTGTTCTGTTGCATGATGGTGGCCTTGGCTGGCCCAGGCAGCCAACCGTAGATGTTGTGTTGGATGTTATCCCAAGATTACAAGCAATGGGTTATCACATTGTTACGGTAGAGCAGCTTTTCTACTACATGGATGCCGAACCGGAATGGATTCCATCAGGGATGCTGCCCTTGTGGGATGGCGCAAGACAGTTCAATTTAGGTATGCCATATTCATACTGGAATGCCTGGACAGGTGCCGGTGCCCCAATGAGTGGAGATGACCGTGGCCCAGGTCCAAGAGAAGGCCAAGGCTCACAATTCGGCGTCAATGGTTTTGTAAGAAGAGATCAAGGCGACCGCGCAGCATGGATGGCAGAAACTGGCTATGTGCCCAACAGAATACGCCGCGCACCCTAAGCAACACTTGTATAAATCGCCGCAGGCGACCTCCCTCGCCTGCGGCAACAAATCAATAAAAGTCAGAAAGGATGTGTAGAATGGTTAAAAGATTTGGCGCGTTGCTTATGGCAACGCTTATGATAACCGCGATTCTTTCGTTTGCAGGGTCGGTTACGGTTTTTGCCGCAGAGCAGACATTCGTGTTGCCGCTCAATGGCGGCACCATTATGGCTGGCAGCCCTCAGTTTAATGTCTGGTCTGTTGAAAACACACCCGGATTAACCAGCGAAATGCTGCAGACAGCAAACAGACTAGAGGTTAGGACAACTCAAAGCAGTTCTGCTTTCAACGCTGGGCGTGGGCTGTCGTTGTATGTAAACGGCCATGGTAACGGTTGGTGGGATGACACCCACATCACTGAAGTTGGGCAAAACCCAAGTGGAGTGTACACCTTTAACCTTGAATGGAAGCGAGGCCTGTTTGCGCAACCATCCCCCGGCGACAATCTGTCACTTGGTTGCTCTTGGTGGAACCAGGCATGGACAACTACAAGAAGCAATATCACCAGCATCACTCTTGTATATGGTGGGCCATATGTCCACACCCCCGTAAACCAAATAGGCACCCCCCTTGCGGCGGGCAATGAAAACGCAGGGCGCATAAGAGGCGAGGATCACATCAACGCCGCAGATATCACCATGCTGCGCCGCTACCTAAGTGCCACCAACTTCATCCACGATCGGTTTATACGGGACAATGCGTTTATAACCAGTGCTAACTCCATATCGGCGGCTGACGTGACTCGTTTAAGGCGGTATGTTGCAGGGGAAGACGTGTCCCTTGGCGTAGGCGATGGCCCTGTTCCTGTTGAGGATAGGCCAATCCAACGCAATGCCAAGTGGTTTGTAAAGTTGACTTTTGACGACGGCCCGGTTATGGGACCCAGCACCACCGGTGCAAGTGCCGCAACAATTGAGGCGCTTGCCAACGCAAAATCCCCATGTGGAGTGGCCGCAAGAGCCACTTGGTTCTGGAATCCCAGGAGATTTACCACACAAAAATATCCCATTATACAACGGGCTGTGGCTTTGGGTCATGATATAGAAAACCATGCATGGTCGCATGGTCAAAGTGTTCCCGGTCCTCAAGCCCTAACTTGCAGAACAGGGTCGTGTACTCACTTTCCGGGAGGTGCCAACTGTTGGGGAGGAATCCACCGTGGTTTGGCCAACACAAGTACATGGAACGCGACCGAGTTTAGGTGGGATACACAACTATCCAGCGATGTAATCGAGAATGTTACAGGCAGACGGCCACTGTTTTATCGTTTTAATCAATTCGTATCAGGTGGCGGTCAAGGTGCCATTGTCAATGAGCTGGGTATGCACGTAATCCACGCCCAAATGGACAGCCGTGACTTTACCAGCCCTCCTGTCTCTTCAGTTGTGAACCTATTGAGAACTGGTGGGGGAATTGACGGAACTACTTATTCAAATATAAACATCGGCGGTTGGAATGGCGTCAACATGTTGTTCCATGATGCCGGCGGTGATGCCAGCAGCTTTATGTACACCCAGAACAATGTACAAATCATGGCACAAGCCATACCGTACCTTCAGGGACTGGGCTATGCCTTTGTAACCGTCGAGGAGTTCTTCTATCGCACAGGCACAAGTCCTGCCAATGGTGCCGGTGGCGCACAATTCAACGGCCACTTTGGACACAGAAACTGGCAATCTTGGGACAGCGCAGTTGTGATGGGTCGCTTCCCTGCGTGTCCTCCGGGATATTATGGCGTTTACTGCCATAATCCCCTTTGCAATCCTAACGCTTAACTCTTCAGATTTTACCGTAGTCAGATTGTCAAATTTTTTATCATAATTTATTTGACAATTGGCTTTTGAAATCAAACATTTTCCAAGTTGCGAAAATATTAAACGCCCTTCTCGGGGCAAACAACCATAAAAAAACGAGGAGGAATTACTATGAAGGCTAGAACATTTAAGCGAATGACCGCGCTTATCCTCAGCTTTATGATGATAGTGGCCATAGCCGTACCAGGTATGACAACAGGCATAGAGCCTGCATCGCTGGTAGACGTGACCCTTACATTGCAGCCGGTTGGCACTCCACAATTCATGCCGGGCGAAAGATTCCAAATGGAAGTAGTCATCGACAACCCCGAAGCTCTTAGCATTGGTTCTGTCAGCTTTTTGCGCGTTGCAATTGACACAGACTATTTAGAGTGGGATTCCGAAGCCGCCGCATCATTTGTGGGCGGTACAATCTCCAACCCCGACCGATTAACCTTTATCTCACCCATTGGCTATACCGCACGCAATGCGTGGTTTAGCTTTGACTCCGGGGAAAATTTCCACCAAGGCGGGCAGTTGATGCTGCTCAACCTTAGGGTAAAAGAAGGCATTGAGCCGGGTTTCAGCAGCACAATTGATATGTATTGGTGGCCCGCCGAAAATTGGACAGATGATTTTGGTGTAGAATGGAACGGTAGAGCCGGCGCAGGCGTGCATTGCTTCGATGCCGAAGACAAATGGATTGCCGACCTTGTTTCCATACCCATTGGGCTGGACACTTATCCATTATTCCTTCATGGCGGCCGTACAGGCTCATCCATCCCAGCACGCGCTCCGGCAGGCTTCCCTGTTATCGTGCGCGCCGGTGAACATGATGACTATCTGTTTGACGGCTGGACATCTGTGCCTGAAGTAGATTTTGGTGATACAGAAGACAACCCGGTTGGCGTATTCACCATGATTAACCAACAAGTCGACGTAACGGCAAACTGGATACCGCATCCATTTGACGCACATTCGGTAACTCTAATCAGCGAAGGTGCAACCGGGGCAACCAGAAGCCGCGAAACAGCCAGGTTAAACCAAACCGTGGAAATATTTGCGGGTACTCGTGCCAACCATCGCTTTGACGGCTGGGAGGTTACACCAAGCACCGTCACCCTTGCGAATGCAAATAACGCAACCACAACATTTACCATGCCAAATGAACCCGTTACCGTAGTGGCAAATTGGACAGAGTATCATGGCGTAATCGTAAATGAAAGCCGTGTTACACCTGCAATTAATAACGGCCATGGCGACCATGACGTAGGTTCTACCGTTGTGGTAGCTGCCGGAGCGCGAGCCAACTACCGCTTCACCGGCTGGACTGTACTCCCGGCATCATTTGCAACAGAAATCAACAATCTTGACGCATCCATTGTTTACTTTGAAATGCCCAATCACACAGTGACGCTTACGGCTAATTGGGCCAACACAGATAATGAAGAAATAGGGCAAGGCCCGGCTAACTCTGCACCATGGCCACCATCCGGAGGAACAAGTGTTATAGGATTTAGAACCCATCCTGGCACAGACTCTTTAGCATGGAGGCAACCGTCGCAAAGTGCCGCGACCTTCCTTACCCCCGCTCCTACTCATGGGGTAACACAGTTGGCATCTGAAGCACTGACTACAGGAAATACCCCCCTTATACTTGCACAAGGCAACTGGACACGTTGGCCTTCAGAGGGTCCCTTGATTGAGGTTAACATTGATGGCAACAATATAATTGTACGAGGCTCCAATACTCCTGATGGCGCAGGTACCTTTAGGTCACATTTTGACGCTCATTATAATGCAGCAACAGACCAAGCTCGTTTATTCATAAACGCAGCAGGCCAATATGGCGTTATTTGGGGCGGGACGCCAGGTGCTGGCTGGACAGAAGTAGAACTAGGCGGCGGTATAACAATAACTCCACGTACCCAATTTGCCGTAACCGTACACGACAGCTATGCCGCAAACAGCAACTCGGTAAGCGGCGCAGGCAGCTATTGTGCAGGTGTAGTCACTGGCCCGCCTGTGATTGCCGACGCAATCATAGGCATCAACGCCGGACGGCATCCACAATACCCCAATTTTGTTTTCGAACGCTGGGAAGTTAATTCTGGCGGCATCACCCTTTCAGACATCAACAACCCGGTAGCATATTTCACCATGCCCGAAAACGCAGTTAGCGTAACCGCAATTTGGGCAGAAGGTGAACAATATCCACTAACCGCAAACGCTGGCGCAGGCGGTACAGTTTCAGTTGTTCCATCAGGCACAGCATTCTTTGCAAATACTCCCATTACCATAACCCCCAATCCAAACGCAGGCTATAGATTTGTAAACTGGACTGGTGACTTTACAGGAACAGCCAACCCATTAACCTTCAACATGCCCGCAGATTCTGTAACCGTAACAGCCAACTTCGAACTCATACCAACCTTTAACCTAACCGTAACCCCCGACGGAAACGGTACTGTATCAGTATCGCCCACAGGCAACCCAGTTGCTGCAGGCACTCCGGTTTCCATCACAGCGACAGCGGACACAGGTTATGTATTCACAGGCTGGGTGGGCAATATCCCTGCCGCCACCGGAACGACAATCCCGTTAACTTTCAACATGCCAGAACAGGACGTGACAATAACCGCCACATTCGCAGAAATACAACCCAATACTCTAACCGTAACCGCAGTCGGAAACGGCACAGTATCTCCTGAAAGCGACTCATTCGTTACAGGTGCTCCTGTTTCCATCACTGCGACACCGGGCACAGGCTATAGATTAGTAAGCTGGGAAGGTAATGTAGCTGCCGCCACCGGAAGTGCCAGCCCGTTAACTTTCAACATGCCCGCACATGACGTTACAATAACCGCTACATTCGCACCCATACCAACCTTTAACCTAGCAGTGAACGTAGCCGGAGACGGCTCAGTATCGCACGAAAGCGGCCCGTTTGAGGAAGGCGACCCTGTTTCCATCACCGCGACACCAGGCACAGGCTATAGGTTCGTAGGTTGGTCTGGCAATGTAGCTGCGGCTACCGGAAATACAAGCCCGCTAACCTTCAACATGCCCGCACATGACGTGACGATAACCGCCGAATTTGAACCCATACCAACCTTTACCCTAACAGTGAACGTAGCCGGAGACGGCTCCGTATCGCACGAAAGCGGCCCATTTGAAGAGGGTGCCCCAATTTCCATCACCGCGACAGCGAACGGAAACTATGTATTTACAGGCTGGTCTGGAAATGTAGCAGCTGCAACCGGAACGGCAAGCTCGATAACCTTCAACATGCCTGCACACAACGTTACAATAACCGCCACATTCGCAGAGCCACAGCCGGGTGAACATCTGCTTTCGATAGAAGCAGGCATAGGCTCAACGCCGCCCAGCGGCTTCGTTCCTGAAGGCACGACAGTCTATCTCGACCCGGGAACACACGACAACCACACCTTCGCTGGCTGGACATCAACGTGCATCGTCATTGAACCCTTTGCCCTATCCTTTGTGATGCCGACACACCCCGTTACTTTGATAGCCATCTGGACGGCAGATGAATTTGATTTGACAGTGAACGTAGATGGAGATGGCTCAGTATCACTCTCAAGCGGTTCATTCGCGGTAGGTGCTCCTGTTTCCATCACCGCAACGGCGAACGCAGGCTATGAGTTTGTAGGCTGGTCTGGCGATGAACTTGCCGTCGGAACTGCCAATCCGTTAACCTTCAACATGCCAGCGCGTGACGTTACAATAACTGCCACATTTGTACCAGAAACTCTGCCAACGCTAACAGCATTGACCATAGGCAATGTGGCACTCACCGAAGAACAAAGCGAGGAAATCACTTCTGCCGCTGATGTTCTTGCAATCCTCAACAGCATAATAAATGCAAATGCAACCTTCGACCCAGCAGATGCCTTTGATGTAGACGATCTGACCATCACCTGGTCATTCGACGGCACTTTCGACCCCACCCCCGGCGCGGCGAATACGTTCACCTGGACGGTATCAGGTCCTAACGGGCTAATTATCCCGGCCGAACTGGAAACCGGCACAATTACGGTGACGAACCATGACCCAGGTTGTATAAAAATCGGCGACCTCACAGGCAATGGCCGCATCTCAATAATGGACGTGGCACTGTTGCGCACCTACGTTGTTGATGGCCCCGGCACTTTGACTGCTTCTGTGCTGGCGCGTATTGAGGCAGGCACAGGAAATGTTAGCGGCGGTGCAACTTTAACCATGACAGACGTAGAAATGCTGCGCACCTATGTTATGGGAATGGGTCATACCCTGGATCCAGATGTGCAAGAGCGTTTGGGATGGCATAATGCTCAATAGATAGCGATTTTCCCAAAAGCTACAAATAAAATCCAATTGATTGGAATTTCCAATCAACTGGATTTTTTGATTGTCGAATAAATTATTATAAAAAATTCGACAATTGAATGCGAATTGTCCAAAAAAGATGGACATAAACCTACACGATAAATTTTTATGATGTACCACCGTTTTGTCAATCATTCATAAAATTGTAATTGACAACAGAAAATAATTGTTATATCATCTATCTATAGTATGGCGTAGTGTAAATAGGCCGACATATTAGCCAAAGTAGCGGTACATATGCAATGGCTGGTGTGTTATATCGTTTTCTGCATATAAATTGCTACATATTTTATTTTAAGACGGGGGTGTTTTTTTCGGAAATTGTCAAATTATGCAACATTGGGGGAGGGCTATAATCAAATGCAAATATTTTCTATGTTGCAGAAAAAACAAATTCCCTTCGCGGGGGAAACAAACTATAAAAAATGAGGAGGAATTATTATAATGAAGACTAAAACTTTTAAACGCATAGCCGCACTTATCCTTAGCTTTATAATGATGGCGGCCGTAGCCGTGCCCGGTATGACTGCAAACGTATCACCTGCGTCACAGACGGTGCCCGTATACCTTACGCTGCAGCCTGTTGGCAACCCAACATTCGCACCGGGAAGCACCTTCCAAATGGAAGTGGTTATCGACAACCCCGGAGAATACAGCATCGGTTCCATCAGTTTCTTGCGTGTTGAAATTGACAATACCTATTTAGAGTGGACTACCCCTTCACCTGGCCCAAACTTTACAGGCGGTGCAATTTCCACCCCCAACCGCTTATTCCTTATTCACCCTGCCGCCTATACAGCAACCGGTGCGCACTTTAACTTTGACTCACAGGAAAATTTCACATCAGGCGGGCAGTTGATGCTGCTTAACCTTAGGGTAAGAGCAACTGCTCCATCGCTTGCTATCCCTGCGCCTACTTTGTACTGGTGTACCACCAGGGCAGGCGCGGGCGTACACTGCTTCGAGAATGGTGACGATGTGGACAGCGTGCTCAATTCCGTGATTGGGGGATATGAAATAACCCTTGAAGGCGGCCGCACAGGCTCCTCTGCACCAGCAATCGCCAGGGAAGGCTCAACTGTTATCGTAAACGCCGGTGAACATGACGACTGGCTGTTTACCAACTGGACATCTGTGCCGTCCGTGACTTGGCTCGAAGGCACAGACACCAACCCCACCGGCAGGTTCATCATGCCTGCACAAAATGTAACCGTAACGGCAAACTGGGAACCGAATGAAGCTCCCCTACATGCCATAACCGTGGTAAGCGATGCACCAAATTCAAGCCAAAGCCGCCCCACGGCCAGAGTTGGCCTAAACGTGGAAATCAATGCAGGCACCCTCGCAGGCCACTACTTCACCGGCTGGACGGTTACACAAGGCACCGTAACCCTGTTGGATGCAAGTGCCGCAAGCACATCATTTACCATGCCCGATGAACCCGTTATCTTTACAGCCAACTTTGCTCCGCTGCGCACCCTAACCGTGACAGGCGGCGGAACAGGCGCAACGCCAAGCGGCACCCATAGATCAGGCGACACAGTCGCTCTTAACCCGGGAACAAACCAAGGTCACATTTTTGCAGGCTGGATTGCACAGGGCATGTTGCTTGACCCCTTTGCCACATCACTTGTGATGCCCGCAGGAAACGTAACAATTACGGCTCATTGGAATCCAGCTCCGGTGGGGCAGTTGACAGTAGTTTCCCCAACCACCCCCGCACCGGCACCAACTCGTCAAAATCTGGTGATTGAGTTCCCGGCAAGTTCTATTCCGCTAGGCGCAGTTGTAATGGACGTGTCCATTAGCTGGCCTGGCATGGTAAACCATGGAAACTGGGGAGATCATCACGATCCTGCGACTTCAATTGCTGAACATTTATTGTTTACGAATATGCCCGCTCAAGACCGGATTTTTGACGTCGTCTGGGACTACCAGTGTGGATGGGGCAGTGGAGTATACCAAACACCATGGGCTGGTGGAGAATGGGGCGGTGCTCCAATGTCAGGCCTTTCTCCAAACTTTACAGCAACATTCTCTGGCACAACGACCGGTTTTGCCCCTGCCCTTAGGATGAATCATGCACCTTTTGCCGGTGCCGGTGACAGATCGTTGACATACGCACAGCCCACAAGCCTTGCTTTCTGGCTGGTTGATGGCCTAAGATGGTACCACAATCCCCCAACGGCCACGCATATATCACTTGCGCAAGGCCTTACCACAGTACCCACCACAGGAAACTTTGTTATAACAATCCCCAACGTTTTGCTGGAGCAAAGGCTGGAAGAGGCGATGGTAACCGTTTCATTCCAAGGAAATGGTAGCTTCAGTGGATCCAACTTGAATCTCCCTGATGTCGGCACAGCACTGTCAGCACCGATATTCGGCACTATAGAACAACCCTTCACCGTAACCACAATCGCAGGCTCTGGCGGCACAGTTTCCCAAGGCGGTACTTTCTCTGAAGGCAACAATGTTATCGTTACTGCCACACCAAACGCAGGCTACAGCTTCGTAAACTGGACGGTCGAAGGCGTTACACTTTCAGACGCAACTGCAAACCCACTTCAATTCCCCATGCCAGCAGGCAACGTAACCCTAACAGCCAACTTTGTAGAAGCAGAAACCTTTGCCCTAACAGTAAACACAGCCGGAACCGGTTCAGGTTCAGTATCGCCCACAAGCGGCAGCTTCGCTGCAGGCGTGCAGGTTCCCATCACTGCGACGGCGAACACAGGCTATGTATTTACAGGCTGGTCTGGTGCCGCAACCGGGACGCAGAACCCGCTAAACTTCATCATGCCGGCAAATGCCGCGACAGTAACTGCCAACTTTGCACCCATACCAACCTTTGATCTAACATTAAACACAGCCGGAACCGGTTCAGGTTCAATTTCAGCATCGCCAGACAGCGGCAGCTTCGCTGCAGGTGCTTCGGTTTCCATCACTGCGACACCGGATACAGGCTATATGTTTACAGGATGGTCTGGTGCTGCAAGCGGAACGCAGAACCCGCTAAACTTCACCATGCCGGCGAATGCCGCGACAGTAACTGCCACGTTTGCACCGGAACAAATAGAAACATTTGCCTTAGAAGTGAACGTAATCGGAAACGGCACAGTATCACCTGAAAGCGGCTCATACGTTGCAGGTTCTCCTGTTTCCATCACCGCGGCACCGGGCACAAACTATATGTTCGTAGGCTGGACTGGCAATGTAGCTGAGGCTACCGGAGCGACAAACCCGCTAACCTTCAACATGCCAGCGCATGACGTGACGCTAACCGCCACATTCGAACCCATACCAACCTTTAACCTAACCGTAAACGTAGTTGGAGACGGCTCCGTATCACCATTAAGCGACACCTTCTTTGAAGGCGATCCGGTTTCCATCACCGCGACAGCAAACGGAAACTATATATTTACAGGCTGGTCTGGCGATGCAGTTGCCAGCGGAACAGCCAGCCCGCTAAACTTCAACATGCCGGCACACAACGTTACAATAACCGCCACATTCCAAGAGCCACAGTCGGGTGAACATTTGCTTTCGATAGAAGCAGGCGGCACAGATGCAACGCCCAGTGGCCTAGTTCTTGAAGGCAGAGAAGTCTTCCTTGACCCGGGAACACGCGATTATCATACCTTCGACGGTTGGGAATCAACGTGTATCGTTATTGACCAATTTGCCACATCATTCGTGATGCCGGAGCATCCCGTTACCTTGATAGCAACCTGGGCTGCGCACACATTTAACCTGACAGTGCTCACAGTTGGAGACGGCGCAGTATCACTTGAAGGCGGTTCATTCGCGGTGGGCGCCCCTGTTTCCATCACCGCAACAGCGAACGCAGGTTATGAGTTTACAGGCTGGTCTGGCGATGATGCTTTTGCCACCGGAACTGCCAACCCGCTGGAATTCAACATGCCGGCACATGATGTTACAATAACCGCCACATTTGCGCCAGCCGTCATAAAAGTCGGCGACCTCACAGGCAATGGCCGCATTTCAATAATGGACGTGGCACTGCTGCGCACCTTCGTTGTAGATGGCCCCGGCACTTTGACTGACTCTGTGCTGGCTCGTATTAACGCAGGCGCAGGAAATGTTAGCGGCGGTGCAACTCTAACCATGGAGGACGTAGAAATGCTGCGCACCTATGTTATGGGAATGGGTCATACCTTGGACGCAGAGGTGCAAGCGCGTTTGGCATGGCACAATAGTTAGCAATTTCTGACGCGATGAAAATAAAATCCAGTTGGATGGCATTGCCATCCAACTGGATTTTTTGATTGTCTAGTAAATTATGTAAAAAAACTTGACAATCGATACGAATCTCAGAAAATCACGTCGACAACCGAGCGAAAAATCGGCGGCATTAGGCCGTTTTTCGCGAAGCGTTGGCGACGATGATTTTCGAGATTCGTACGAACAAAAAAATCTAACGGGGCTCTTGCTAAATATGGTACAATCCCATCAGAGAGAAGGGATTCCAATGAAAACATTAGTGCTGGCCGAAAAACCTTCGGTTGGGAAAGATATAGCAAGGGTTTTGAACTGCCGAAACGCCGCAGGATACATGGAAGGGGCTCAGCATATCGTCACTTGGGCACTGGGTCATTTGGTGACGTTGGCCGACCCGGAGGAATATGATTCTGCCTACAAAAGCTGGAATATAGATCATTTGCCCATTATGCCGGACAAGCTGCGCCTTACGGTTATTCCGCAGACATCGAAGCAGTACAAAACCGTAAAGAGCCTGCTGCTGCGCAAAGATGTGGGCACAATAATCATTGCCACAGACGCCGGGCGCGAGGGCGAACTTGTGGCGCGCTGGATAATAGAAAAATCCGGCTGCAAAAAGCCCATCAAAAGGCTGTGGATTTCATCGGTCACGGACAAGGCGATAAAAGAAGGCTTCCAAAATTTGAAGGACGGCAAGCTGTACCAAAACCTCTGCGATTCTGCCAAGGCCAGGGCAGAGGCCGACTGGCTGGTGGGTATCAACGCCACGCGCTGCCTAACCACAAAGTTCAACAGCCCGCTTTCATGCGGCCGGGTTCAGACGCCGACTTTGGCCATCATCGCAAAACGGGAAGAAGAAATAAGAAAATTCGTGCCGCTGCCATATTACGGGATATCGGCCAACGCCGGGGCATTCCGTCTCACCTGGATGGACGTCAAAAGCAACAGCCCCCGCTGCTTTGACCGAAAAAAAATTGACGAACTCTTGCTGCGAATCAAAGGCGCAAAAGACGGCACCGT
>Ga0123355_10006724_pt1 | contig 17107 bp, 8 predicted proteins | sample TergutEmb28metaG_3_FD_89872 | JGI IMG/M metagenome (GOLD analysis project Ga0123355, IMG submission 89872) | Embiratermes neotenicus P1 segment gut microbial communities from Petit-Saut dam, French Guiana - Emb289 P1 | ecosystem: Host-associated > Arthropoda: Insects > Digestive system > Gut ...
CATCATCATCATCATCATCATCATCATATCATCAAGGATGGAAGGATGCAAGGAAGAAAGAGCACCCATAAAAAGCTAAGATTAAGCCTCCCAGGAAATTGTATTGTCTGTATTTTGAATGTGGCTGGTCCAGTACATACTGCCATTAATCATACTGTAAATGGCATACTGCACGCCCTCGCAGGTCATATTAAAGAACTTTTGGTCTGGGCTCTTGCAACATAAATGATGTTCTCCAGCCTCTGAAAATCCACAAATTCTGTCATACAGTACATTGCATACAAGTATTTTTATACCTGTTATTGTTCTGTTACTTGCCCATTATGAATGGGCTTGCATTTCTGGACTTGTGCCTTAGACTTACCGATTTGATGCCTTCTTTGCAGCTGACTCCCATTCATGCTTTCGTACCAGATTGCCATCATACTGGTCCTCCTCTGCACCAGGGCTGGGTCGTTCTGCAAGACAGTACATAATGAGCTAACACAGTGAACTTGCCGCTACAAGTGACAGTTATATAATACTTACTGATAGGGAATAACCTTTTGTAGAAAACCTCAGCATGTTCTCAAAAGAGCTTATGTTATGACATTATAAGCCACTTTCACAAAAACCAGATAAACTATGCAAAACACATCATCACTGCTATCAGGAAATGACACTGTCAAAAATAATCATAGTGGCAGTGGCAGTAGCAGTAGTGAATGAGATTAACTGATTAATGAAATTATGAGGATTAAGAGGAAAGCAGTGAATGTATAATTCGGATCTTGAACATTCTGAATTACAGCCATATTCATTCTGATGGTACTGGTATAATATCAGCAATATAAGTATTACTGCAACAATGGAGCCAGGCTGGACCCACAGCAGTTGGTGCTCATCACACAAAACAGCAGCAGCGCTTGGTAGGGTGCCTCTGAACATACACATAGTCCAAATTCCATACAAAACACAGTCACTATCAAACATATATACAAGTAGTTACAAAGTACACAAAGAGCTGCATTTGTCGACAGCTGTATCTGAATAAAGGAGAAAAGAACCTTGTCAATAAACATAAGACATATTATTTCAAACAAAACTTGATAAATTCCTTATGGTTCTCCTACGGTACCTATATCTTGGTGTTGATGAGCTCTACTGTTAATCCAGATCAAGCAATACAAATTGTACACAATGATATGCAACATCCAATATTTCAGTATTATTATTGTTACAACTAGAAAAACATTACAATTTGCATCTACCTTACATAATACCCTTCACGGCAGGACTCCAATAACTGAAATGAACACTTGATATGTTAGAAGAATAAAGAAATAAATGATGCAAGAAGCTATGGGGAAGCATGTGAATACTGTATTAGCCCATCACATGATGGCTATGCTGCTGGTTTGTATATAACATCACACTTACGCAAGTCAAAGGCACGCCATTTCACTTAAATTCAGCTTCAATTTTATGTGTCATATGGAATTAACCCTTCAACGCCTAACGACACCTATAGTGATCGTACCGCACCGCTAACCTCTAAACGTTGCATTTTATATATTTATTCAACAAATACAGGTACTGAATATTTTAAACATGGTATATATTCTCCGTTCCCCCCCCCCCTTCAAAATGCAGTTTGTTTCATAATTCTAACGTATCTGGTTCCTGTTTTATTCAAATTTTATATACAGTGTGTGCTAAAATTTAAAAAAATAATTCCGGCACCAAAAGGTTAATGACAACTTGCACATGTGTGAATTTGGTAACATTGTTATTCTTGACTTGGGCTACAAATATAGTTAAATGGCATAATATAACAAGAGCCTGCAGGCATACCATGCCCGTCTATATTGGATTAAGATGAAATCTGGCAAGGGACAGCCTTCCTAGTGCTTCTGCCTTTTTCACCCTGATGATGGCAACTGCAATGTATACCAAACACAGCAACAACTTCAACATACAATGTGCCTAAACCCCAAAAGTAAAAATTACATATTAAAAAACTTATTCAAAGGCTGTATTAACTGGAGGAAATGTTCCAGCAGATTTGGAACTTACACACATTTCAACAGTATACAGACACTGGAGAAAATTTAAATAATGCACAGGAATTACAGTAGTATCTCCGTAACATGTACACACAATATGCTACATGTACGTACTACAAAATCTTCAGACAAATTCATATAAAGAGAATGAAACAGAACGACACCCACTACAGCAATGTGATGACTAGTAGTTGTAAAAACACAAAAAATATTCACATACACTGATGTTACTGTTGTCCAAGATAACAACCACTGCATAAATATCTGTATGAGAATGGGGAGCTCTGTTGTTTGCAAACACAGAAGGACACAGCCACCAAGTTTGTCAGCCAATTTCTAGTCTCTGTCTTGATAGCATCATTTAAACATATTGGACCATACGCAGAACCCAACTTTCTCAGAGGAGTTGGCAACAATGCACTATAGTCAGTGAATGGCAAAGTGCAGCACTGCACATCAGCATGACTATAAAAGGATTCTACAGGCTTTTGCACAGCTAGGTCATGTTAACGGCACTGTGCCCAAAGGCAGACCAACACATTGCAATTATTATGCTGGAAGAGAAAGGGACGTGCAGCAGTGGGTCAAGCATTCCAAGATGTCTAATCTTCTTCAACTGCTTAACCATGAAGACAGCAGCACCAGACTTCTCCAAAACATTGATAACTATGGGTATTTATCAATCTGCATGATGTAACATCCCACAGTCTTGAATCTTCATCAACACTGCTGTGACAACTTCAAATCACAGAAAAGAAAACTGCTGTAATGTTTGAAATCTCCAAAGAGAAAGCAAGACACATATCAAAAGGTTTGTGCCAGAAGGGTGGCTCACATATTCACCACTGAGATGAATACCTGCACAGCACTGTGACCATAGATGAGACTTAAAAAAAAAATACCAGTCAACTGAATAATGGTGCAATTCACTGCAAACATCAGAATTTGAAGCTCTGAGATTAAGATAGAAAATTGAAGATGAATGTGTTTACGGACCCTACTGGTGAGATGAGTAACGGAACAACGGAACAGTCAATGTTGCATGCTATGATAAACTCTGAAGCCAAAGAAAATGATCAGCATTTGTAACCACAAGAAAATAAGTGTTGCTCTTCATCATGGCAAATCAAAGCCTCACCCATTTTCAAATGCAAGAAGAAATCAATGATCTGCAATTCACCAGCTTATCCACCATACAGTCCCACTTACCACCACGAAACTTTTACCCTTTTCAAAACTTCATGACCATCTCCAGAGTAATCATTATGAGTCTGTCATGTTACAGCCAATGTGAAGTTACAGTTTCATCAGTTTTAATGGAGTGGATCTCAAACACTTGTTCATTCAGGCATACATGTCTCAAGGCAGAGGTGATTACGCACACAATTTACAATTATACCACTCCAAAGAATACATTTTAAGGTAGGTATGTTTTTCTTTTGACAAAATCTACAAAAACTTAAAAATGTGAGCAGAGGGATTGTTTTTCAGCTCATCTTCATATTTAATGCAATTGCTTTTAAACCACTTACTGTACTAACACTTAATTATTTTATGAACTGCATGACTGCACTTATCGTGTTACTACTACACAGTTGGTGGACGACATCGCAGCCTCCAATCCAACACCTCACCTGCAGCCCGTTCCAAATTTGCTTCATCATCACTGTGAGCCCCAGCACCTGTAGTTGGGCTTTTAGATCCCTTCTTCCAACGGAAGCTCCGGAATGGAGATTTGGAGCGGGCACGGTCCTTCTTGCGATCCAGAGAAGCCGATCCTGACTCCTTAGTACTAAGCCGGGGAGCTGTTGAATTTTCACAGTGTAGCAGAGAATAATGGAACCATGCCATACAAACCCCATGGTACAACCACTGCCTCATACAGTAAGCCTTTCAGTGTTGCTTGAAAATCCACAGTCACATCACCGTTTACAGTCACAAACAATTTTTGTGACTACAAACAACTGCAGTAATTCTTGTTAAAAGAATAGATGGCATTCTGGTCATATACCATCCATCTGACAAAAATTAATATATCACAGTCATGGAGTGGTTGTTCCACAACAGATTGGGCATGACAATGTAATACTTACAGTGATGACAGGTCTCAAGATATTGATCCCTCGTTAGAATTAAGAAACCCAAAATAGGCACAGGCAAAGCAAGCTATTACAAATGAAAAAATCAAAATGGTAATGTGGCATGCCAACATAATGGCAATATCAAGTTATAACTAATACAGCAAGCTGAAGTGATACAAACTGTGTCTGCATAATGGGTGCACTGTAAGTGCCTCAAGTAACAGGAAGCAGCAACGATGTAATATTAGACTGCATACTCAATGGCATAAATTAGCACTTTTGAGTTTACTGTATGCCAAATTTCTGAGTCACCACACTGTATTGCAGTAAGGCTTGTTTTTCCGATGCAATTTTTAACACACATTTCACAATTATGACATATTACTACACCTTTAGCAACTTCAACATAGTACTGACCTGAAAACCAAGTAAGGAAATCAGGTGGGATAGCACAGTTCACACAGTGACTAGGCCGGGGGGTGGTCTGCTAGATAAACTTCAAAAGCAGCACTTCAGAAGACAATTTAGGCAACAGCTGCATCTTTATTCATAAAGTCAAATGTAGAGTATCAACACTGCTTACTGCCTAAGAGAATACAGCTTGCATTTTTTCTTAGTGACACAAGGTGCTCCCTCTACTAGATGCATTAGGCTAGTGGTCTGTTCTGCATTAGAATATACAAATAAATATTCTATCCCTATTTGATGGCTTTTTATTTCTGTTCATCTAACTAAATTAAGCTACTTCCAGTTAATCATGAGTCTCCTTTCCTGAGAAAATCCTGTTCCCTGTCAGCCTCGTGTGCATGTTAACTACCTGAATATTTTTTTTATACATGCAATTTGCATGAGCTACACCAGTAATGTGTGTGCAAGCTGGTTTGTGGCCACTCCTAGACTATGCTGTGGACTGGCTGACCAAGGCACTGGGGTTCAATTCCTGGCAGAGGAAACAGGCACATTCTTCTGTCTTGCAAGTATCTTGATTTTTTACAAGTGCCACCTGGCCTCCCACAATGGGTACCACAGGCTCCTCCCTTGGGGATAAACTGGCCGGGAGTGTGAAGCTGACCGCTGAACTCCATCTAGCACACTGGACATCAAACTTTTTGACCACAATCCATCATATGTCACAATGGCCTTGTGATCCAGAAAAAGTAAAATTCTGTTAATCCAGCACCCATGGGACTGAACAGATGCCAGATTATCAGAAGATACCTATACTGACCTAAATTCATTCAGGTAACGTTTTTGTTACTGTTCTGAAACTTAGGCTGTGTAACTAACCACGAGTATTTCATTTGGATATCTCCTTCACCTGCTGGTTTAGGGTCATAAGAATCCTCTTCTGTTTTTTCTGGAATCTTCATATTCTTCAAAGGTAATGGAATAGAAAACAAGGGGTCAGAACATACCACGATGATTGATGTACAGACACCTTGATGGTCTTTTTCAGCATGTCCCTGAAATCTACCTGTTTCAATGACGAAGCTCTCCCTCTCTGGCAAAAAGTATTAAGAACTACTCTCCTCAAGTGCCAGATTATTAAGATTTCCAGATTATCACATGATGGATTAAAGGAATTTTGCTGCAGTAGCAGAACCTATACAGCAAACCATTTAAGCTACCAAGTTCACTACATTATGCTCCCAGTTTATGACCTATCAGAAGTCTCTTGCATCACAAATTTGCGTCATAATCCCAGTACATCCCAATCCACCATATGCCTTTACAATGTGTTGCCTAACTAACTACTTACTCAATCAGGGAGCACAGTGATCACAACAGACCACTTTTGTCATTTATATGTAGATCATGAATGAGATAACCTACTACTACTTCCAGACGTCTCCATTACTGAGCAGGTGAGCAGTATGAACACAGATTTTGTATTGATGGCTACTGCTAGTTCAAAATGAATAGTGTGACCTGTGTCATTATAACATCACACCTGCATTAAATGTTTTCAGGTCAGCAAAATTCAAGTGCGCCTTCCAATAACTGCAAATAGCATTTGGAGATGTAAACAATAAGTTCTGCATTACTTCATGTCTTGTTATTTTAAAAAAACCAAGCAATTTTTTTTGTAAAGAAGCTGCACTCTTCTAAACAAAAGTGTCAGCAAAAAATACAAATTATACTCTTTAAATCAGTCTACACTGGGGAGGGGGGGCCTTGGTGGAACAAAACCATCAATAATTCTGAACTGAAATTTTAGGGACATTGGAGGGGGGGGGGAATTGGGCTACATAATCAGTTAATATAAGTCACACAAACATATGCTTGCAGCTGAATCAAAACCAATCTGTAGACACAGTTTCTGAAAGTCTGGGCACTTGTTACTTACTGGATGCTGCCGATGAAGGTGGTGACTGGCTTGCTGCTGTCGAGCTGAGATGTGAGGTTGAGCGCTCACGTACTTCTTGTACCGGTTGTGTGTCAGCAGTATCTTCTGCAGTCGGCATGCTGGGACTGGGAACATGCACTGGCAGAACAACAACCAAATCTCATGCAGCAATACAACATGCAGATCATGCCCACGTGCATGATGCCTACTCAGGCCATGCTATTCTTAAGCTCAGTTTCATGTTTACTTTTTGAAAGCAGTTCATATTTTGCAAACAATCTATAAAAATACAGGTAAAGGAAAGATCAGTGCTCTTATAGGCCCTAAATGGCAACATTTCATAGTTCTGAATGCTGTTTGTGACTTCATGCCTCCAAGTACGGTACCTGCTTCAAACTCGACCATGGTGACAAAAATTCAAAACATACTGCACACATATTTTCCCAAAAACTAAAGACTGTGAAGGGGTGCGTTCTTGTATTTGGATAAATACATATCTATGTTTGGAATGAGACGTGATGTTGGGGCAGACCACTGACATCATAGATGAGGAGAAACAGAAAACAAAGTGCTGAGCCTGGATGCTTGACATGTTTTACCATCTACCACTTAGAATGAGCTAGCATATGAATTTGAATATTTATTGCTGTCTGCCATTATGGTGTCTAAACCAATGTTTCACTTTAACTTAATTCTGTAGAGATTCCATATTGAGTGTAAAACACCACAATGGCCCTCCACACATTTTTTTAAACTGGAGGCCAACTACAGAGTACAGCAGTTTTTCTTTTACCTACATACACAGATATACCAACTATGGTCTTGTATATCTGACTGAATGACCTGCCTCCTTCACTCACTCACTACACAGAACCTTGAGAAGCTAACCGTTCCTCAGCTAGCCATGAGATTTCTATCATTTTATTGCACCTGGAAGTTCATAGCTGTGTTCACAACAACCCACCATTTATCACCATTCTGAGCCAGATCAATCCAGCCCATACCCCCATCCCTCCCTCTCATTCCTTCAAGATCAATTTCAGCATCATCTATGATTATGTCTTTCACATGGCCTCTTTCAATATAGTTTCCCCAGTCAAACCCTGTATGCACCTCTCCTCTCCCCCACAGTGCCACGTGAATTGCTCATTCATTCTTCTTGAGTTAATCACCCAAATTATATTTGGTGAGGAGTAGTATCATGAAGCTCCTCATTATATCTCCTCCAGCCCCTGCTACCTTGTCCCTATTAGGCACAAATAGCTTCCTCTGCACTGTACTCTCAAATAACCCCAGCCTTTGCCCTGCCCTCAATGAGAGAAATCAAGTTTCTCTCACCAACACAAAACAACAACCACAACTATAGTTCTGTATATTTTCAACTTCATATTTCTTGACAATAAACCAGAAGACAAAAGATTCTGGACCAAATGGTAACAAGCATTCCCCCTGAGTCCAATCAGTTCTTAATTTATTCATGAATGCAATGTTGATTTGTAAGGTTTGTTCCCAAATATTTAAAATTTGCCACACTTTCAAAGGGTTTATTACATATCTTAACACTGTGATTTTGTCCTGTGTTCTGTTCATGAGACACGAACATATACTTAGCATCCTAAGCATTTACTTCTGGACCAATCTTCTTACTGTGACCAAAAACACTTCCATTTTTTCCTTTATTGACTGTATGCCTTCACCAAATAAATTAACATCAGTATAGAAGAGAAGCTTGTGTGTCCCATTCAATTTCCTGCCTCCTGGTTTCCTTGAACCTTCCTATGGCACAAATACAGTACAGTTCAAAGCCTTTTTGTATAATGATGACCAACTTATGAGTCTGATACTGACAATCTTCACCAGGCAAAAAACAACAGACTTCTGATACAGCTCATTTTTACTACTCATGTAAGCACCTAGTTTAACATATTTACTATATTTATTTCATTTATTTATGCTTCAGCTACATTTCAGCAGCTTAGAATACATAGATCAATAAATAATGAATCGAAAAATATGTGCAGCAAGTGGTCACGGTCTAATTTAAGGATGCTATTCTGGTATTTTGTGTATGTACTGAGGAAAATGACAAAAAATCACAGTGAGGATAGCTAGCTTCCACATTCCACCTTCTGACTATGAAGCAGGAGTAGGAAGCAGCACCACAAAAACAGTGTGTGGACAAAAACAAATGCTGTTCCCCTACAAATCCAAATATTTGTCCCCAACAACCATCCATTATGAACAACAGTCCTCTTCAAAACCAGTCACTTTGATACTAACAAAATTTCCCATATGTTACAGAATATGTACGTCCATTATTGTGTTGACCAAAGTCAATTACTGGAATCCATCCTGAGCAAGATAAATCCAGCCCATACCTGCAAACATTTTCTTTAAAATGTACCTTTTCATTACAACAACATGTTTCCTGAAAACTTTTGTATTACTTTTTCATCCACTCCAAGTAAGTGATGTGCCCTACCCACTCAGTCCCCTTATTATATCATCCCAATATTTGCTGTTTGTAAAGTACATATTATTCACCAGTTTTTCAAAAGGACACTTTCAGTAACTTGCCTGTACATATTCTGCATTTATCAAGTTAAACTTGTTGCTAGTGAGCTCTGATCCCTCCTCCCCCTGTTCACTTTCATCACTAAATAAAGTACATTTAAGCTGTGTACATAATAATATACACTGGTTCCTGCTAAAATGTCATTCTCAGGGTTCAAACTTAAAACTGTCAAGGCTATGACAGCCTCTGCCATGGGGCTTCAAATGAATAAGCATTTAAACAGACCTTGGGAAAATGTCTTGACATCCCATGACTGCTGGAATTCAAAACAAATTTGTATTTATGAACAAGATAACTCACAACAGTTAGGGCAACAGCCAACTTTTGGAGCCCAAAATGATTCAGCACTGCAATTAATTCACGCAACAAAAGATTACTTACAGAACGACCCCAGTGTATGGTTCATAACAAAACTACTTGGCATATTAATTTGCCAATATCTGCTTACCTTCACTGTACTTACCTTGAAACACAAGTATGCAATTAAGCACAAGTACAGAACCTATCTGCTAAAAAGTAAAGTGGGTTAGTTATTCAGTAGAGAAATAATGTGTATTAACATTCTGCTGCAAGACAGTGATCCTAAGGGTGCAAAAAGAACAGAAAATGAAGTACAAAATATTACATTACAGCAGAACCTCTTATCTAGCTTAAAACATTAGAAATATTTCCATGTTTTATCATTTTAATGATACATGCAAGTATTTCATACACTGATGTAAACACATCTATAATTTCATCTGTCTCTGACGTGACGCCCAGGTATGAAATAACATATGCTGTGATTTTTTTCTTACAAAGTGGTGACAGCACCGAATAAGGGGCTGCCATTTGTATGCAATCTAAGAGCATTCACAAAATACCCTTTTGTGCAAAAAGAACAGATGTTACTGTCCCTTACATGTTTATTTGCAAATACATTTTTGCAATAAGCAACAGTCTCAAAATGTGTTACATATCCGTGTAGTAACAAATATAAGCTCCACCATGCAATTCATGTTAGCAAGTAGTAAAATGCATACTTTCTGGAGACTACTATAGATTTTTGAGTATGGTGTAAAATACTATATTCAGAAAAGGTATCACTCTCTGCACACAGGTGCCACTGTTTCATAATTCAGCAACAACAAAGGGCCAGCTTTCAGTATTTGGTTATCTTCCTTAACAAAATGAAGTCAGATAATGAAGGATCCACTGCAATGAAAAGCACAGAAGAAGCACTACACTCAGTACAAACAAGACAAACACCACTCCCTGTTTCAGAAAGCTGCAGCCACCTGGGAAAGAAATGCGAGAATAAGTCTGCCCTCAAGCCATAACACCTGCACCATGTTCTACACATAAAATACAGTATCATAACTTGAAGCACATACTTGAAGGAATCCTGTAAAAGAGTTAGTAACAACACAAAGTGTTTACCAGCACCTGTCTCCAGCATATCATCACATAAAACACAGCTGTAAACTTGGGCATGCCAACTTCTCGGTGCTGTTAACAGTCAGTTTGACCTGTGTACAAGTCCTGCATAATTACCACAATAAACTATTCTACATGTATACTAAATCCCACCAGTATTAGCCCTCATTTATTAGTAACCATTCATTATGAACATTAACATTTACTAATAAAAATATTCGTTCTACTGTCAAACCATCTTTGCATTAATTGATGTAAATTGTTTTACATTTCTAATCTACTCTAGTAAAAGTAGCTGCGCACTGTTCCAGCTTTTACATTTCTAAACTAATGAAATATATAAAACTGTCTTACATGTGTAATAAATACTGTTAGTATATTTTATACCAACAAGCAATAACTCACTGCATGTTTGGTACTTCTTTACCAGTTACAACAGTCTTCTAGATTCAAAATAAACCCTAATAATACTATCATTAATTTATACAATACAAAACAACAAAATTTACCTTTTCTAAATTAATATTTTAATTTTTCATTTTCTATGTCTACTACATATTCAAACCTGAGGGTTCATCTTCAGGAAGTTGGTTGTATACACGGGTATGGTATAGTGTGTTCTACATGCTTCAGTATAAGCAGTCTTGTATATTTAAGAGTGTGTTTGATACTTATCAAACACACACTTCTTATACCGCATGTAGAACACACTATACCATACCTGTATATACAACCATCTTCCTGAAGATGAACCCTCGGGTTCGGAACATGTAGAAGACATCAAAAATTAAAAATTAAAATATTATTTTAGAAAATATGCATTCTGATGGTTTATATTGAATAATTATATTACAGTGCACAGTGCAGAAACATAAAATACCATGAATTTGTAATTTCCTACTCACAATAAGCAACAGACAGATGTTTTATATTTCCAATCTACCCAAACACAAGAAAGTTCAGTTAAATACAGCATTATTCATATTTAGGGGGGGGGAATAAATACTTTCCTGCACATTTTTTAAATTTACAGTCCTTCCAAACAACACAGTAAACAATCGTGATGAATGTTTTATATCACTAATCTATCTCAAAAAGTGTTCTGCAATTAGGTAAATCCTGAAATTTCCCATAAATCTAAGAAAGAGCTATTCTTAGCACACTACATCTGCACCAATAAACATGATCTACACTCAAAAACCCTGAACTTCTACTAAACCTCATACAGGTAACTGACCTACACAATAATCAACCATTGCCACCAGAACTGTGCTCTTGTATACAATGGAGATCAAAAGTTTTCACAGTGAGATTACTGCATCACTGCAAGGCTGGTAGAGGTATGTAAAGATTCAGTAGTTGCACGCAAAGTTCTGCCTTAGACCTGCATGTGCCAATGTACTCACTCATAACTGAAACTAGCAACATGCTGTATAAAACCAGTATCCAAATACTAGTGTACATTAAACTGTGTCATTGGAATATGTTTTATGCAAGGGATTAACGTATTATTTTAAGAACCCAATATAATTACCCCACACATCATAACATTCTACATAAACCCTAAATTATTATACCACCATTCTTCCAATTCTTATTAACATCTGACTGTAACACACTCCACAGTGCTGCTTAAGCAATATAAGCATAGTGAGGTTACATGACATTTTCAACAAGCTAGTTGCAAACAGCCACTAGCCAAGCCAAGGACAACAGAAGGACTGACTCACCTTCCCGGGCAGCGGGCCGCTCCAATGGCGTCACTGCCTTGGTGGAAGGTTTGCGAGAGGCTGGAGGTTACCAATCACAGCACGTAGACATGGTAGGAGTAAGGTAGGGTAAACAGACAGAGAAACAGATTGTGGTCATCACATGCAACACATGCCAAGAGTCACACTCCACAAGCCACAGCAGCAGGTTGCCCCATTGCCAGGCAGTACAGGAATGCAACCCTCTTGCAAATATTCTACCACAAACAGTGCTTGCACAACTACAGTGAAACTGCTATCTAACACAAACTCAATTTAACTGAAACAAATAACATTTAAGAGAATTCATCATACTTTCTCAGGTAGAAACACACCCCTTTTCAATGACGTATGTTCCAGATTGTGAGCTCTCAGAACTTAAGTATGTATCACACAACAAAACAAATCCATGTACTCAAAATGAACACCTGTGTAATCTTTATTTAACTGTAGAGAACACTTGTGCCAAGGTATAATTTCTTTCAGACTTACAGGACTCAACAACCTTGTGACACAGACACAGAAAACTGGGGTACCTCCTTTCCACCTGTACTCTATATGCAGACAATACATAAAGCATAGAAACTGCCTGCAATCAACACTAATAAATACAGCAAATCACACTGTGTGCAGGGTTATGTCCTTGAAGTATACTGTGATTGGCAAAACTGCGATGCCCAAGTTAAGACCTCACGGGGTAAAGTGGGGTTCAGGAACCAAAGACACAAAAAACATATGGCTTCGATGTTAATAATAACGATGAAAATATCTGTGTTAGTGTTGATCGTAATGATGTGAGTGTTTGTGGCCGAAAGCGATCAGGGTGCTCGAATAATGAAGAGCATATGGCAGAGGGACAGACAGAAGACTTGGTGCATGGAGGTGATCTGCAACTGCTTTGCCTTCTTCTACATGTCCTACACACCTTCTTGTAAGGAGCCATGACAGCCTTCATCTCATGCTTAAATCTCAGACCCCATCCATGAAACCAACAAACTCAAATAATCAACTAAGTCAGCTGCCATCTGAAGTCCTTTCTTCAGAGCCCTTGTACTAAGCTCTTCATATTAGTGCCAGAATCATCCCCTGGTTGAATGAGTGCTGTCACATGTTGAAGGTCCTCCTTAGTCAACACAGTAGCAAGACAGTCAAAAAATTCCCATGTTACAGCCTACTCAAAATTTGGGAATCCTCCTCCTGAAACTTTGCAGGCCAACATAAGGATGTGCCTAACTTTGTCCTGGTGTTGAGGAACCCTCAAAAGTCAGAATGTTCTTTACAACACAACTTCTACCAACAGCCATTCCAAGCCATGGCCTGCAGTTTTTCCTTTAGACTTACTATGCAGTCACTTACTCCGTAAGATCTGTAGCATTCCTTGACATTAAGAAATGTTTCCTGCTAACTTGGATCAGATATACTGCTGAAGGTGCAGGGAGTGTAACAGCTCCTTAACACTGTGATGATTCCCTTGTTTAGCAGCTGCATGAGTGAGGAGGAAGTGTTGCACAGATGATCAGATTGGATATTTTGATGGGTAAGACCATGGTCTTGTAAATGCCCTGGGGCATTATCAAGGACAAGTAGGGCCTTAAATGTTATATTTTCTTTTTCTTTTTATCCTTACACCCTTAATCAACATAAAGTACATCACCCTCTCCAGACATAATAAAAAGTGAGGAAAACTACCAGTTCTAAAAACTGTATAAAGTACATCCTTGGTATATTCTGTACCACAACATATATAGGTAGCTAATGAGAGAAAGAGAAAGGCATATGAAGCGTCCTGTGTACTATTCTGTGTGCTAAGCAAGCGTGACCACAAACACATAGGGCCCATAAAACAATGTGAGGTTGCTGCAGTAATTCTTCTGCACCCCCCCCCCCCCCCCCCCCCAAAAAAAAAAAAACAAAAAAGAAAAAGAGCGAGAACACCAATAAAAAAAGACAGAGAGAGAGAGAGAGATCTGCTGTACCCAAGACATACAGAACAACTCAGTGCCAGTTGGTACACGTGGAAAAATGGTTACAGGTTCTGCGAAAAACAGGTAAGCAATACTGGGACAACTAAGGGCTATATGTAAATATGTGGTTAGGCAAGAAATACGAAGGGTAGTTTTGTGGCCAAAGACAGACCAAGAACGTTTATGAGAGGTCACAGAAACGGAGGAGGCTGTGTCATAACATCATCCACCCTAGTAATGGCATTATGATGATAACGATGATGATGTTTTTGTTGTTGTTGTTGCTGCTGCTGCCGCCACCGTCGCCACTACTGTTGCTGGAAGGGGGAGGGGAGGGCAAGGCCCTAGTTACCCAATTCACATTACCCTTTTCTTGTAACCAAACAATGAATTTATTTAGTAGAAGTTAAATGCCTAAGTAAAAGTCTGCAGTGCTCTCAATTTGTGGTAAGCACAAAATATATGAAGGTCTGAAGATAACAGCAAAACTGAATCCTGTTCAAATATAGTCATGTCAAATGCAAGACCAGACATTCACAACACAGGAATATTAGTGTGTCCAACATGCCATAATATGATTCAATATCATTATTTTATTCTTTGTTCATAAGACATAAATCTTACACTGTTTTGAAGCTCACAAGCTGGAACTTCTATCAACTTTTCATAATACAACCCTCCCTCAACACTTCTGATCTTTGCATTCATTTTGCTGCAATAATTGTGCTTGCACTATTTTCTTCAGTCAAAGGTGAGAAAAATGGGCAGGAAATAAGTCACTGATAATAAAAACAGACAGCCTGTCAACTTACAAAACCAAACTGATTCCTTCACTTTCTGGTATCTACCACAATAGATATTATTATTATTATTATTATTATACCAAACCATGGAACGTGACATTTTATTGCAAAATGTAGCATTCATAATATGTAGGGAATGCCTGAAGTCACTCTTAACTTTCAGGAATGGAATTTCTCATAAATGTTGAGAAAAAACATCTCATGTGCTGTGCTTTGTCATTGCATCAGTCTTGGAGACTGTCTTAATAACTCACCTTTACAGCACCAGCAACCCTTAAATTTTGCACAAGATCATCGATAATCTAAGATAAGTTGCATGGCATTCACTCTAGATTTCAAGCAAATCATCCTATTAGCTTTAACAATCATCAGCAGAAGTGGTTACAGTGCTACACAAGAAGAGGCACAATGGAACAAGTTGTACCCTGTCTTATATGTCAGTATTTCCCCACACTAGAATTGCACAACACTCAAATACTTCGATAAAGTCCAAAGACAATTTTTGCTCATTTCTAGTACTTAAATTTTCATTCCTTATCTGCTTGTAATAAATACTAATGGAAAGAGATGGGTTTATGAACTGTAAAGAAATGTTACAATTTGTCCTTTAGCTTAGGAGATATAAAAATTTAAACATAAGGAGCGACTTTCAGGCATCCAGCAGAATTTGTACTAAAACCGACAGCAATGAATTCAGTGCCTATACACATTTGATAACATTAAACTGAGATTTCAGTACAGTTTTAATCCCATTACTGTGAATAAGCTGTCTCAATAACTGGAAATAAAATCTACAGATGGGTAGGGAAGAAGACAAGATGTGGTTTCTTTACTAAGGAAAGGGAAAAAAAGGAAGTACATGCATCTTACATAACGATGAAAAATATAAATTAATAACACAACCAAATTCATCAGCCATGCAGAAAGGGAGGTGAATTTTCTGCAAAAGGTATCACAGACTTTGACAGAGCAACAAAGAACACACATATAACAAAGAACAGATCTGAAAACAAAGCTACGCAATCTAGCTTCATATTGTCTGTTATGAAATTAATTAACAGAAGTGAAATAGAATAAAAATGATTTTCATACAACAATTAGTGGGAAAAAACTGAACTGCTGAACAGTGTAATACACATATAGTCTGTTTACCACAATGCTAGTGCAGTTCCAGTCCAGTTTGCTCTTTGTAACAAGGCACACAAAAGTGCAGTACGTCACGACACATCACAACACAAAACTACTGTATTAAATTGTCCTTTACGAAGAGCCAGTTTACAGCTTAAATGGCTTGTCTGGACATTTAAAAATAAGGCACTCCATTTCGACCTTCCATGGCACAACTATTAAGCAAACATTTGGAAAAATTTCCAAGCAGCAGCAAAATATGCAATCATAGTGTCTTACCTTCTCGGGTTTCTGCCTCCTTTTCACCATTCAGCTGTACCTGTTCGGCTTCTGGTGATGCCTCACCATCAATCCTGCAAATTATGAACATTATGCTACTCTACAGTTCAAAATTCATCAATTCTTCTTTGTGACAGTGACACAGTTTTAGTGTCATTTGTTAGAACTGAACTGGGTCCCCTGAAATACTATGTAAGCTACCATCTACTTCGCAAAATATCCTCATGGTCTCAGAATTCTCAATTTTTGGTTGCACATATATTTTATGCTGTAACTACTGAAAATAAGAAAACTGGCAATGAAAAGCACCATTTGAATAAAGACAAAAACCCCAGCATCTAATCTGATATTGGTAATGGGTTGCAGATGCTAACAATGTCTCTGCTCCACGACTTTATATTCATCCACATTCCAGCCACATTCTCCTGTTCATTAGGCACAGCAGAAAACACTGCCACATTGACTGAAATACTACTAAAAAACCACAGAATATTAGTATTTAATTGCCATTAAACAGCACAAAGCTACTAAACAAGAAGAAGCTAAATACTGTACATTTTAGTCACTACATTCACATACTACCTTAACCCCAAAATTGAAAGAAAAGGAAAGAAAATAAAAACGGGGGGGGGGGGGGGGGGGGAGATTTCAAGCAATCTCCCCTTTTGGGTTTGCTTGGGGGGGGGGGGGGGGGGGGTGGTGGGGGGGCGATTTTTTCCGG
>Ga0123355_10006726_pt1 | contig 17106 bp, 9 predicted proteins | sample TergutEmb28metaG_3_FD_89872 | JGI IMG/M metagenome (GOLD analysis project Ga0123355, IMG submission 89872) | Embiratermes neotenicus P1 segment gut microbial communities from Petit-Saut dam, French Guiana - Emb289 P1 | ecosystem: Host-associated > Arthropoda: Insects > Digestive system > Gut ...
CGGTCCAAATATTCCCCTCAACACCATGTTCTCAAACACCCTCAGCTTCCTTTCCTCCCGCAATGTCAACGACCAAGTTTCACACCCATACAAAACAACAGGCAAAATTATAGTTCTATATATGTTGATCTTTAAATTTTTGGATAGCAACCTGGAAGACAAAACATTCTGCACCGAATGATAGCATTACCGACAAATTATGTACAGAGTCGGTGCATTTACAAATAGTGCAGTAAAGGGTCTTAAGGATCTGGTGACAATCGGAAAAGAGAAATGGATGTTTCAATGCAGCTGCGATGGAATCCGTGCCACTGCATTCAGATACTGTACAGCCCCTAACCCGAGAACAATCTCGATGGGCACTACATAAAATTAAAATAATGAACTCGAGTAAAATACATCTGAAGCAAACAAAATATTTTATTGAATACCGCCATAATACAATCTGTCAACAAACTGATATGAAAGACAGCGATAAAAAACATCAAGTTAAAAAAATCATATTGATAAATTATTATTTGTATTAAAAGACAAAAACGAAACAAAAATGAAAACTGTTGAAATAATATTAAAAACATACTTTTAAAAAAACTCTTATGCGGACCATGAGTCCGTTTCAGTAACAGCAGCAGTTGATTCAGCACAACGGGGTGTGTGGGCTATGGGGTATTTTGCTTTCTTGAGCCTCGTCAATTATTCAGGCAGGAAACAGCCTCTATCGTCAAAATGCTTACTTTAATAACCACAATTTTTAAACAACAAATGTCACTTTTGTGTTCTAAAAAAAATCAAACATCAATAAACATAATGAGACATGTTCCATGCATACAATCATGTTCAAAAGGCTAGATCAGAAATGCACGCCACTGAATGACATCCACCAAAAAGGGCACATTATTTTTAGGATTCTCCCCGTTACCTATGCGTTTAAAGTAAGGACACCAGTAGAAGAAAATGATGAAATGGACAACCTTTACGCAAACCCCTGCAATGTGACAATGTCGTGCATTTGTGACGTAGCTTTAAAGAACTTGTCTTCTCCACATCTAATACAATTGGCTCTTCTCATTTTGCCCTTCACATATTCTAAACTACATTATTAACAGGTCCCCGTTAAATCCCGAGGACACAAAAATAATGAGGATTTGGCTTGGGTTTGGATTATGAGATGGTACAACACCACTCGGGGGGACAGTGAGCGTGAAGTCCTTGCAGCCGGTCAATATTATATCCATGGAACAACACAACAGTTTTTTTTTATTATTACATCAGTATTATTATTTCGTCAAAATTGACCTGAACTCTATGACTAGGCACACATAGTAATAACAAGAAAAAACGTCCTATGGAAAAATAGAAACTTCTGACAAAATAATGAAACAAAAAACTGAAGATTAGGAAATACTGGACAAACTATGTTGAACGGTACCTTACCTCACTCACACCCAATTACAAAACTAAACATATGCACAATATCTTTGCAACGGTTCGTTTTTTTTTTTTAATTTTTAAATGGTATTTGAAACTGTTTTTACTCTTTTATTGTTTCTTAAAGTACAACATATAAATTCAGATTTCCGAGTATAAAGATGGGGGTAACAGGATTCAACATTTTGTCTTTGGAATGTGTCTCAGCCAAGATCGTCATTCTATTAAGAAGTAACAAAGAAGAACTTTGCTTTTACTACGGGAATATCCTACTTTCATAAAAACACTTCTAGAACTCACCATCAGTCAGTACTGATTACTCAACACATTCTCATTGTGGAAGGAACATAACGTATCCCACGTGTCAGCATATCATTCTATCTAACACCACCACCTGATCTATACACGTTGAAAAAAGTTTCAATGGATTGCTGGACACAGTGAGGCCAAGTCGTGGTAATGTTGGTCTCTTAACCGCGTTCAGTCATGCTTCAAGAGCTGATGGGCGCAGCCACAGACCCTTATACCGAAGAGCGCGCTCCAGGGCATGGGGTGTAGAACACCCTCAATGTAGTTCCGCACGTATCAAATTCGACGTGCGTGTTGCAAGGGATGAGAATTCAATTTTGAACACGAAAGCGCAAAGTGCGTTACGTGTAAGGGACCGTACGGCGAATGAGACGGAAATGTATCCTAGAAATTACTATTTAACACAGCTACGAAATTTCGGCACGGTACGGTCTTGTGTATCGGAAGAGACCAACATTCCCTTTCTGGCCTCGGAAAAGGACTCCTGAGATATGAAAGTCACACCAACAGAATCAACCATTGTCAATATCCCTTGAACTGCGATGGAAATTTTCTAACCAAAAACCTTACATTTACATTCCAAAATAAAGTAGACACTTCACAGTGGTACTGGCCAATGACAGCCAACAAACAATATTATTTTCAAGTTACAAAGATTGTTTTCTTTGCTAAACATATACTAACAACGGTTTTTTTTTATTAAGGCGCTAGTAAGTAATTTCACTTTCTGGTCAACATTTTTGAACACGACACATAGTAACAACGTTGAAAATTTCCCTCGCACTGTCAATAATATAATACAATAATATTATTGTCCACTGTTCCACATAACAGTGATAACTAGCATTTACCTTATTCATATGAGAAAAAACTGGATTTAGAAATGCATTTAGATTATCTTAAGGCTACTTGGAAAAATTGTTTTGGTTTTCAAGTGTTAAGAAGATTGTTACAGTTGCTTGAGAAGGTATCTTTGTGGTACTAAGAGATATTTAGTATGCAGGCATGTAATTCTGGTCCTGTAAGTGAATTGGAGTATTGGTCGAAAAGACTGTGATCCGACATTTGTTTCTGATAAAATGGGCTTGTAGAAACTCTCTATGGCACGTTAGAAACAACACAGCTTAAACCAATCACAGTACCATGCAACTGACGAACCGACGTAAATACAGACCTGTAACAGTACGCAGTTACGCTGTATATACAACCCCGTTCTCTTTTGCTCATCAGACCCCCTAAAACCAACGATGAATATGTAACTTCGGATTTCAGAATTTAGCCACTCGTTTCTCCGCAAAAGTTGGCACTAACTTCGCCTACCGGCGGCGGCCGCTCTGTCGGTATAGTTCGCTCGCGGACTAAAGCCACGGAGTTTAGTTTAGTTTTAGTTTAGCCACTCGTTTCTTAACCCTTTTACAGATCAAGTGAGAATATTTTTCTATCCAGTGTCCTCCCATTTGCCAAAGAGCACTGCTATTTGGAATTGCTCCCAGACTTCGGGTTTCCTTCTTAGCAGCAACGTGTAGAAGAAGTTGAGTATGGAGCAATGGCGGAGAGGCACTGGTAAGGGGCAACTTGGGAGCTCGGACAAAACTTGTCCCATTGTTCTCTTTCTTTAACATCATCTCACACGGACTGACCCGGGCCTCCGCTGAGAGAGGCCAGCGATTCAAAAGTCCACTATTCACCTGAACTACATTCAGTTCGTACCGCAGAGTGAACTTACTCCGTCTCGATCATTAAAAAACAAATCAGTTAATGTTGTATTGGGGGGGGGGATCGCCGTTTGTTACTCATATAAAACACATTAATGCACTCTGTGGGCAAAACGCTTGAGTTCTGTCTATGTTCAACCACACTGAGCCCAGCAACCACTGGGCTTTTGACGGTTAACGATACTAGAAAACTTCGCAATACAATTCAGTCATATTCAAATGTGCAGTGCAACGGAAACGGCGGAACTCGTTCAACATACAAGATGGCTAAACCCCGAAGGCCGACATTATACAGCACGCGAAAAATCTAATAACAAACTAATAAATTACTGTTTAATTTCATATCAGAGTAATATCAAAACATGGCATCAGACTGAACCAAAGTAACAGAGAGCAGTAACAGTTACTTAGCATCTGTATTTACACGGCCAGACAGTGGTCGGTCGGGTTCAGCAGGACTGGGTTATTATGAGGCATAGCAGACAACGGGGTGCAGGCAAGACACGTAGATACTACAGCCATGTGGGCCCCAACGAACAGATTCCAACACACAGCACCTTCGCAGCGTTACAAGTGTGTACTCTCGCAACCAGGTCCACTTTCCAAAGAATTAAACAGTCCAATACAGTGGGCCCAACTAGTAACGCCATGAGACCCATACTGGGAAGCGGAGGCAGAACGCCATTCATTCATCTTCACAAAACGGTGCAGCTCACACTGTTTTCACCCGCAGAGTTACGGTAAGTACGGTAGCACAACACCGTTCTCAAGCGGGATGCTGCATCCCGAGAAATAACGCACTACACAATTTAAACGTTATCTTCGAAGATGCACGAATATGTATGTATGGTAGCAAAGGTACAAACTTGTATTGCTGTCAAAGGTGCATGAACATGCATTAATATTCTATAATCAACCCACAACAAGAAGTGTGTTCAGTTCCCGTACACAGAACATGCTTATCCCAAGATGATTTCACTCTTTAACTAATGCGTACTATACAATGCGAAACAAGCTGGAAGTTGCAACTAATTACAAAGAAAAATATACTTAATCTAATCAACTCATAACGATTTACTCTCATATCATTCTTGGCAGACAAAAAATCAGAGTTTTGTCCTATACGATCTATGAAATACGAGACCCGTAAACCCCCCTCCCATTTCCATTCACTTTGTTTTATTATTTTGATGCATCAGTCTTAAGTTGAGTCAAGTAGGCCTAATCTGTGCCTTAAGCTTCAGACAGAATTAAACTGCGGATAGAGAGAGAGAGAGAGACAAAAGAAACCTCGCAACAGTTACCATCAAACATTACCTAACTACACACTACATTTAGCAATGAGTGCTTTTCTTGGCCAGCCTCTCACATGACCACCCCAACAGATATAAGGGGGGGGGGTAAAGTTAAGACAGGAGCAGAGGATCATTAACTACATTCAAAACCTTCATCTTTCTATGCATCAGCAACATCACTCCTTTACCAGGTGAACTACGACAATGCACCACCACTACAAAAGCTTCTAGACAGTTTTGGAGGATAAAAAGGATGTATGTAGTTAATCCTAGACCTAGACGAAAACACACGTGACTAGACATCCCAGCTCCACTCACGTGGCCAGCTAGGTCTTGGATAAACACACGGACAATCTACAAAGCAGCATTAGTAATTACAGTGAGATATGTTCTCGACGTCAGGTCTAGTTATATCCTACTTCAAAATACCAAACAACTACGATTCACAAATATAAACTTTACAAACCTGCTTACAATGTCTCTGGTTTGGTTCCACACCTGCAGTATACAAAATACTGGATAAATACTTAGAGTTAACAACAGTTTAAAAAGTTGTACGACGCTCAGACACACTACTGGTAAAATCTGAGGGGATGTGTGATCTAGCAAGATTTTCGGAAGGGAAGGTGAGTATATGGACATAACAACGCCTCAATCAGAATCTCGTAGAGGCACGGTTTCAACAGAAACGTAGCAACAAAAGGAGAACGGCCCCTTCCACTTATGACAGACCCCCCCCCCGAGAAATCTTCAGTTTCTACCCCCCCTTAATGTGCCCTTAACAAGAAATGCAGCTCTATTACTAAAGCATGTATGTCTACACTACCATATCGCTACACTGAAACACGGTAGGCTCTAAGTCAACACCAAACAAGGCGAGGATAATTTAGACACAAGCACATAAAAACTGAAAAGTGCCTGGAAATGAATCTTCCGTCGGAAATTGGCAAACAACTTTCACAGATAAAAAGTTGCCCTACAAAACTAAGGGGCCAAGCTAATAACGGGGTACAATTTTGTAACATGGACCAAGTACAAGTATTTCTTGTTCTGGACGTAAAACCTGCAGCAATTCTGGCTTGGGCCATTTTGCTTACAAGCTCGGAAGAATGTGGTGAGAATTGTTACCACTCCTCTCGCAACGACTAGGACATCACAACGTTCACCCTTTATTTAACCCCACCGTACAACATACTATGTGGGCACCAGTCTCTCTCTTTACCACTGCAGCTTTTCAACAAAACCCATTGGCAACCGACCTATACTTTACTCCCATCTGCCAACTTCTGTACCAAAAACACAATCAATAATACAACACAGTAACAAAAAACAGCCCAGTAATCCATCAGTCTGAAGCATATTAGGTCAATCCCTCATCAGGAATTTAACTTATATCACCTATCGCCGCGACTTTCATACAAAGACATTACGAACCTGGTAACCGTTGTGCTTCATGTTTTCTGTTAGCATTCACGAGGTCTTAACGAAAGAGATGTGGCCATTTTGCGTGTACCCACAGACACATGACTTTCACGTTTGTACTTGCGGCTCAGCAGGCCAATAACATGCTAAATAAAATATTTTCAAGTTCATATAAAAGTGATATATCCCCAAGCTGTTTTCTAAATGAATGGAAGTGTTTTCAGCAGGCCAGATCGCTCTTAGCTTGTATACCAAAACCGTCTTTGTGCAGCGACGGAATGCCAACGACCTCATAGGCCATCTTCGTGCTCCAAGTCTCTCTCAAGAACTCGCGAAGCTGCGAGATCACAGGCTTACAACCCACAAGGTAAATTAGCACACCAATCCGCCCTCCAAAACCCTATAAAATTCTGTTGCGTCTTTTCGAAATCAAATTCGTCACCTACCGCTACAAGCAAGGTACTACACCACCGAACACTCGTTTCTTAAGCCTTATTTCATTTTTTCCTATTTTTTTTTGACACAATCACTCGTTTCAATGAGAGGACACATTTGTTATAAGTACAAACAGTTAAGTACCTCTGAAACAATGCACAACTGTGTAGCGGTACAAAACAGCTGTTAATGGAAGGCATCGACCTACCGATTGCCCTGCGATTTCATTGACACGTCACCATCCATATTCACACCGATACCTTCCCATCCCCTACCCCCCTGTAAGCACTAATATCATCCCCTCTACCCTGCAGTCATCCATCAAAAAGGACTATTAATAAAACAATTTGGGGTTAACACACATGCACTCACATACAAAAGCACACTACAGTATTATGCTGACTACGACTTCATGTTTCCATGTTACGGCGTAGACCATAACCACTTTATGCTTAACATGGCCATTATTTCATGTTCTGACAATAATGGTTCCTTAACGTTATTAAATACAGTACACAACTATACAACATTACAATATGAATCAAGCCCAATGAATTCCATAAAAATACAAATATTGGCAGAGACTTTGAAAACATAGAAACACGCGTGAGCTATCATAGTATGTTTTTGTATAGGCCCACACAAAAATACAATGCTAAATATACAATTTATTTACATTATTACATGTAGCCTATGTGGAGTGGGGAATTGGTACGGGGGAGGGGACGAGGATTAGACGAGGCTTTAAATAAAAGCAGCCAGCAACGTGTCACGACGACATGGCGTGGCCCGTGCATATGGAACAAATGGTATCGTGCTTACTAGTATTACCTGCAACAAATTACAGTATTTGTATAAAAGATAACTTTGTGCGATGGGAAGCGAAACTTCCAACAGCTGGCAATCTGAAATCAGGCACTATTTCACTTGAAGGTGGCACGAACATTTGGACACTAAATGACATTTAGTTCAAATTTGGACCCTAAAACGCTTTCGATACGAAATTACCGCGTCCATACCCAAGTATAAGAAATTTGTGCGTCCAATGGCTCGAAGAATAAATAATGTATCCGCATTACAGTGTTTTACCCACGTTATTCCCTGTACCGCATAAAATATGCTACCGCAGGATGGTACATTCCTCGGCACGGCGAATGCACGGTATGACGGCTTTACAAACAGGAGCAGATGATGTTTTTTACTTCCTTTCAACGAGATGTTAATAAAGATGTGGAACAAATTGTATCATACGCCGAAATTTATTTTAAAAATGTACCAGAACCACTAGTATTTGGTTTTATGCACCCTGACTCAATCGCCTCTTTCAGGAGGGCCACGCGACGTGAACTCCCACGCTTGTCCGCCTTCTGTCAGCACACTTACATTCATCAAGCAGATCTTTGCTTACACTTACACAAAGTGCTGGCAGCCAAGGTGTCCATATCCTGATAATTATTAGTGTGCAATCTTTTACCATCACCTCCCCCCCCCCCTTCCCAGAAAAGCATCAGAGTTCAGAAAGAACACAAAAAAAGACCCTTTACTTCGCAATAGTTGTACAGACACAACCAATACGCGCTTAAACTTGTTTTAGAAAATCTACAATTACAGTGAAATTAGCGTGAAATGTAGATTTAGATGTATATACATCAGGACTACCATAAATACTTGTATGAATATTGAATTTAAAAACTTCTATTGGTAAATACATGGACAACGCCTACTAATGAAGTATACCAAGAGAGATATAGAGAAAAGAATATCATCATTACGGATTTATTTCAAACCATTCATGATTGGTACATACAAGAGAAAATCCTCTGGGGGTGTACTGAAAGGGCTAGTTACAATGAAAACCAAAAATACCGGCGAATTTTTTTGGATAATATACCGGGAACTGTGTTTTATCAAAATCACTTTAAGTTCATTGCCGGAGGGCTAGGGGGTGGTGTTATTGGCGTACCTTTTAGGGGTGTCAAAGGGGCGGATCGCATTTCATGAAAATAACTGTCAGTTTCAAAAGTTCAAGAAAGAGGGCTCGGATAAAGATACTTCATCAGACGCCGCGCGCAAATACTGTAACTTACAGGACACGTGTAATCTTGTTCATCATGTGCCACCTGATTTCCTGAACACGATCTGTCACATAAAAACGCATTTCTTATGATCGAAATGCAGAACTCCGCTCAACTGTATACACACAGTTTGATAACTGTACACACCAGACCCCAGCTGCTGGAAGTGCTAACAACTTCGATCTAACCATGCGATTGGACCGAAAAATTGGCCACGCTTATTTACTGCTTGACTGCCTGTTCACAGATTTAACAAAGAGGGAAAAAGAGTGGCCGCATTTCAAAAGGGAGCACTTCTATCTTTTCAAACAAAAATTAGTTTCCGTACGTCCACCACGTTTCCTGCATTATAATAATAATTATAATAATAATAATATTGTATTGGTGAATGTGTTAATGAGTGATTGTTATTCATTCTAATAAAAATTTATTTATAATGTATAAATATTTTTTTCTTATTCAGTAAGGTTTACAGGTAGAACTAAGATAATGAAGTAATTGAATGCTGGTAATATAATCAATAATAACACGGTAAACGGGGAAGGCAATTCCAACGATCACAGACGGTTATGTGGGAAGATGAGGCTTGCAGAGCTCAGCGGACTACTGTGCACAGTCGGTATATGCAGCTAGCACTCTTTAACACCGGAAATCGTTCAACACTGGTGCTCACTTTTATAATGAGGCATGCAACTACTTGGTGTTTATTGATTCTCACATTATCATGTATCAATACTTCATTTCATAATGATTAAAAAACTGGGTGTCTCTAAGCTGTTTTTTTTTCCTTCCAAACTCGTTTTATTCAATCAAAACTACAACAACATGAGCAAACGCATTTTTTTTCTTCAAAAATTCGAATCATGTAGCAATAAGATTAACAAGTGGTTTCGTGGTTGTGTGTTGCAAGATGCTGGATCGACGGAACATACCAATCAGGTTTGAACTGACGTCAGAATCTCCTACCTCATATCATAATAAAATAATGGAACGCAATCCATCATTGGTATAATACACAGGTGGACAACAAACACTTTACGGGGAAGGGGGGGGGGGGGGGACGGCGGTAAAAAGTTTTTAAGGGGGGAAAACAACCCCTTCGGGGGGGGGGGGGGGGGGGGGAACTGCAGTTAAAAGTTTTATACGAGTGACACAGAAGCGCGCAGTTTCACAGCATGGTAAGTAACAAACAGCACATGACATTTACTCGTCCACTTCGCATTACAAAAGCAGGAGAAGGCTACGAATGTTATGTAATCCATATTTTTTTTTAACACCCACTGGGTTAATGTTCCCTAGAGTAATTGACTTGATTGACAACGATCAGCGGTACAGAGATGCTATACTTAGTTTGCTTAGCACAAACTTTTAGATCGGAAAGGAAAATATATAGACGTCACACCTCGCCTGATTGCGAGGTGACAACAACCGCGAAGAGCAGGCGTTGTGTAACGCTGGAGCATCGTTTATAGTTACAGTATTACGGAGGGGGGAGGGGGGGGGGCAAAGCTGGCTATAACGTAGTTAGGGTAGTTCTGCAGTCCGTACAAATGGTACATGGTGTTGCTTGTAGCCGATAACACAGTATTTTTATGGGTTTTTTTTTTACAAAAAAGCCTTTTTAGTAACGAGAAGATGTAGTTTCTCTAAAAAGGGAACAAGATAATACTCTAAAAATCACACCTCCCTCTTTCACAAATCAGTCTTTCCCATTTATCTACGTAGGAGACATTTAAATTTCATATGTCAACACACCACAAAATTTTGTACTCAAGAACATGGCCCAAACAACGACAAACACTCTACAATCTATTTGGAGTATGTTATATATATGTGTGTGTGTGTGTATATATATATATATATGTGTATGTGTGTGTGTGTGTTGTGTGTATGTGTGTGTATGTGTCAGCAAACGAAGCTTCCCTCAAGTAAGGGCCTGGATCTACTTGTCAGTCCTACTAGCAGAAGCCTTACACAAGAGAAGAAATAAACGACCATACAGCCAATACTGTTCTATCATTCTTTATACTAAAAAAAAAACCTACGACCAGGGCCAGGAAGATTAGCAAATTTCAACAGTAAATGTCCAACCCCTCCCATTACAGGGAGAATTAGCGCTCTTCTCATTACCGAATCTCCAGAGATGGGAATACAAAGATGGAAGGGCTACATCTCACCTTTTATTTTAGAATTACTTTTAGGGAAAAGGTACCAAAAAAAATTTCTAAGTAAGAAAATCTACTGCGCAGTGTGTCTCGTGCAAGGTAAGGGTCTTTTCAACTCGAACATGACCCTTGATATGTAGAAAACAATACATGTATTCGGTGAAGAACAGTGCACATCGGAGGGTGTACCTGAAAACTTTTCAAACACTGTCCAATCAGTGAAATTGTACACTTAAAAAAAAACCGCCAGCCAGGCTTCTAAGTCATACACTTTACGACTCAGTAACCAGTGAAAACAATACAATTTCATTTGGCGTTCGCATGACAATTCTGTATCATGATCCAAAAACTGACTTTTTAAGTTCGGCGAATAAGGAGACCTTCTTCCACACTGGCACTTTTTATGCCATTATCTCGAGAGATTCGTGTTAACCGTTTATCGATGGATCGCTGCACGCGCACAAAGGGCGTAACTACTGCAGGTACAAATCGCGGCCTGCATTATACAGTATAGCGTACCTACTTCTCTTAATAAGGGGTCGAGTGTATCTTCCTAACCCTTTTGTGGTTTATACAGCAAGCAAGCAGATTGTTTGCAAATCCGTCCACCGATCTTTTTTTGGTACCCTGACTTTCCTTTGTGAACATCACACAGGAAGGACAATAAACAAACGAAGGAAGAAAGATGATAGGCACCGGAAATGTAAAGTAACAAAAATGAATTATGATTCAAAAAAGAACATTCAAAGAAACAAACTCTTATTTTTAAAAAAAAGCATATTACAACAAAATAACAAACAAAAACCGTGTACACAACACATTTAACTTAAGAGCTCTTTAAAAATCAACAAATTATTCAAAAACTCTTTTCGATTAGGGTACTAGAAGTTTAAAACGGCCGAAGCTCTTCCTACACACCTTCGTATATTCACTGAACAATTAACTCGCACACCAAATACAAACAAGTCAACCAAGTCCTTAGTTACTGCATTTATAAACTTACACGTGACAAGCCAACAAGACAGATACAAAAGTGAAACACGAATACACTGAACGTCCTTCTGTCAGTACCCTAATCTCATTACACTCGAACTAAGAGTGATGGGAACAAACAAAATAAATTAAGACTGGATAAATATTGCCAGGCATAAAACACAAGAGATGGCTATGCGCTCCAATCAAGACTGGACCAAACAATAACCAATGGCACAGACCTCGGAGTGGACAACATAAAATTACTCTAAACTCTGTTAGTAGTCAAGACAAACGAATGATTCTTGCAAGCATAAAGAACACTGTGATGTTAGTGTTGGTATCGCAGTGTATAAGAAATATGGGGGGAGGGGGAGAGGAGGAGGAGGAGGAAACGTTTGAATAAAGGTGTCTTAAGGGAAAACTCCAGGAACGGAAATAAGGAGGCGAGCAGAACTAAAACAAAATCATTTCCCTTGACTTGAATACTAACCAATCCTGTAATACTTAAATGCCAGAATTTTAACAGTATGCCGCTATCTGGATTTTAGGTAATAACTTGAATTCTTAAATTTCAGATCAGGCTCAGAAACAAAAACTGCGCAGTCTTCCAAACAAAAGACAGCATGTCCGTATTTCAAATTGGGCAGTTTTCTATCAACACATAAAAGGGCCAACTAAAAGACGAAGGTATCCAGCGCAACGCCAGCACCAATTCTTTCCGCCCATTCTACAAATCTTACCATAACTTAAAACACGTAATAACAAAACTGGAAAATAATAATGACAATAAACAATGTATATGATATACGTGTAATGGTCATGTTGAGAGCGCTCCCTGCAGCAAATCGTAACACTGAGTGACTAGGATGCGTTTGATCACGTGACCGTTCGGCGTCACGTTAAAAAAAAAACAGAGTAACAAAGGAAAGTCACCAGTTCTGCCACCAATCAAGTAGGCGGAAAAAATTTTTCTTTCTTTTCTCAAACTGGAGGTGTATGAAATCTTTGGGATTCCTCGTATATAAAAGAGTTCTTGATTTCGTACCGTATCAATTACTTCTACGAACTACAAGTACAATTTCACAAAACATCACAAAAAAACACGCATAGTAAAATAGAGCTTATTATGAAACAGGTGCATAAATTTCAGAACTACACAACATGGCCCAGGCACCATATGTTTTAATGTGGAAAATTCCCTGTTTAGTGGTTTGATAGATCAAGTATTGGTCAAAACAATGCAAGTTAAGTTCTGTTGCTTTCTTGAATTAATACCAAACAACTGGCCACTCACACTATATACGGTACTTCATTAACCAAACCCTTCCGCTGCAAAGAACGGATTTCACAGTATTTAGAACATCTGAGTTACTTTTACGAGATTCAACATGATGAAATGCATTACAAAACTATCTCTATCGCATTTTATATTTATTATCAAGGGAAGAAATCAGCTATCAGAAGATTATACACAACAACAGCTTCTAACTTAGTACACCACTCCTCGAAAAATGCACAAACAAATAGGTGGGAATGGTTGCTTCGCCTCTTGCATTTCTGAGTTTTTAAGTAAACAATGCATCAGTCTAATTTATAAGAGAGATCCTAGCATCTGCTGCATGTGCTCAACACAACAGGCAGGCAGACATGTGTAAAGTTAGGACAGGGGATATGTCTTCATTAATTACAACAACAATAATAATAATAGTAATAATAATAATAATAATAACATGCACTCTCCCGCTTACCAAACCTCAAGTCACAAGGGATGAGGTTTGCCAAGGGGTCCAGCAGCAATGGAAAACAACGTGTTTGTTCTAACGCAGAAGAGGGCAGTGGCGACGATTGCGACAAACAGCAAAGTGTTCCTCGCTGTCATTACAGCCTTCATTTCTGGCACATGAAAAACCAAGTACAGTGGAATTCTTCGTCGATGAAATGAGCAGAAACAGCAGTGAATGTCATTCACACTGACCCACCATCATTTAGAGGCCTATTGGGGGCACCTGGACGTAGCGGTAGATGTAGAGGCGGTAGTCTTTGCTGGCCAGAACTACCGAACCGTCGTCCATCAGTGCCACGTCGAAGCACTGAGCATGCTTCACCTTGGACTCGAGGGCTGACACCAGCTGACCGTCCTGGGTGAAGATGGTCAGGTTGAAGTTGTTGTGGTTGTCGGCGATCAATATCTCACCGGCCGTGTTGATACCAACCCCAATCGGGTAGTTTGTGATACCTTCTCCTCCGATCTGTCGCAAATACATGCCCTCGTAGTTAAACACCTTGACACAATGCGCCCTGTTATCGCTTATGAATATCTCCTGCTTGTCGTTTACCACAACGCCATTCGGAAACTCGAGATGCTTGGAACAGCCAAATTTCTGGAGAACATTGCCCGTCTGATCAAAAATGATGACGCGCATCACCTTGCATTCCACGACGACCACACGTCCCTTATTATCCACAGTGACCCCGCGAGGGTGTTGCAGAATATTGGCCCCAAACTTGCGAACAAACTGGCCGTACTGGTTGTATATTTGAATCTGATGTGTGGGAGACCTCTCTGTCACGATGATATCGCCCGAGGTCCGTACAACGGCCACTCGGTTGGGATACAACAGTTGACCATCTCGCTTCCCGCACTCCCCAAACTGGAATTTGAATCGACCCTCCTTGTCGAATATCTGTATGCGGTGATTGTTAGTGTCTGCGACAATTATGTCGTTCTGGGCATTCACCGCAACTCCACTCGGCTCCGTGAACTGCCCCTCCATCACACCGAACTCGCCGAACTTGCAATGGTAGATCATCTTCTGTCGTTTTATTTGCGATTTTGGAGGGAAGATGGCAGTTGACATGAGTTTTGAGGTGAGGTCAAGCATAGAGTCGCCAGGGCCTCCCGAGGACAGAGAATAGTGTTCTCCCCCACCATTCTGGAAAATGCTGTCACTTCCGCCGTTTGACCACTTCTCGTAAGGATTTATTCCATTCAAATTCAGGTCACTGATCGTGGTAGAAAACGGTCCCAAGCTGTTGGCACTACTGAACCGTTTTGAGATAATATTTGATTCGAAGGGAGACGATGAGGAGCTGGACGACGACACGAGGCCATTTGAGTAAGGTCGATCCAAGACACCGTTCAAACCTCCGCCATTAATTGTGCTGTGGATGCCTGCCCCATTCATGCCCCCCGAATTGCCGTTGAGAGCTGTGCCACCGTTCAAGTGCACAGTACCGTTCACTGGTCGAGCAATGGGTGGCTGTTTGCTAGGTCCCACAGGCAATTCGGAGCTGGACCGAACGTACCCGAACGTGTTGCGTACTCCAACCTGTATTGCCTGATAATTTGATACGAACTCCAAGTCGCATCCTGATTGCAAGCTTAAGTCGGGATTGTAGTTCATGAAGGCCTGGAACTTGGAATCGAAAACTCTTTTGAACATAAGAGCTTCTGCCATTGTGGCGTGCTTGGTAATTCGGTCTACAAAATCACATGTGCTATAGATTTTTTCTATGGTCTCCTGCGCTTTTTGACCTAGAACATTTAAGGACATCTGTTTTGCCGAAAACACACTTTCGAGTTCCTTCAGAAGCTCTTGTTTACGCTCTTCTATCATTGATCGATAGAACTGGAAGGTGTCATTTATTTCATTCTGAGCCTTATGATATTGCACCTGCAGGCGGCTTGACGTGTGTTCCAAGTTCTTCAGGGTGTTGCGAATGTCAGTGGCTTTTCCCTTTCCTTCCTGCATAGTTTGAACCATCAGTTCGAGCTGTTTGGGGCCTATCTCATTCAGGTGATCATAGTCGTGAAGTCCACTGGGGTGATCTAGGAGTGTGCATTCCTTGCATATGGGGCCATTGCAAGTACGACAGTAATATTTCACGGGTTCCGTCTTGTGTTTCATGCAGTACACTGGCTTGTCGGACCCACTTCCTCCCCCAGAAGGAATAAGACCATTCTTTACATCATCCTTACTTGCACCATTCTGTTGCAGCTCTCCCAAGCCCAATACCCGATGGCCCTCAAAACAGTGCATGAACTGGTGCGCCATCATGCAATTGGGACACAAAAAATTGTCACAGTCTAGGCAACGTCCAACAGCGTCAGACTCTCTGCTTTTACAGCCAGTACAGTGAGGAAGATTCGAAGACAACGGTGGCTTAAAACCTTCGTTAGGTACCAACGGCTCAACGTTGCCTTTAACACTAAAATCTGTAATCAAGGCGGGTATACCTTGAGAAGAAAGAATACACTCTTGTTGGCACAAGGGGCAAGTTAACTTGTCGGGGTGTTCTTGGTTCTTCTCCAGACAAGGGTGACAAAACGCGTGGAAACAGGGCAACACTTTGGGATTAGTAAATGTCTCATTGCATAGTCCGCACTTAGTATTGATACTTCCAACACCAACCGGGGTCACAGTTGTGGAGCTGTTAGAGCTGCTACTACTGCTGCAAGACACGGCCGGTGACGAACCGCTCACAGATAGGGGCGAGTCAACAAGAGGTGAGAGCGAACGGAGTTCAGTGTGGTCAACCAATGATCCAATGGAATTTGCTCCAGGCAATGAGTCTAATGATGGAGTCGGTGAAGCCATCTTCAATCAAACGTCATGCCTGTGAACACAAGAATCAAAGGCAGGCATTAAAGCAGCAGAAGCATGAACGTCAAAGTTAAATGCGAGGACAACTGAGGTACGTGGTAATTAACCCTCTGAAGCACAACGGTCAATAAACGTACCATCTGCTGTAAACACAAAAGTTATGTATCTGCCCACACAGTGCAATGCGTCTCGTATAACTCTCACACAGAACAGCCATTATTTCCACGGCAATCCTTAACCGGCTTGCATTTGTAAGGGATACGCAGAGTTCTCTGTGAGGTATAAACCAATTATTTTATTTCAATTCGTCTTCAAAGGGTTAATGCACGTAATGTCCTCCTTAAGGAATGAGAATATTATCCTAAACAATAAGGCTGTCAAATGCCATGTTCATATGCAGAGCAAGATTTTTGAAACTTCGAAATGAAAGCACAGTTATTATTCGCCTTGCAAAATGAACTTTTTTAAAAGTATGGCCACTATTTACAATCTCCAGTTCCCAACACACACCTACTGCACGTTAGTTACGTCACTACTATTTCAAACAATCAAACACACCTTCGAAATGCATGATCGGAGGACTCCCCCCCCCCCCCCCCCACACCCAAAAAAAAAAAAAAAACAGCCGCCCCCCACCACACACAAACACCCACTCCAAAACACAACAACCACACACACCACCA
>Ga0123355_10006727_pt1 | contig 17105 bp, 6 predicted proteins | sample TergutEmb28metaG_3_FD_89872 | JGI IMG/M metagenome (GOLD analysis project Ga0123355, IMG submission 89872) | Embiratermes neotenicus P1 segment gut microbial communities from Petit-Saut dam, French Guiana - Emb289 P1 | ecosystem: Host-associated > Arthropoda: Insects > Digestive system > Gut ...
CTGGTGTTGATGGGGGGAAATTCCCCCCCCCACCGGAATTAGATCCCCGACCACCCCGCCCCCCCCCCCCCATATATATATATATATATAATCCAAACGCTCATTTTCCGCAGTTTTACTGCAGGATAGTCAGACCCCGTAAGATGTACTGATCGCCTCTTTAAAATCCGTAGATTCTTACCTTTCCATGTCACTTGAGGCCATATTATTTCTTCAGATGAAAGAACGTCCGTAAGCAAGCTTAGGAGTTATTATGATTTGGACGGTGGCTCGTGGTGTAAGAACGCCGGATGTGTAGACAGATTTGGTCCACTTCCTTACGGTTTCGTTATCGCCTCAGACTGACATCTGTTGCACAGTGTGTCTCTGCCTGTATCGACCTTCAGGCTGTCGTTTTTAAAGACGATCTATGAGCAGCACACAACGTGGGCTGAGCGTACGGTATTGCACGAACTTCTGCAGTTCTGACTTTTTGAATGACGTTTCTGTCCATATGATCTTGTGACTGGATCAGGCTGCTTGCAGTGGCTGTTTGAAACATGAAGTCGGAGGTTAGCAGCTGTAAGCCATAAATAGCGACTGCAGAAGTATTCGCAACAGCAGAAGATTTCAGCAGGCGAGACGGTTATGTCGTGGGATCGGATCGAATAAAACCATGAGATAATATGTGAAACTCGACAGGCAGTCTCCTCACATCAGGATTCCAACTGACAAGTTGCAGAATAAAGACAAAAATAGTCTGACACTTGTGTCATAATACTTTTATTGCACGAAAAAGGAGATATTTCGTGACTCATTCTCCAAGTTGCAGCTTATTGCGACTTAGTAACCGTCATGAAGACCAAACTTTATATTGCAGGCAACCACATAACCACATGACTATCCTACAAGGTGCGGGAAAAACCTGTTGTCCTCTTCACACTCCCTTTCAGCATAGTGTCTGATTTCTTTTATGTGGAGTTAGCTACCACATTTTGTTTCGTATATCGCTGCAGTGCAAAGGAAATGAATCGAAACGCAACTTTATCAGTGTGTATACTACATAGCTTATGACAATATGTCTGGGTTTCGATGTTGGCCATCTTCACGTCAGTAGCATAGAAATTAATTCAATAAATATTAAAGCTATAAAATATGTTTATAATTTTATATATTATGTTCCACCTCAAATTAAATGTTACACACATATATCTAGTTTTTGTTGCGTTCTTGTTTTCTAAGCAATTATTAAGACTTAATTTTGTCGAATAGAATTAATCGTCTCTTGTTGCATACACTGTTGAAGCTAAAACCTGCCAAGGATGGGTTGTCCGACTGAAGCGCGTGTCGTTTTTCATTTTACGTTGAAAGACGACCATTTTTAGAATCTGACAAGAGACTGTCTTTGTGTTCACAGATTTATAATACTTCAAGGCACTCGTTTGCCTGTAAATCGGACACTTCCTCATGACCAAAGCTTGGTGGAAATTTTGGTCTTATTTTATATATTACCGTGCATTGTAACTACGTTAGTCATTATTTTGTGCCAAAGTTTAGAGTAAGACTTTGCTCATTAAAATTTCGAACACCTCTTGTACACTTTAATTTTGTGTGAAATTCACTTCGGATTGTGCAACGCGTAACAGTTTTTGCTCCAAATTGCTCAAAACGGGACAAATTGTTATAGAACACACACTGATGGAAACGCCGATGGCAGTACCACAAATGGAAGCATGATATTTTACGTAATGTACTTTGGTCGATAAATAAATAAACCATAATGGGGATACCGTATTCAGAGGAGATTATTTTAATCCCTTGAGTACGTAGTGTAGTAAATTAAAGTTTTCCAATACAGCACTTTGCTCGCTTATCTCATCTTGATGTGGGCTGTATTGTAGTGACTATTCTTACTTTCCACATGGCAGACAACTGTGTCTGCTGAAACATGGACTCCCACTGAACTGAAGAGGCCAATTAGTTTTATGGTAGAAACCCTTGTTCCTACGCGAAGTGTTGCTTCCTTGTAGGGAACGAAATACCATTGTAATATGACGAAAGACAGACATTGTTTTGTTCAGTCACTCTGCATTGTGGCTAAGGTAAAATTAAGTTACTCCTTGGTACGTCATAATGGCGTATTGGGATTTGAATTATAGATCCACTCCTTTCTACCCAGAACAAGATGGAGGTAAGAGGTCAGCTTCCTGCCTCGGCAAATTACCGCCCGGGAAATACCTTATAGTACCCATTAAATAGGAGACTGAGTGGGCCTCAGATGTCTGGTCATTTTAAAGAGGAAAATCTCTTGTCCCCGCTTGAATCTGACTATGCTAACCACGTTGTTCGGCCGTACCCCAATCGCGCTACTTCGGCTCACAAAAACTGATATTTTTTTTAAATTTAGTTACACAAGTCTGTGACACAGGGTGACGAGCCCTTATAAGACCCGATTCCGGAAAAGAATAAGAGAAATGCCTTTCGCTAGATGTTGTGTTGTTCAGTTGAGCACCACGTGGGGAAGACATTAACATATTTTTTTATCATAGTAGAAGTATAGAGCTAATTTGCTGTGCAGCAATTTTGCAGTTGAACGGGGTGCTTAAAAATTCGAACTCGAGACAAAATACCTGCACGTATATACAAATAATACATGACATTCACGGATGAGGCTTCAATCAATAACACTTAAAGTCGATTCGATCTTGGACTTTACAAATCTGCCTACAAACTCTGCGGTCGATTTATTTCAACTGTTCAATTGGGTCTCGCATTCTATTGAATGTCCATAGGCCCGTATCTTTCACTGAAGCTCGTTCTGCTTTTTCGGGTTTCCTTTCACGCTTTTTGTGATTTCCTACAAGTACACCTTTACACATTCGCGTCAACATGCCGGTATCTTCTCTTCCTCATTTCTGTTTTGATGTTTATAAAAAAGTTTTATATTTATCTTTCAAAACAGTTTAAGTCCCGAATTTGATATATTATTTTTAAGTATCAAATGAAGTTAATATTTATTAATTTAAAATTAATTTCCCTTTTATTCCTTTGCGCAAGCCAAACGTCGGAAGGTTAACAGTTAAATTTGTTTTATTATGGTAATAATCAACAGGAGACAGTGGAGAAATAATGTAGCATTTCTTGATGTTATTTTTCACCATGAAACAAATGAGGTATAGACCTATAACACTCTTGGGGCAGATGAATACGCTCACAGAACCAGAAGAGAAGAGGCTGGTTGGGAGATAGAAGCGTAGGCTGACAGAGGAAGGTAATATTAAAATGTAATATTAAGGACAGGATGTGAGGCTGTAGACGGGACTCAACGGGCTCAAGATCCTCCTTATTTTCATATTATTCTGAACACAATGGTAAACCCCTGTGTTCCTTAAATGCAGTGAATTTCTTGTATAGCTGAAAAACGTTTTGCTTCTCAAGAAGGGATGTACTGCGTAGAATTATGGACACATCATATAATCGACTATTTAAGTAGTAATTCCTGTAACTTTTTTCGGTGTATTATGCGTACCTGACTGAAATGACATTCAGTACTGAGTTCTTAAACATACTAGACGTCCGGGCACAGAAAATAAATCGCATTTATTGGGTCACTGACATTGTAAGCGGCAACATAGTTCAGAAATCCTCATCATGTGTTGAAACTTCTTATAATGTACCTCCTTAAAATACGTATCTAAGACGTACAGAAATTACATTCAGTATTTCATGTCTACTTCATTTATGGGTGATTCGTTTCTCCCACGATTACATCTGATTCTCATTTCAATAAGGACATTTGTCATCCATTGTCTTAGTAGAATTCCCTATCTTATGTCGTAGAATTCCTGGAACAAAATTGTCTTGCCACATAACGAAATTTAGAAGAGTAAGAATAGATACTTTGATAGCGCGACAGTAATAGATTGGTAGACTGGAATGTACCGAACTGGAATGTACCAAAATGGAATGTACCAAACTTTGCACGCGAATTAAAGTCGTAAGATTCGAATCTGGAAGGACAGAACAAGTGGCATCAGTAGCTTACTTTGAGAGAACTTCATGCTTTGACAGTAGGCGGCGTTATTAAGTTTGTTGGTTTGTTTAACGGCGCTTTGTATCCGCAGTAAACTATATACGAAATGTGTGGGTTGTTATTTCTTGCAAGTTAGGAAAGGCGTGGAGGGAAGACCTGACAGCCCACTAAAACAACGTCAAAATGTATGCCTGTAGTTAAACACTAGAATCCTTATTCAGTTTAGCCATCTTTCAGGCCGAGATCGGAAAGCGGGACTTTAAAACGGGAGAACTGACAACCACATACTTTTATCGTTTTATCTCGTGGGGAATCAGTCAAGAGCTCCATGAAACTAAAGGGTAGCGAGTTTTATACACAAGCCCTTCAAATGCATGTAACATCCTGGGTGACATTGTTCACTGGTGCGCTTTTGAAGGAGGTGATTTTCAATTAACCTTTGCTTGGGAGAAGGGACAAACTGACAGGGAGTTACTCAACACACGTTTCTGAAGGACAGAATATATTATAACTTAAAAGTCTGGAAATTTCTGTGAAGTTTGTCTGCGCCAAACAGACCAAAACAAAAGGACCACAAGCACAGAATCTGGATTTGACAAAAGTGAAGGCCGGGGGTCAGAAGAGGCATAACTTGAAAATAAAACCTGTGCAACTTCACAGAAATTCTAAAAATAAATATCGCGAAACCTAAAAAACAAACGCCAAGCCACAATTTCAACACAAACTGATGAGTATCTAAACCAGAGCTGACCTTCTGTTGCCCGAGTCCACGACTCAGCCCGAACTTTTCGTGCACACAGGACCACAAGAGGCATGTTAATGGATGTTTTTACTGCAAAAAAAAGTCATATTGACATTAAATTTTATGTCAAATTTTAAAAATATTAAACGAGTTGTTTTTAATCTTTTCCGTCTGAGGCATGAGATCTTGAATTATTATTAATACTCTGTGAAAGAAAACGTGATGCCACATCATACAAAGAGCACGTCTGTGGAGATATGTGTTTTGGGCTATTTAAGACGATGCCCCACTAATTGCCCAAATATCTGTACTAAAATGGTCAATCAGATTGTAACATGAAAAGCCGAAATTTAACATGAAAATCCCAAACGGTAACATGAAAAGCCATTAAAGAATCTTTCTTAGCGAAGTGATGCCTTTTTAAAATGAATTCATGAAAATATTGTATAAAATGTATCATTGACTCCATTGTGTACTGGTATGGGGGCTTGTAATTTTTATAACACGTGTGAAAATAAACAATGGAATGACAAGAGCAACTTCAGTTAAAGCCTTGGTAACGTGTTTGTTTTAGTCTTGAAAATAGTGATACTAAATAACTTTCTCTAACTCTTACAGTTCTGCTTAAGGTATAACACTAACATTATTTCTGGCAATTCTGTCGTCGTGTTATTGGGCAGTGCAGAATTGGCGCTGCCTTAATTAACTGTTGCACATAAATTGTGCAAACCACAGGTCTTGCAAATTTCGTAAATTACTGACCATGATATTTCGTTCTTGGAAAACGTACCTGTGTCCGTCCGTCCGCCCACCCTTCCTTCCGACAGATTAAGTTACAAATCTCCAATGTGTACTGCAACTGAACGATATTCATGAAATGCAGTATTAACGTCGTACCACTTTTTAATCACCCGTCTTGGAACTTTCTAATTTTCTGTGGTTAACAGGCTAACGTGATCTGCTTGGGGATTTTAAAGGAAGAAATGACACTAGCGTCATTTAAATGACTGTTTGAAGGTCGGTATGGGTATGATCTAGGGAGAAATATGAACCGTTAAGTGAGGTTCATTTTTTGCAAAACTTTTTAATAAGGGCGTGGCTTTGTGCAATATGTTGATGGTAACAGCAAAATTATTTCCACTCGCCATGTGAGGTCAAATGTTATATAGGTAGATGGCAGTAGTATCACTTGTTTTAAAGCCTAAATTGTTCAATTATAATAACTGTAGTACCTTTAAGCAGTTTTACAAATAATGTTAGACGATTTGCAAAATGTTATATTAGGACATACTGCGAAGGGAACAAGGATTTAAAAAAATGGCGGCAAAATGTATTGCAGAGAGAAATGAGATTTGCCACGTTGACAGTATTCCAGGACAAAGCCACGACGTTAATAATGAAGAGAAACTACAGAATAATTAAACCATGAAAGAGAGAAGGCTTGATGACAACCATTACAAAAGCGAGGCCGAACCGCGTCAACAATAGGCACATTGCATTCTTCAGTTTAATGTGGCGAAGAATTGTTGTAGTTATGCACTTGCAAATATAGCTTTGGTAATTTTTAAACGTTTTAATTCTGATCATACTTAGGAACAAACAAATTATTCACGAATGGTGTTCATAGACACCCAGTGTTTGACGTGCCCCACTTACCGAGTCACATGTTCGCCCACATTTTAAAGAGCAATCCACAATGCAGTGGCGCATTGCGCTTCTGTCTGTTACAAAACCCTACGTCACACCATGCTTGTCTGACTACGTTAGCCTATTTGATTCTCTGTCCGCATGACACACTGATCGATTACCTAATTAATGTTGGTATTGTCATTCTGTTTAATTGCGAGAGCATTAGAATCTGTAACTGGCTACTATTTGTCTCTTTGCCTCATTTGCTCCGGTGTGTTAATTTTTAAATTGGCCGCTATTTGATTCGAATTCAGCTAAGCGCAGTTGTTGAATTGGCTACCTATAGGTCACGTGCAGTTCATAGAATTATTTGTGAGAATAGAACTGAAATCACTGATTTTTTGGTTAATTCTTGGGCCTACGTGTCACTTAGTGTGGGAAAATTTATACTTCACTAATTTTTGTAAATTGTACACGCATGTTATTTTGGAGCACACAATATTAATGTTGTGTGGGAGTCACAGTCCTGAAAACCTGTTCCATTATCATGTTATTTCGCACTAAATTATTTTATTTGAACAAATGTTAATGTTAGAAATGTTTTTAGATACTAGAAGTGGATATTTACAAGAAATACCCTGTAGAATCCTAGTATTATTTACGGAGCCATTCATATTCCTGCCTTACGCTAGTGAATTTTACTCAAGGGATGGTGTAGGGCAGTTTTATACGTTATAATCTTCCCTTGATGTTTTTAGGGTAATGGAATGGATAGTGAGTGGGCCTGGGCTTGTGACACGCATGGAAGGAATGAGAAATCGTACACAGTTTTGGTTTGACACATGAAAGTACCAGACGACTATCGAGAATGGTATCAAATGAACATTAAGTAGCATATAAAGGGGCCAGCTTTTTCATATAAATAATAGGATTCATTCACTGGCTCTGATGAACAGTGTAATGTAATTTACTTGAGTGGATGAAAGGGTACTTATCTTTGGAGCTGGAATATGCGGCATGCAAGTAATTTGTAAATTTCAGCAGTATGGCTGATAAACAAAAGTTTATTGGCAGAAAACAATGAATGTTATGAATGCAGATGGGATGTTTGCGCTCACTACTTGCGGTACTTATTCAAGAATATAGTGTTCGTAATAATTATGGCACTGAAGATGATCTGAAAACATCACGTGAGAAGAAATGCTTGAGTTTCGCCAGCAGACGTTTGACGTGCAATGAACAAACATGTTGTTAGGTGTGATGTATGTCTGCGAGCTAAAGAGAACCATTTCCATCAACTTACATAAATACGGCGAATAAACGACTAGTATGAACTGCAATTTGCTGAACTAGAACTTTATAACGCCCTTAAAAGCAATTAATAAAAACGTAACAGTAACTGCTGCGGAATTATGTAACAGGCGTGAACTGTGACTGAATAAGGTTTAAGATCAGCGAGAGATGCGCAACATGCTGTCGGTCAAAACCCTCTGTGTGGTGGACGTCGATATGGTCCAGCTAAACTGCAGACCTGTGAAGTGATTCATCTCTTCCGTTTACTTCAACATTATTACTCGATTGATGATCACCAATATAAGCAAGTTTTGTGCCGCTGTCACGAAATCTGGGAACCTTAACTTCCTAAGAACCCTCTGGGCCTGTCCAGGCCTGTAATGGGACTGCTTTACTTTTTTAATATAAGCAAGTTAAATAAATCTTATTGTACATTTTATGGGGTAACTGCGCACTTTTATGGACACCGACTGGAAACAAGGACGACGTTTTCAAATATTCATTTCGTGACACGTATAGAAGCACTTCTCTCTTATGGAAACAAACCGGATTTAGGTATTTCGTATAGTTGCGAAAAGTAAATACGAGATCCTTCATATCTGCTGCCTGCTTGTCTGTCTGTCTATCCGTTCTTGCCATTAACATGTTAATATCTGTTGCAAGTCCTGGAGACAGAAATGCGATCCAGAAAGGAGCTGAGAGAATTGTAACATATAGAGACGTCAAAATTGAAATTCAGCGCATGTGGAGTATGAAAACAAAGTGATACCGGTAATAATGGGGGCCACTGGAACCATTTCAGAATCATTCAGGCGGTACCTGAGAAACGTAGACAGAAAGCACGAAATTAAGGAAGTAAAAAAACAGCCATATTGGGCACTGCACACATACGACGGAAAGTGTTAATGTAAAAGTACGAAACATATTTGACGGGCGAAGTAACAATACATGTAGCAGAAATTGTAAACACAGAACAGCTGCAACAATATATACCCTAGAAACATGGTTTGTTACTGGTATATAACTGTAAATACCCAGCGTAAACGTGATAACAAGGATAATAATAATAATAATAATAATAGTGACTCTAAATAACAAATAAAACGGATTTGAACAATTACGTGGTAACCTGTATGGTTCCAAGCGAATTAAACGATACGACCATGTGGTTGAAGGTCAGGATTCAAACGCCCGAAAGCTCCTTAGTTTAATCCCATACATACATTTCCTAATTCGATGGTCTATACGAAAATATTGATTTTTTTCTGCGACTTATAAAAGTCACAGAAATGCACTCCTTGCAGGATGTAGAGTTACTGACTGCCCAAAATAACTTCGTGCGTTAACGGGTTCAATTATTGTTTCGCTACACTCTGCCTTCATATCAGATAATTTCTCGGAATAAGTATGATAATATTCAATAGTATAAAATGAACCATGAAATGTGGATCTAATACGACATCATTAACGAATACATCTGTCATGGACTTGTATGTCGTTAAATGTGCCAGCACCAGTACATTGTTAAGGGACGTGACATAATCCAAACTCCTTGTTGAAATATTTAATACGACTTAACGCGAAGTTCTAGGGTTTAGAGTTTCCCCGGATATAAGTAAAGTGTGCCTTTAGCTGTTCTCAGACATGCTTCTTAATTGGTTGTCTTGCTGGCTGATAGGTTAAACAGCTAAGAAGGTAATGTGGATGCAATATTAATATTGTGGCTTCACGAGAATTAGTTTAAACCAAAGAGACTACAGCATCCACAAATGTCGACTACAGATGTTTATGAATAAATTCAAAAGAAGTGAAAAGTGTCCAGAAGGGAAGGAATTGGTAGTTAAGCGTACATATGACCTTGAATTTTATTTAGGTTTTAAAGCTCTCTAGCAACCATACGTATCATCTAATCTAACATTAAGGTACTCTTGCATTTCCCCGCACATTTTTATGTGGTTTGATTCTTATGTTCGTTACAATAAGTACGGAATATTTCTCGAACAATATGAACCGGATGGTTCTTTCAATGGACAGAATGTTCACTATGCGGTAGAAACTAAATTGTTTTATATTACTTGGATACATGTCCTAGCGGTGGGTTCACTACCGCATTTATCTCCACTCACTTAGATTTCCTCTCACAAATATTCGCTGGCAAATCGTGTACAGTAGTTTAGAAACATTCCCCATTCGGAAAGTTACAGACTTCCTCCTAATCTGTTCATCATTTTTTAAAACTAACCTACAGACTCGTGCAGCTCTATTTCACCTTTTATAAGTTATCTCCATCAATATTAACCTGGTCCTAACAATTTATTTATCATTTATCAGGTCTACATCAACCTCTTCAGCCCCTGCGTTGTGATATGCAGCCAAAGTATTCTTCAATAGCCTCGAAGTTTTCTATAACAGGGGTTTACTAATGGTCAGTAGACTCTCAAGGGTAGGGAAATTGAGACGTTACACGAGCAAACTGGCGAGGAAAATGTGAGAATTCCTGACAGAAAGCTGTCTTCTAGATTACAATTTAAAGATCAGTTCAGTAGTAAGGAACAAAGAAGAAAATTAAGCCAGTATATTCCTATTTGTGAGGAATACTAGATGCCTTTTGTACTCTTGGCGGATGTACTTTCTTGTAAGACAAAGCGCTGTTAACACGATAGAGATGACACTACACAGAACAAAGATAATAAACCAGACAAATCTCTCCTCTCCTCTGTGAGTATGCGGCTTAACATTAGATGGCATTCTGGAGGAATTACTCCATATACAGCGTCAAGTAAGTCTTTATCAGGACCGAATCGAGAGCCCTTATTGTTCCCAGGCTGGGACAAAATGAAACGGAGGTAGCCTACTGTCTTTGTGTTGTGCAAGTGAAGTTACTAATTCGAATTATACAACATGTTATTTAAATTATTAGAAAGTAGCATCACACTTGCTAGGGAACATTAGGGGATTTCTATCTTTTGTTTTCCAGATTCTTTACTGAAGTCTGCATTTGGAAGATCTTGCGATCAGCCTTCCCGACACAGGTTTTCTTGGCTTTCCTGTGTCTTCAAGCAGATGGTAGTATGGTTCCCAGAGTAAAATTTGCTACTGCATACTTGCCATACAGACCGCCCATTTGAAATTCATCAAAACTAATTTCCCATGTTTTGAATACAACACTTCATATTATTTTTGAATTATGCATCGCAGCGTTAAACCTTTTAATTGAAATCAGCAGCATTTACTGCAAGCTACTGCTTCTGGCAACTGTAACGTTACTCCTGTCCGAAGGACGAACGGGCAACACCGCATAACCTACTTTTAAAGTGAAGCTGTTGCTTCCCCCACCCCCCGAAATAAAGTGATAAAGTGTCTCACACTTTTCCCTTTCTTTCCCCTCTGTCTTTCTTCTTCTTAGATACCTCTCTGGCTCTTCAGTCTAGTCAAACTTCAGTGTGTTAAAGAAATTGTGTTAATGGGACCGCCACCCTTGGTTATGAAACAGGAAGAGAATTGTGCAGTATAGTTCTTTATGCTCTTTCTCCACGACGACGACGCTGTTTAGGTAGAAGGCGTGGTGTCCTTTTTAACTTTATACTGAGGTAAAGGAATAAGTCCTGTGGATGATGACGTCGGCACTACAGGCTTTTTCAGCAACACATGTTATCACAAAGTTATTATAACTTGTGTTTAAGTAGACAGTATGGCTAGACGGCTGTGCGGCTTGTAAGGGACAGTGCTGAAAGGACAACAGTGAGAGTAAGAATGGAAGGACGGAGGGTTATCCAGAATAAGCTACTGACATATTTAAAGTAACAGACCGGCCGTTGCGGTGTATTAGAATTCGAATTTTGGCCAGGAAGTCAGTGCGCGTAGGTCTTCTGAATTTTCAGAAACTGCTGAGCGAAAACTTTACGTCAGAAATCGACGGCTGCCTTCCAGGCACTCACTTATTGACATTTATTCGACACTATATTACCTAAGTAGTTGACAAAGCATCGTTAAAAAAAGAAAATTAATGGAGAATTTGCCTTGTCTTATTGTGGTTTAAAGTATTCGTTTTTGATTCTTATGGCAAACGTGACAATTAAGATTTCCAAATATTTTACCAAATTCCTTATTCGGATTTTGTGGTCAGCTTTGTTTTCCTTTTCTATATCCTCAGGTTACTAAGCAAGGAAGCAAAATGTAATTTTGGGTGCTATGTTTCTGGGCGTTCTGTAATGAGTAGGCTACAAGCTAGACAGTTTGTGTGCAATTCCCGGCAGGTGCACTGACCTCTTATCTACGTCACAGAGTCCAGACCGGCTCAGAGGCACGTCCTGTGTTCTTTCCATTGGGTACGAAAAAGCGATTCGTGGAGGGGCAAAAAGCCGATCAAAGAATCTGAGAATTCACTTCTGTGTAGCACCCAGATTGAAAGTCCTGAAGAATATAAGCCCATCTCCCTGTACATCTTCATTTTATATTGCTTAATTCGGAACCAAAAAGACCCTAACTGTAAATTTATCTGCTGTGCCCATAATTTGTGCACAGAAAAATAATTGGGGAGGAGGGAAGATGCTTTAAAAAATTTTTGAGAGTAATTTTATTTCGTCCATAAATTGTCGGCTAACACAAGTTTAGAGCTACAGGAACAGATATACATGTATTAAGGCGCATAAATTACAGGCTGGCACTGCAGGGACTGAAATACTTGTATTAACCTTTTGACGCCTAACGACCACTATAGTGGTCGTACCGCACCGCTAACCTCTAAATGTTGCATTATATATATATTTATTAAACAAATATAGTTACTGAATATTTTAAACACGGTATATACTCTCCGTTTCTTTCTCTTCAAAATGCAGTTTGTTTCATTATTCTAACTATTTGGTTCCTGTTTTATTCACATTTTGTATACAGGGTGTGCTAAAATTTAAAAAAATAATTCCGGAGCCAAAAGGTTAATGACCAGGAATTACAGGCCGTTACAAAATGTAGGTACCATGGCTAGAATGGTCACAGAGCCTACAAATAACTGCATAGCCTTAGACTTGCTGAGTGTTTGTGTCAAACATTCAGTTAATTTTTTGTTCTCTTTGTTCCAGGTAAGTGACAGCTGATTCAGTTTTTGTCTGCTTTCTGCGCATTTATGCAAACACGTAAGTGTAAAATGTTTCGAAAATGTATTTTTTGTTATGAAAAATGTGTGAGGTCGTTTGGCCATACACAAGGCGACTGAAGTGAAAATATTAGAAAACCTTTCCTAATAATTTTGCCTCATTAATTAGGTACTGATAAAGTATATTTTACCTATCTGAAATTCCAAGGAGAGAATTTCGTGCAGAATATGCGAAATAGGCTAAGGCTTTGAGGCATAGTCCTTCTTGAAAATGTGACGGTTCTTCAGACAAGAAGTTTAGAGACTTTTAACAAACCCAGAATTCATTATCAAAATAAAAGCCGCACTAACGTGTGGGAACAAATTGTACTGTACGTCTTAGTACGAAAAATTTTGAATAAATTGTTGAATGTTAAATATTTCGTGTCCTACACCGGGATGTGAGACATGTGGAGGCTTGAAACATTCTGAGCTGTCTGGTACAAACAGCAGCGCTGCGTTTTTTTAATCGCCAGCAGGTTTATACAGTTTTATTTTTATGTGAACGGAGCCAAGATATAACGGAAAATGTCGTATATGAATGTGGGAATGAATGAGTGAGGGAACGTCTAAAGATATCCTCTCATTTTTATGGGGAAAGATATTTTCTCCGAAAATATATCCACTTCATATTTCAGTTTAATTAAATGCCATAGTTTTTATTTCGGTGACAAATTTCTTTCGAAAATGCGTTGGTACACACACACACACACACACACACACACACATTTATGTATAACACATAAAGTGAAGAGAGTTTTTTAGAACTTTGCTCATTTCTTCGGGGGAAAAATTATTGAAATAAAAAATTGTTAACTACCATGTCACTGATTAAACACTTTATAATCCAACTAATGCACAATATATAATATATAGTTACAATTAAAATTATAAAATATTTAAAAGCGCTCCAACATGTTTCGGATCAGAGAGGATCCATCATCAGGGAGCCTTGTACAGTGCTTGGCTAAAAATTACAAGAAAGATACTATTGTGTCCGTTGACATGGACATGTATACAATGAACTACACACACGCACAACGGGTCAGAATATGCTGCCATAACACCGACCTTGTCCATGTCAACAGACACGATAGTATGTAGCAGTGTTTTTTTTTTTACATGTGAATAGTTTTTTCACTGCCTGACACATACATGCTCCCTTTACTGTACTAAACTATCATAGACAAATGTATGTCGAAAGACTCCAAGAAACTGGTATCCGGAACAGTCTTAACTCAACATTTATGTAAACAAAAACTCTGTACTTTAAGAGCAATAATAAAGAAACCTTTTTTTAAAAAAAAAAGACACGATAGTATCATTCTTGTAATTTTTAGCCAAGCACTATACAAGGTTCCCTGGTGATGGAGTTTTAATTGTATCTACATATTATGTATTGTGCATTAGTTGGATTATAAAGTGTTTAATTATCATTGATGCACGGTGCAAACATGAAGATTACCGTGTTATTGATTTACTTTTTGTCGGAAAAGCTGTCTCCTCAGGATTAAAAGAAAAATATGCAAGACCGTGGCAGGAACTTTAATTTAGAATGGTTCAGAATTTAAATAGCCACAAAAATAAGTGACAGAGAACTGAACTTTTTGAAATGCGTTTTTTGAAAGTAGTATCGTTTGTTACGCTCGACACCGAATGATGAAGGTTGGTACGATTAGAGATCTTAGAGACAGTGCCGGGTAGTAATATTACAGGCAATATTCTATGGCAGCTCTCACTAGCGACCATATATTAAATGGAGGGGGAAGAATCTCACCTGGAAGTGAATACTGGATCATTGCCTAATCCACGAAGACAAAGAATTTTTACTGGAAAAACAGATACAGGAAGAACAGTCGAAAGTAGATTTTAATGTATACATTTATTGCCGAGACTTCATATGCTAAGGCTGAAGTATGAATCATTTAAACAATATGTTGCGCTTGTTATTGCGAAGTACAGACAGTCCTTTAAAAAATCTTGGCTTTTAATTTTTTTCCTCCCTTTAGTAATTTGATGTAACTCCCAAATGCCAAGAAGGACCTGTGTTTCGGCGGCATAAGGTGTCCTTCACCCTCTCCGAAGATACTTTACTCCTCCGTTCCGGAAACACTTAATACCCCGGCCCCCCTGCATTGAACTGAATTCTTAGAGTTGAATTGTTTTATGTGGGAGAGTGTGAAAGGACGGCACTGGAGATATCATTCTGAGGTTCCGGTGCAAAAGAAACAAGATATACGACCTGTGTTAAGTGTCGCACTTTACGATAAAGTAGGCAATTTGTAAACCCTAATTGTCTAGCTCCCCAGGGACGGTAGCAAACGGGAGTTTGCGTGTGGAAGCTGTTGAGAGAATGAAGTGCACTGCAGCTCAGAATGTTTAAAGAATTATGAGTCTAATGTGCTTAAACTGGACCCCGTCATATTATACTGATTCAAAGAAAACCACTTTGCAGCATCGTCACCTGTTGTGTTACCGGCTTACTTCCGATATGCCTGCCGCAGATGTTGTGCCATACTCTTACAATAACTGTTTGAAAACTAAGATAGGAAATGAGAAGACGCAGGGAGTGCAGAGGGAGGCACCAATTATTATTATTATTATTATTATTATTATATTGCAGGTGCAAATAATTACACTTTTTCTTATAGTGTCATTAGTTCTATCAAACGCTGTATCACATTCTAATATGTGAGAAAGACCATCAAATGATTGTAATAACATATTTTGTCTAACTCTGCGCAACAAAATAAGTCGCACTGTCTATATGCTACGTTTAGTGCACTTCATAATGCGTCACAAACGTTGTGGACGCGGAAGTGATACTGAACTAAATATCTGACGTTCAGGTGACCGTGCATCGTGATAAATTCTTATAATAAAACCAGCTAGATGCACTAATTTCTCAAATTTATTTTTGGAATAGCTTTATTACAAAAATTAATTTGATAAGTTGGTGCATCTAGTTGGTTTTATTATAACAATTGAACTGATTACTTTCTTTCCATTTTTTTTAAAGTCACGCTAAAGAGTGGTGTAACAACTTTGGAAATTGATTTGCGCTTTCTGTTCAATAAGTTTTAACGCTCAATATCTCTGTTTACGCAACAGGATGAGTCAGACATACGTAAACTGTGACTATTTTCGTAAACAAATTAGGGTGTCAATTTTGAAATTCGTCTTATTTAACGCTGGCAAGTACTTCAGGCCTGTTATATTTGAATGTCACTACCGTTCAACTACAGGCATTACAGTATAAAGGATAGGCACTGAAAATCGCTGTTAGTCTCGGTCTTCCAATGGAAGTGAAGCTCCATTATTTATTATGTTTTGGCACTAGATGGAGGTGCGCGGCCGCTTTATCCCACGATAATCCGCTGTACTCTTGAGATAGAGAGTGCATGAGTCCCAAAGGCGGTTTTGACGTGACGGAGAAGGGAAAAATTATGTCTCTACTGCGGAAAATGAACTCCTAGAGTTTCTGCCTTGTAGTTTAGCTACTAATTGAGCTACCGGCAATTAGAATCTTAATATTTAAAGCTCCGCATTTGCTTCGTGAAATCTGAGACCCAAAGTACATAAGGTGTTTAGTAAATATTTTGCTATGTCAGATAATTCAAAGTTAATTGTTTACTTTCAAAGACAGTATCAGTTAACTTTAATTAAGAGTCAAGATTGTAATTCCAGCACTCTTCATTTGTTAGTTTTGTCTACAAACTCTCAGCTAAGCGAAATAAATTACACCGTTTTCAGTGCTCGTTGAAAATGTAAATTATGAGAAGAATCGCATAAATATTAAAAGTCTTTTAACTTACATCAGAAATTCCCCTCGCTTCTTGGCACCCGTTAGCTCAGGGTACTACCTGTAACCGCAGATAACATCCATAGGATCATTGTCAACTTTTTTACTAATTCGAGACCTGAAAGTGGACCAAGTGTCTGGTAGGTTACCAGTCACTACATATATGGAACACATCCTTTTATATATGAAGATCACCCCTAATTATGACCTGTTTGAATTTGTAGCTAATTAGATAGAAATTTATTCTTACTTTTTCTAATGTTGTAATGACACAAGCACTAAAGTGTGTCTTTTTTTATTTTCATTTTTCCGTGCAAAAGTCTATGTATATAAAGAGATCCAACTACTTGCACTTTTGTTATGTCTTTTATAAAATACTTCACATAGAATATCTTAAAAACACACAATCTTAATTAAAATTCACTCCTACATGTTTCACTCATCGTGTGACCATCATCAGGGAGTCTTTCTTAAAACATGTTTCCTAAAAGAA
>Ga0123355_10006728_pt1 | contig 17104 bp, 16 predicted proteins | sample TergutEmb28metaG_3_FD_89872 | JGI IMG/M metagenome (GOLD analysis project Ga0123355, IMG submission 89872) | Embiratermes neotenicus P1 segment gut microbial communities from Petit-Saut dam, French Guiana - Emb289 P1 | ecosystem: Host-associated > Arthropoda: Insects > Digestive system > Gut ...
TGGCAGCAGGCGGCCGACGAGATCCACGCCGACATCTGCGCCAACGCTGTCGATGACCGCGGCGTGTTCTGCCAGCACTACGAGACTTCCGCGCTCGACGCGTCGCTGCTGCTGATGCCGATGCTGCGATTCCTGCCGCCAGATGACCCGCGGATCCGCGCCACCGTGATGGCGATCGCCGAGGAGCTGACGAAGGACGGCCTCGTGCTGCGCTACCGGACAGACGAGACCGAGGACGGCCTGCCCGGCCAGGAAGCGACGTTCACGATCTGCTCCTTCTGGCTGGTCTCGGCTCTGTCGGAGATCGGCGAGCACCGGCGGGCCAGGGACCTGTGCGAGAAGGTACTGTCCCACGCCAGCCCGCTGCTGCTCTACGCCGAGGAGATCGAGGCCAGCTCCGGCCGGCACCTGGGCAACTTCCCGCAGGCTTTCACCCACCTGGCGCTGATCAACGCTGTCATGCACGTGATTGAGCACGACGAGGAGGAGGCCCGGCTGGCGCTCGCCGGCGCGGCCGAGCGGCCGCGCAGCGCCAACGGGAAGATCTGGCGCCCGGCCGGTCGTATACAGCCTCCTTCGGAGGCGGGCGGCTAGCGCGCGATCGGCGCGGTCCGCGCACCGGCAGCGGTCACCAGATCAGCGGGCGCCAGCTCGATTTCCAGCCCGCGCTGGCCGGCGCTGCAGAACACTGTGGCGTGCCGCAGCGCGGTCTCGTCGACCACGACCGGCAGCTGCCTGCGAAGCCCGATCGGCGCGATGCCGCCCGTTACGTAGCCTGATGCTTTTTCCGCTTGTCCCGCGTCCGCCATGGCCGCTTTCTTGCCCCCGACCGCGGTCGCGAGCGCCTTGAGGTCGAGGCTGCCGCCCACCGGGACGACGGCGACCGTGAGCTGGCCGTCGACATCGGCGATGAGGGTCTTGAACACCCGGTCCGCTGGCACGCCGAGTGCCTCGCTCGCCTCCTGACCGTAGGAGGAGTGCCGGGGATCATGCTCGTAGCGGTGCACGACGTGAGTGATCCGCAGCCGCGTGAGTTGCTGCGTCGCCCTGGTCCCCGCGCCTGCCATGTCCGCAAGACTAGAGGTGTGCGCGCCGAGACATCGTGGGTGCTGCACGTCGACCTCGACCAGTTCATCGCCGCGGTCGAGGTGCTGCGGCGACCTGAGCTGCGCGGCAGGCCGGTCGTGGTCGGGGGCGATGGCGACCCCGCCAAGCGCGGCGTCGTCGCTACGGCGTCCTACGAGGCGCGGGCGTTCGGCGTTCAGTCCGGGCTGCCGCTCCGGACGGCGGCACGGCGCTGCCCTGACTGCGTCTTCCTGCCGGTCGACCGGGCCGCGTACGAGGCCGTGTCTGACGAGGTCATGGCCGCGGTTCGTGGTCTCGGCGCGGTGACCGAGGTGATGGGCTGGGACGAGGCGTTCGTCGCCGTGGAATCCGCCGACCCGGAGCTGTTCGCCCACCGGGTGCAGCAGGCAATCAAGGCCGCGACCCAGCTCGACAGCACGGTGGGGATCGGCCAGAACCGGCTGCAGGCCAAGCTCGCGACCGGCTTCGGGAAGCCGGCCGGGGTGTTCCGGCTCACGCACGCGACCTGGTTCGAGGTACTGGGCGGCGCGCCGGTGAGCGCACTCTGGGGCATCGGCGCCAAGACCGCGGCCAAACTGGCCGAGCTGGGCATCGCCACGGTGTCCGACCTCGCAACCGCTGACGTCGCGACAGTGGCCGCGCGGTTCGGCCCCACGATCGGGCCGTGGCTCGTCGCTACCGCGCGAGGCCTGGACAGCGCAGAGGTCACCGCGGAGCCGTACGTGCCGCGGTCGCGCGGCCGGGAAGTGACATTCCAGTCCGATATCGATGACTGGGAACGGGTCCGGGCGGAGGTGTCCCAGCTCGCGAGGCAGGTGACGCAGGATGTCATGGCCGAGAGCCGGCCGGCCATCCGGATAGTGGTGAAAGTCCGGTACCGGCCGTTCTTCACGAGCACGCACGGTGTGCCGCTCGCCGCGCCGACCTCAGACCAGGCCGAGATCGAGGCGGCGGCCCTGGCAGCCCTCGGCAAGTTCACGGACCGGAGACCGGTGCGGCTGCTCGGCGTGCGGGCCGAGTTCGGCGCCGACCCGGCAGGCTGATCTCCGAGCGGATGTCACGGGTCGCCGCTCCATCTCGTCTCTGAGTTTGATCGGATGGACTGGAGCGATCCGCGGAGGTATGGCGATGCGCGTGCTCGTGGCGGGAGCGACGGGGGTGGTCGGCAGGCAGCTCGTGCCGCAGCTGATCGCGGCCGGGCACCAGGTCAGCGCGACCACCCGGAGCGAGGAGAAGGCCGGCAGCCTCCGCGCGGCGGGTGCCGAGCCGTACGTGGTGGATGGCCTGGACGGTGCGGCGGTCGGCGAGGTGGTCGGGCGGGCGAAGCCTGACGCCATCGTGCACGAGATGACGGCCATCCCTGCCGACCTGAGCTTCCGCAAGTTCCGCGAGGCTTTCGCCACCACCAACAAGCTGCGAACCGCGGGAGTCGACCATCTGCTGGCCGCTGCGCAGGCCGCGGGCGTGCAGCGCTTCATAGCCCAGAGCTTCGCGGGTTTCCCCAATATGCGGGCTGGCGGACCCGTCAAGACCGAGGAAGACGCGCTCGACCCGAACCCGCCGGCGGGGATGCGCGAGGGATTCGAGGCGCTCGGTTACCTCGAACGCGCTGTCACGTCAGCGCCCCTGGCCGGGATCGCGCTGCGGTATGGCGGTCTGTACGGCCCTGGTGCGTCGGATGTCATCGTTCGGATGGTTCGCCGCAGGCAAGTACCCATCATCGGCAGCGGCGCAGGCGTCTGGTCGTTCCTGCACGTGGCGGACGCAGCAGCGGCGACTGTCGCGGCAGTAAGCCATGGCGCACCGGGGATCTACAACGTCGCCGACGATGAGCCCGCCACGGTGGCCGAGTGGCTGCCGGTGCTAGCGAGGTGCACCGGCGCCAGGCCGCCGCTCCACCTGCCCGCATGGCTGGGCCGGCTTGTCGCAGGGGAAGCCGCTGTGACGGTCATGACCCAGGTCCGCGGCAGCTCGAACGCCAAGGCCAAGCGCGAGCTTGGCTGGAACCCGATCTGGCCGAGCTGGCGAGAGGGATTCGCCCACGGACTCGATCAGGCCTACCCGGCTCGCGCTGCGAAGGTGACGCCATGAGCCAGCCAACTCCTGCCCCGACCGCGGAGGCCTACGAGAGGCTTCGGCCGCTGCTCTTCTCCATTGCCTACCGGATGCTCGGCAGCGTGACCGAGGCCGAGGACATCGTGCAGGAGGCGTTCGTGCGGTATCACGCGGCAATCACCGACCACGGCGAGCCCGACTCGCCGAAGGCCTATCTGTCCACAATTGTCACGAGGCTGTGCATCGACCATCTGCACTCGGCCCGGGTGCGACGCGAGTCCTACGTCGGCGAGTGGCTGCCTGAGCCACTGCTGACGGGTCCCGAGCCACTCGTCCGGCCGGCCGCTGACCCGGCCGCGCACGCCGAGCAATCCGACTCGCTGTCGATGGCGTTCCTCCTGCTGCTCGAGCGGCTGACGCCGCTCGAGCGCGCGGTGTTCCTCCTGCATGACGTCTTCGGATACGACTACGACGAGACGAGCGACATCGTCTCCCGCAGCCCGGCGAGCTGCCGTCAGCTCGCCCATCGGGCCCGCCAGCACGTTGAGGCCGACCGGCCCAGGTTTGACGTGACAGCAGAGCAGAAGAGCCAGCTCGCCGCCCGGTTCTTCGAGGCGGTGGAGCAGGGCGACATGGCGGGCCTGGTGAACCTGCTCGCGGCCGACGCCGAGGTGCATGGCGACGGGGCCGGCGCAGGACTCTCCTGGCGCAAGCCGATCCTGGGCCGGGATCACGTGGCCAGGCTGCTGGGCGCGCTTGGCAAGCAGCTGCAGGCCGTGCAGGGCTCGTTCCAGCGCGCCGAGGTCAACGGTCAGCCGGGTGCCCTCGTGCTCGCGTCCGATGGCGCCCTCATCGCCGTGCTGACCATCGACATCGCCGACGGCCAGGTGCAGACGTTCCGCTCCGTCCTTGCCAGGGACAAGCTGCGGCACCTGGGCCCGCTGGCCGACCTCCCGGCGCTCGTCGAGCAGACCCGCGGCTCGGCCAGCCATGCCGGTGACTCACTGGAGTAGGCATCCCTGACCCGCCGGTGACCTGTAGCGAGCCGGGCGTCCATCATCGAGTGCTGGGCGTCCAGCTTGGCGGCCTGTGCCGCTCCGCCATGACCAGTGTTCACGACTCTCGTGGGTGCAGCCGGTACTCCAGCCAGTCCTCCAGCACGCGGCCGGCCCGATGTGCGACCGCCGTGTCGGCCAGCATGCTGTCGAAGGCGTGCGGCCCGTCAGCGACAACGTGCAAGTCGGTCGGGACGCCGGCCGCGATGAGGCGCTGCGCGTACTCGACGTCCTCGTCGAGGAGGCCGTCAAGATTGCCGACCATGATGAACGTCGGCGGCAGCCCGGCCAGTTCACCGGCCCGCGCTGGAACCGCGTAGCCGGGGATCTCCACGCCAGAGTGGAGTCCGCTCAGATAGCTACGCCACCCGAACTGGTTGGCCGACGGCCCCCACAGGGGCGCGCCGGCCCGCCCCGATCGAGTCGCTCGATCGTCGAGCATCGGATAGCTCAGTACCTGAAAGGCCACCGGGATCTCCCCGCGGTCCCGAGCGAGCAGCGCAAGCCCCGCGGCCAGTCCGCCACCTGCGCTCCCGCCCATGATCCCGATCCGGCTGGGGTCGATACCCAGGTCTCGCGCGTTCTCGGTTGCCCAGCGCAGCGCGGCGTAGCAGTCTTCCAGGGGTCCCGGATACGGCGTCTCGGGAGCGAGGCGGTAGCCGACCGACACCCCAACGCAGCGCAGCCCTATTGACCACCGGTCGAAGCGGCCGTCGTCACCCAGGTGCGATCCCATGACGTAGCCTCCGCCGTGAATCGAGATCAGGCAGGGCCGCGGCTCGGTAACGCCCCGTTCCCGGTGCACCCGAACCGGCACGCCTGGGTCCCCGGGTCCGGCGGGGGCGACAAGGTCGGAGTGTTCGACCGCGCCTGACGGGGTGCCGGGATCGCGGAGCTGCCGGCCCCGCATCTCGGCCAGGGTCTGCTCGCCGAGGGTGAACTCGCCGATCTCCGTGAGTCGTTCCTTCACGTCGGCCGGGGCAGCTGCAAGGAGCGCTGTGAGGTAACCGGCCCGGTGGCCTCCCTCTTCGCGCCGCGCCGGCGCAAGCTCCGAAGTTTCTTCGGGCACGTGCTCTCCTAGCTTTCAGATTTAATATTAATATTAACATTATAATGGTTAGCCGCGCCGCCCGTAACGCGGCCGGGCCCACGATCCAGAGGCGGGGCGTGTATGAAGCAGCCACCATCACCGTCACCGGCGCCCCGCCGCCGCGGGGCAGATCAGTCGGCTGAACCCGGCCTCGCCGACACGGTATGGGGACTCATGTCTGGCTTCGTCGGCAGCTACGACACTGCGGCCGAGCTACGACAAGCGCTCGGCCTCGGCCGCGGTGCGGGCAGAGTCAAGGCCCTTCTCCGTCTGGCCGGGGGGCCGCTCAGCCTCGCTGAGCTGGCGCAAGCCATCGGCAGCGATCCGTCGTACACGACGATCATCGTCAACGAATTGCAGGCACTCGGCCTGCTCTCGCGCGCCTCCGATGCCCGCGATCGCAGGAGGAAGGCGGTCAACCTCACCGCTGCCGGGCGCGAGGCCACGCGCAAGGCACACTCAATCATTGACCGCGCACCGTCCCCGCTGCGTGATCTGCCAGCGGCCGACCTTCTCCGACTGCGGGATATTCTCAGCCAGCTGTCCCGCAACTAGCCGCCAGATGACGCGCTCCGGGGCGGGCGTGGCGGGCGGCCTCCTCTTAGGCGGCGGCAGCGGGTTCCATCCCGGCAGGGCACTGACTGCCGCGGTGCGTTACTCTGCCGCTCAGCCCGCGACCCGCCGCCTCCGACGGCACGAGGAGAGACATGGTCGTTCCGCTGGCCGCGCGCTGGGTCGCCGCGGCCGTAGGCCTGTTGCTGGTGATCACGTCGGCGAACAGCCTGATCGGCACGCTGATCGTGCCCCGGCCGGTGACCAGCTGGCTGACCAGGAAGGTCGATCAGCTGGTCAACGGCGCGTACGTGCTGATCACGAAGCCGGTGCACAGCTTCCGCCTGCGGGACAGGATCCTGGCCACTAACGCGGCCGCCATCCTCATCGCCCAGATACTCGCCTGGCTCGGGATGTTCTTCATAGGCTTCTCGCTGATGTTCTGGCCGCTCGTGCACGGCGGCATCACCGACGCCTTCCGGCTCGCCGGCCCGGGGCTGTGGCAGATCGGCAACGACAACGCGCGGGGCGCGCTGGAACAGGGCCTGATCGACATCGCCTCGGTGATCGGAATCCTCACGATCACGCTGCAGATCGCGTACCTGCCCACGCTCTATTCCGAGTTCAACCGGCGCGAGAACGCGGTCGCGCTGCTCAACGCCCGGGGCGGGGTACCGAGCTGGGGCCCGGAGTTGCTGGCCCGGACCCACTACGCACTCGGCACGGGGATCTCCACCCTCGACACGCTGCCCGAGCTGTACGAGAGCTGGGAGAGCTGGGCCGCCGAGGTCGGCGAGAGTCACACCACCTACCTGCCGCTGGTGAGGTTCCGTTCACCCAAGCCGCTGTCATCCTGGGTGACATCGCTGCTGGCGGTGCTCGACTCCGCCGCGCTCCAGCTGTCGCTCAACCCGTCAAGCGCGCCTACCGTCAAGGCCCGGCTCTGCCTGCGCGCCGGGTTCATCTGCTTCCAGGACATCGCCAGGGCCATGCGGCTGGACGTGCCTGAGGACGTAGACCCTCAGACGGGCATCAGCGTCACCTACGAGGAGTTCCTCGAAGCCATCGAGCGGATGCGGTTCGTGGAATTCCAATTCGAGCGCGATCCCGCCGACGCCTGGCCGGACTTCGTCGGCTGGCGCGTCAACTATGAGCAGGCGGCCTTTGCCATCGCGTATGCGATCGACGCCGTCCCGGCCATGTGGTCAGGCCCGCGCCGGGACAAGAGGCATCCCGCCATCCCGCCGGTGCGACCCCCGTTCGGCCGGCCACCAGACGGCGCCGAGGACAAGCACAAGCCCGGCATGCCGGGGCCTGACCCAGCCCCCTGGCCCGCTATGGCGCAGCGACCTCGTCCGGCTCAGGACGCGAGAGGCGGTCCGCCGGCTCCTCCGGGCGGCCGGCGGCATCGTGGATCGGCAGGTCCGCCGCCGGGAACGGACTGAACTGCTGCGCCTGCGGCTCAGGCTCTGGCAGCGGCCTGCCCAGCTCCGGCACCGGAACACCGTCGAAGGCCGGCGCCAGCACGCGGCGGGCGGCCCGCACCGCACTGTCCCTGAGCGTGTCGCCGATCAGCCGGGCGGCGTAGGTGAGCAGGCTCTGACGCTCCGGATCCGCCTCCTGCGCGGCGACTGCAGTCAGTTCCTCGGTGAGCCGGCCGACCAGGGCCTCCGCAGTGGGCCACTGGCCGACCACGCGCCGGGCGGCTGGCGTGGCCTTGTACACATACCAGAATCGCGGATCACCGCCGGTCGTCGTCTTCCGGAAGTCGACATAGCTGGGGTCCAGCGCGTCGAGGGCGGCGGCCACGTCGGCGGGCTCGAAGCCGGTCCGCTCGGCGATGTCGGTAACCGTGACCATGAAGCTGTGCTCAAGGAGGTCGACTGTCGCGTCCAGCACTGGCAGATCCCTGCTTGACCAGGTGTCGTGCACGAGCAGCTACCTAACCGGGACCGCATCCGCGCGCTGGCATCGGGCGGCGTCCCTGCCTCGTCGGGTCCGGCCCGGCAGCCAACCCAGGGCCGATGTATCCGGCACCATCGAGATTAGCCAGAATATTGAGTGGCCGCACAGGCGCGGCAGGCAGGACCGGAGGGGACAATCATGACTAGCGACACCGGTGTTGAGCGGACGCTGGTGCTGTTCAAGCCCGACGCAGTGGCCCGCGGCCTGGTCGGCAGGATCCTGACTCGGTTTGAGGATGCGCAGCTCAGAGTCGTCGCAGCCAAGATGGTATGGATGGACCCCGACCTGACCAGGCGGCACTACATTGACCTCGAGGAGCGGTTCGGTCCCGCCGTCTACGCGCTGATGGCCGCGTTCATGCAGAGCGGCCCGGTGATCGCGGTCGTGCTCGAGGGCATCGGGGCAGTGACGTGCGTCCGCAAGCTCGTCGGATCGACCTACCCCGACGAGGCTCCGCCCGGCACCATCCGCGGCGACTTCGCGCACATGAGCAAGGCCTATGCCAACGACCGGGGTATCGCTGTGGCGAACCTCGTGCACGCCTCGGGCAACGCGGAAGAGGCCGCGTACGAGGTCGACGTGTGGTTCTCCAAGGACGAGATCATCGATCACGCCGCCGGACACGAGGGCGTCAACCGGCAGTAAACAGAACCACCGGGAATTCACCGGCGAGACTGAACCCCCCCTAGGGGGGAAACGTTCCACGGGCGGCGGCACCGGCTTGGGGCTGTGCCGCCGCAGGAGTCGGGCCGGAGCAACCCGCTGCCGGCCCGGCATCGAGCACCTCGAACCGGGGAACGGGGGAATCTCGCATGTCACTTCGACGTCGCCTGACCGTGGCTGCCGCCACGGTCGGCGCGCTCGCTGCGGCTGGACTAGCCGCAGCAACCGCAGCCCAGGCGCAGCCGGATGGGTCCGCTACCTACCTCAGTCACTTCGCTAACGAAAGCCTGGTCTCCTCCGCGGCGTCGCCGCAGAACGGGGACCAGAACCCGTATGGCGTCTTCATCGTGCAGCAGAGCGCCGGGCGCCTGCATGAAGGCAACATCCTGGTCAGCGACTTCAACAACAACAATGCCGGCGGGAACCTGCAGGGCACCGGCCACACAATCGTGCAGATCACGCCCCGTGGCCAGCTCTCCGTCTTCGCCACCATCAATCCGGCCAGCCTGCATCCGGCGTGTCCTGGCGGCGTCGGTCTCACCACCGCGCTTGAAGTGCTTCCCGGCGGTTGGGTCGTCGTGGGCAGCGTCCCGTCGACCGACGGGACGCTGGGCACGGCGGGGGCAGGCTGCCTGATCGTGCTGAACAGCGAGGGCCAGCCCGTCGAGACCTTCAGCGGTCACGGCATCAACGGGCCGTGGGACTCGACCGAGGCCATTTTGGGCAACGTCGCCGACCTGTTCGTGGCCAACACCCTCAACGGCAATGTCGCAGCGGCAACAACGAGCCCGGTGGACCAGGGTTCAGTGCTGCGGCTCACGCTGGAGGTCTCCCGGTTCCGCCCGCCCGTCTTGGTCCACACCACCACGGTCGGCTTCGGTTTCGCGGAGGAGAACGGCGGCGCGTCTTTCGTGCTCGGGCCGACGGGCGTTGGTCTCGGCCGTGACGGCACCCTGTACGTCGCCGACACGCAGGACAGCACCATCCACGCGATCCGGAACGCGGTGTTCGGGCGCGGCAGCGCCGGCACCGGTACCCAGATCACTCAGGGCGGCCTGCTCAACATGCCGCTCGGCATGGCGATCGCCCCGAACGGCGACATCCTCACGGTCAACGGCGGTGACGGCAACATCGTCGAAACCACGCCCGCGGGCGCGCAAGTTGACAGCAAGACGATCACGCCGAACGGCGCGGGCGCGCTCTTCGGTCTTGCGGTACGTCCGGGCCTGCAGGGCCTCTATTTCGTTGACGACGCGGTCAACACGCTCAACCTGCTGCACTAGCCCGGAGGCTGGCAACACGGGTGCCGGTCTGGTGGTGCTGAGGCCCGCCAGGCCGGCACCCGTTTATTCCCAGTCCTCGTCCGGGCCTGCGTCGGGCTGCTCCGCGTTCTCCTCGCGCGGGATGACCAGCCAGCGCTCCAGCCAGCTGAACTGCTCGGCGAGCATGTCCAGTACGGACTCGCGGGCCACGTAGCCGTGGCTCTCATACGGGAGTATCACCAGCCGGGCAGTACCGCCGGTGCCCTGGATCGCTTGGAACAGCCGCTCCGACTGGATCGGGAACGTGCCCGAGTTGGCGTCCCGCTCACCGTGAATGAGCAGCAGCGGGGCGCTGATCCGGTCGGCGTACCGGAACGGCGACACCCGGTCGTAGACGGCTGGCGCCTCCCAGAAGTTACGCCGCTCGGTCTGGAAGCCGAACGGCGTCAGGCTGCGGTTGTACGCGCCGCTGCGCGCGATGCCCGCGGCGAACAGGTCGGAGTGAGCCAGCAGGTTGGCCGTCATGAACGCGCCGTAGCTGTGCCCGCCGACCGCGATCCGGCGCGGATCGGCGATGCCCTGGTCCGTGAGCGCGCGGATGTGCGCCGCGGCGGCCGCGGTGATCTGCTCCACGTAGGTGTCGTTCATCGTCTCCGGGTCGCCGATCACCGGCATCGTGGCGCCCTGGAGCACCGCGTATCCGCGCAGGACGAACCAGATCGGGTCCGCGGCCGTCAGCCTCGTAAAGCGCTCGGTCGTGCCGCGAACCTGGCCGGCCATCGCGGCATCGCCATAGTCGAGCGGGTACGCCCAGATGACCGTCGGCAGCGGGCCGTCGCGAGTCTGGTCATAGCCGGGCGGCAGGTGCAGCCAGCCCGTCAGCTGCACACCGTCCCCGCGGTCGTAGCTCATGAGCCGCTTGTCCATGCCGGTGAGCTGGGGGTGCGGGTCAGGGAACCAGGTGAGCTGCGTCCGGTCGCCGTCTTGCAGCCGGATCACCGCCAGGTTGGGCGGCTCTGTCCTGGACTCATGCCAGACGAGGATCGATCCCCGGTCGTCGCCCGCGAACCCGAGCGCCTGCTCGAGTGCGGCCTCAGGGCTGCGCCACAGCCGGTGCGTGGTCAGGTCCGACAAGTCCAGCCGGTCCAGGAACGGCCGGTCGCCTTCCGGGCTAGCGCCCTGGCCGCGCAGGTAGATCTGGTTGCCGTCCTGCAGCACGGTGCGGGTGCCGTCGCGGTGGACCGTCATCATCGGCGTGCCGGGGTCCAGATAGGCCTCGTCCGCGGAATGGTCGAAGATGACGCGGCTGCCTCCGGGTGCGGCGAGGTCGGTCAGCCTCGTCGTGACCCAGCGCCGGTCGCGGTCGTGCTCGGCGATCAGCAGCTGACCAGCCGCCGCCATGTCGTACCAGCCCAGGCAGCGCTCCTCGACGAGGATGCTCGACTGCGGCGTTGTGTCGAAGGGAGCGGGCAGCCGGAAGATCTCGTCCCGGTGCTCGACCTTGGTCATCGGGTCACCGCCGTCGAGGGCCTCGGTCCAGACGAGGCTGGCCGGTACCGACTCCTCCCACGACACCATCCGCGGGCCGGTCGGCACGCCGTGCCGGGGCACCTCGTCGCTCACCGGCAGGTCGGCGATGACGCGCGTCAGCTGGCCGTCGGCGGTCCGCACTTCGACCCGGCGGGAGAAGTACGGGAACGGGACCCGGAACGAGAACGGCCGCTGCAGCTGGTACACCAGCAGGTGCGCGCCGTCCGGCGACTCACTCAGGTGGTAGTACAGGCCGGGCGGCCCGAGTTCGACAGCGACACCCGAGTCTGGGTCGACGCGCAGCGGCACTGTCGTCGCCAGCGCCTCGAATACGTCCGCGTCAGCGTCCGTGCGGAGCAGGTCTGTGAAGGTGGCCATCTGCGATCGCTTGCCCGAGGTCTCCGCGGTGTGCGGCTCTGCTGGCTCCGGCCCCAGGGGCGCAGGCGCCGCCGGCGAGCCCAGGGCGAGCAGCGTGCCGCCATCCCTGGCCCAGCGCACCGTCGAGCCGACCGCCGCGGGGTCGCCGCCCAGCACGTCGCGCACCCGGAGCCTTGGCACCTCGGCCGCGGTCGCGGCCTGTGCATCGGCGATCCAGACGGCGATGCCATCGGGCTGGTCGAGCGTGAACGCGAACCGCCGCCCGTCGGGTGCCCAGACCGGCACGCTCACTGAGGCGCCGTCGGGCAGCTCGATCCTGCGGGGCTGGCCACCGGGCAGGGCGATAACCGACAGCCCGGTCATCCGCCTAGTCCGCTGGCGCCCGGCGATGGCCGGATCGATGCGCAACCCCGCAAGCGCCAGATAGGGCCGCGCGAGCTGCGTGACCGGCGGATGCGACTCATAGTGAATCAGCGCGACGAACCTGCGGCCAGGTGCCAGCGACGCCGCCGGAGTTGGCGGGGCGTCGATGATGGAGACGATGTCGCTGGCCGGGGTCTGATACGCCACGCTTCCGCCCTCTCGTCGCTGACCGGGCGCGAGCGCCCTGACCAGGCTCGCCTGATACCCGCTGGCGCGCAACAGTGTGTTCCCGCTACGCCGGCCATCATGCCCGGCCCTGGACGCCGCGACCGCTGGGGCGACCGCTGCCACCAGACACCACGTTACGGTCGAAGTAACCAGCGGTGGCGCGCACGGGAACCGAGCGGGATAGCCAAGTATTTATCGCAATAGCCTGTTTTTGACAGCTCTTACCTGGGATTGGACCGCATAACGGGCGCGTTTGCGGAATCAGCCGTACCCTGTTAGAGCACGCGCGCGCATGGTGTTTGATAGACACTGGTTGCATTCGTATTTCAGGTACGCGTGCTGACCCGGGACCCTCGTCCGTGGATCCCGGAGTTTCACAAGTAGGAGAAGGCACATGCCTCAGGGCACCGTGAAGTGGTTCAACGCCGACAAGGGCTACGGGTTCATCGCTCCAGATGACGGTAGCGCCGACGTCTTCGTGCACCACTCCGCGATTCAGGTCGACGGTTTCCGCAGCCTGCAGGAAAACCAGCGCGTCGAATTCACCGCCGGCCAGGGCACCAAAGGCCCGCAAGCTGAGCAGGTCCGCCCGCTCTAGCCAGAATCCGGTCTATCTGGCCGGACAGGAATCCAGTAAGCACTAACGGAAAGGGCGGCTCCGGACAACCGGGGCCGTCCTTTCGCACGTCAGCTGCGTGCGGGCGGCCGCAGCCTGCCGGTATCGTCGCCGTGCATGGGGCGAGAAGTACTCAACAGCGCGCTGGCCGGGATGGGGACATCGATCTTCGCCGAGATGTCGGCGCTGGCGGTGGAGACTGGCTCGGTCAATCTCGGTCAGGGCTTCCCGGACACCGACGGGCCTGCGGAAATAGCCCGCGTCGCCGCCGACGCGGTGCTGTCTGGCCTGGGCAACCAGTACCCGCCCGGGCCCGGCATCCCCGAGCTGCGAACCGCGATAGCAGCCCACCAGAAGCGGTTCTACGGACTCGACTTCGATCCCGAAACCGAGGTTCTCGTCACCGCCGGCGCAACTGAGGCCATCGCTGCCGCCATGCTCGCGCTGCTGGAGCCTGGTGACGAGGTCGTCGCGCTCGAGCCCTACTACGACTCCTACGCCGCGTGCATTGCCATGGCCCGCGCCCGCCGGGTTCCGGTCACGCTGCGGGCACCGCTGTTCCGCCCCGATCTGGACGCACTGCGGGACGCCATCACCAGCCGCACCCGGCTCATCCTGCTGAACTCGCCGCACAACCCCACGGGCATGGTCGCGACCCCGGATGAGCTCGCCGTCATCGCCGAGCTCGCCATCGAGCATGACCTCCTGGTCGTGACCGATGAGGTGTACGAGCACCTGGTCTTCGAGGGCGCCCATATTCCCATCGCCACGCTGCCCGGCATGCGAGAGCGGACCGTCACGATCAGCTCCGGCGCCAAGACGTTCTCCTTCACGGGCTGGAAGGTCGGATGGGTGACCGCGGCGCCCCAGTTGGTCTCCGCCGTCAGGACGGCGAAGCAGTTCCTGACGTTCGTCAACGGCGGGCCGTTCCAGTACGCCATCGCGGCCGGCCTCGCGCTTCCTGACGCCTTCTATGCGGATGCGGCAGCCAGCCTGCGCCGGAAGCGCGACGTGCTGGCGGGCGGCCTGCGCTCGGCTGGCTTCGAGGTATTCGTCCCGCAGGGGACTTACTTCATCACGACCGACATCGCCGCGCTCGGCGAGTCCGACGGACTCGAGTTCTGCCGCAGCCTGCCGCATCGCTGCGGGGTCGTGGCCGTGCCCAGCGTCGTGCTCTACGACGACCGGGACGCCGGGATGACGCAGGTCCGCTTTGCCTTCTGCAAGCGGGACGAGGTGCTGGCGGAGGCGGCCGACCGGCTCAGCCGGCTCCGCGCTCACTAGGATGGTCGTTCCAGCACCTGAGAACGTTGCCACTGGAACAGGAGTGTCATCTGTGACAGCCGCGTCTGCGCCCGACAGCCCGCCTGCGTCCAGGCCGACGCCGGCCGGGCCTGCCGCCGAAATCTACCGGGCCCCGCAGCAGGACAAGCCGTGGGGCCATGAGGTGATCTTCGCAGGCGTCGACGGCAAGTACGTCGGAAAGATCATCCATGTCAGCGCGGGCCACTCGCTGAGCCTTCAGTACCACGAACGCAAGGAAGAGACGAGCACCGTGCTGTCCGGGGCGGCACTGATCGAGTACGGGCCGTCAGCCGAGGCCCTGACGAGCCAGCATCTCGGGCCGGGCGACACCATCCACCTGCCGCCGGGGGTGCTGCACCGCATCACGGCTATCACGGACCTGACGTTCGCCGAAGCCTCGACCGCCCAGCCCGGCTGGCGCGAGGACGTGGTCAGGCTGGAAGACAAGTACGGCCGGGCGGGCACCACCGCGCCCTGACCACGCCCGGACCACGCGCTGGCCCCGTTGCCGGCGACAGCGGCTAGGGGGGCGAAAGGGCAGTTTGCTCCCCTTCTATGGGGAGCGATGGCGCCAACCATCCCCTTCCGGGTGGGCTTGCACATCCCTAGGCGCGACGGATCGCGAGCCACCGTGCCGCAACGACGCCCGGAAGCCTCTCGCCGGCCATCCATCGTGGTAAGTGTGACCTTTGGCGTTTCGCAAACCATGATGAACGGGGCAGGTTTGTGACGCTAGCGGTCGCAGTTGTCGCTAGCGATCTCGATCGACTGCGCGGGGCCGATGGGGGGCCGATTGCCGCCCTGCCTGCCCGTCGAGCACCCGGAAGATCTGGATCCACTGGTCCGGGCTGACGTAAGCGACGACCGCGCGCCGGTCCAGGCCCGCACTCGCGCACGCTGCCGCCACCTGATCGGCCGGATAGGAGCGGCGAAGCGAGGCCCGGACCGAGCCGCCGATGCCGCTGAACCCGGCCTGCACGAGCCGCCGGTAGGCCGCCTGACGGGCCGGGCTGACCAGCGGCTCGGCGCGGCGCTCAAGCCGGAGGATCGCCGCGTCGACCCGCGGAACCGGCCGGAAGTCGGTCCGCGGGATCGTGCCCGCCAGCCGCCAGCTCACCTGCGGCCAGGTGGTCACGGTTAGCTGCGTCCACCGCCCGTAGCCGCCGGTGCGCTTGCGGGCGTACTCGCGCTGTGTGATCAGTGTCGCGGCGGTCAGCCGGGAGGCCCGCAGGCACCAGTCGATGATCGGCGACGTGAGCGAGAACGGCGCGTTCCCCACGACCTGGAACGGCCGCTGCGGCTGCCGGGCGCTGAGAAAGTCGGTCAGTATGACTCGGACGTTGCTCCGGCCGGCCACCCTGGCGGCGAGCCGGTCCGCCAGGTTCTGGTCGATCTCGTAGGCGATGACCTCGGCAAACAGCGAGGCAAGCCGGGTGGTCAGGATGCCCTCGCCCGCGCCGACCTCAAGGCAGAGTCCGTCCGGATCGGGCCGGACGGCGGTCAGGAACTGCCGGGCGGCTTCCGCGCCTCGAAGGTAGTTCTGCGACAGCTCGCGGCGCCGGCGGTCAGCGTCGGTACGCCCGCCAGCGGCCACGCGGCCGCGCCCGCCGCGCTGGGAAGCCGGAGCACCCGGTCGCGCGGCTCCGGAACGGCGCTCTCCTCCGGCTGCGCCGCGGGCCCCGGATGCGCCGCGGGCCCCGGATGCGCCGCGGGCCCCGGCTGCGCCGCCACTCGGCGCACCGCTTCGGCGTGCGTCGGAGCGGGATGGGTCCGGGCGTGAGACCCGGCCAGGCCGGCCGCCACGGTCCCGGCCTGGCGCAGCGCTCATCGGTCCAGCGTAGCGATCAGCGCAGTCCGGGGAGCGAGGGCGTGAGGGGACCTGTGCGGCCCATAGAGGGGCCGCACAGGCAACTTCGTGGCCCGTCCGGTCTGGCCGCCGCCCCGGGCCGGCTACTCGTAGTCCGGCCGGCGCAGCCGTTTGAGCTGCGAACGCCGCTGCTTGTCGGCGAGCCGCCGCTCGACCGAGCCGCGGGTCGGGCGACTGGGCCGGCGCGGCGGCCGTGGCGGCGCGGTCGCCTCGGTCAGCATGGCGCTGAGCCGGGCCGCCGCGGCTTCCCGGTTCCGCAGCTGCGACCGGTGCTCGCTGGCCGTCACGGTGACCACTCCGCCCGCCAGCCGGCCTGCGAGCGCAGCGAGCGCCCGCTCTTTCAGCACCGGAGGCAGTGCCGCCGACCCGGCCAGGTCGAAGGACAGCTCCGCCTGGCTGTCGGTGGTGTTGACTGACTGCCCGCCTGGCCCCTGCGACCGGGAGAACCGCCAGGTCAGCTCGTCGGGCGGGATGACGATGCCGCGGACCGTGACATCCAGACTCACGGCTGCGCCCGTGCCCTCACTCGACCAGCGGGTTGCGATTCCGGCATGCTGCCTCACTATCACAAGGCCTGCCCCTGACGGCTGATACACCATGCGGATGCCGGCCGTCTCGGCTCAGAGGGGGTCAAACACGTGGCGGCCCTTGGTACTCTCACGTTTGCTGAGATGCGGCAATAAGGGTCGGAACGCGACGCCAGCTGGAGTGTGGACGTGAAGGGTTTCCGGAAGTTCCTCATGCGGGGGAACCTCATCGACCTGGCGGTCGCGGTGGTCGTCGGCGTGGCGTTCAACGCCATCGTTCAGTCACTGATCAAGGACCTGATCACGCCCCTCCTCGGCGCGATCACCGGCAGCCACAATAAGCATCCGATCAACTTCGCGTCGCTTGCCTTCCACATCAACCGCAGCACGTTCAACTACGGCGACTTCATCAACGCACTGATCTCGTTCGTGGTGATCGCTGCGGTCGTGTACTTCCTGCTGGTCGCCCCTTCCCAGAAGCTGGCGGCGCTGGCGGCGCGTAATCAGGCCGCCATCGACCGGGAGTGCCCGGAATGCCTGAGCCAGATCCCGATCGCCGCCA
>Ga0123355_10006729_pt1 | contig 17104 bp, 7 predicted proteins | sample TergutEmb28metaG_3_FD_89872 | JGI IMG/M metagenome (GOLD analysis project Ga0123355, IMG submission 89872) | Embiratermes neotenicus P1 segment gut microbial communities from Petit-Saut dam, French Guiana - Emb289 P1 | ecosystem: Host-associated > Arthropoda: Insects > Digestive system > Gut ...
CTCATGTAGCCCTCCCGACTTAAATTTAGTAGTAACCAATTTCATGTTTGGTTTACATGTAAAATAACTACTGCCACCGGGTGACAACCCAATTGCAGTTAATAAATATTATTATTATTATATGTTTCTACAATATTTAGTACAAAATTTGTATATAAATTTACCCCTTATTATTTTTCAGCTTATTTATGATTTATTTTTATATTTATTTATTTTATTCCACTTATTTAGTTATAAAATTTCTCTGTTCATTTAGTGACAATGAATCTTAAACAACCGCATGGTTGAGAATAGGCCTACTGCGTCCATCTGAACAAGATGATACTCCTTTTGTTTCTGTAAAATACGGAAAATACTTGCCTACCTGAGCACCTCTTAGTTTTTCAAGGATGACTTATTGCATAGAGTTTCTCAGTTTCTTTACTTGCTTTGTTTATGACGTCTTAATCAGTCATTGCTTGGCTTGTAATTTATGTACTGTTTAGCCAGAGTGAGACATGAAAGCATGTAGCCTGGTCACACCCGAGACGGAGTGCTCTGCTACACTCCCTGTGGAAATTCCCACACTTGCATCTTCAACTATTATAGCTCCGTTATCGAGTTTGTTGTTAACATGTATTATCCTAGACAATACTCCTACCTCTTGATTCAGTCACAATATTTATATTAATTGGGCTTTATATTACTCTTACGTTTCCTTGCACTGAAAATTCTTAAGGTCGCCCTTACTTTCACTTTGTCTTGAGTTTGCTTCAGCTGAAAGAAGCATATGTACTGAATCCACAGTTTGCACTTGACCTTGGTAGTTTTTTGCTTTGGGGAAAGAAGACGCTCACTTGTTTGTGAACAGCAACTGATACATTCCAATTAAAAATTTATTTGGTTTCAAGTTGCGTTGCGTTTTAAGCATGTGAGATAACACACTTATTTTCTACTGTGTTCTGTGTGGTTTGATCTGCGCACAAATCTGACTTTAGGCTTGTTATAAAAAGACTACGTCATGCAATGGTAGGAACTCGCGTTTTTGACAGGATCTATTTCTTTTTCCCCGACCGCCGTCTTTAGTGTTAAGGGAATATAATCACGTTGTGCAGGTCAACTGCATACTCCTAGTAAAGGACAGCAAATGCATCAGCCCTCTGCACCTGTTCAGTGCGAAGCTGTGCGTGTGTTCACGACACAACGCAGCTTGTGTGCGTCAGGTGACACTTAATCGTGTGGCAGAAGAGCAGCATGCGTCACCTGCGTGCCATAAGGCATAATCGAACAGCCCACCAGCTGACGTGGCGTAAAAGAGTCAAGTAGTTAAAATGTAGACATTTCTTTGTAGAGTGGTCTATAAATGTGCTGGTAAAAGTAAAAGGTTTGTCCTAGAACAGGCCACGAAGGCCCAGAATGGGACAGAGTTATATTTATACTCTTTCCTTAACATCGGCCCTAGAAGGGGTTGGGTGGCCGACGCCACGGTCCGGCCGATTTACCCCCGGTAAAGACACGGTACCCACTGTATAAATGTGTTGGAGGTTTCGTTAAGTACGTAGGCTGATTCCAAGATACTGTATATCAAGAAACACGTAGAAATATTCAGTGCAATATCATAATGTGAAAATCTAAGGACAATCTTGTGCATTTTGTTGGTTTAGTGTCGTGCATTTGATATCACAAGTCCTGCTCTTGTTGCCCGAAGATTAATAAACTATAACTTGGCAAGTTGCACTATACATTGCCAAGAAATGGTGTGAAATTTAGCTAAGGGCCCAAGAGAAGTATGCAAGATCTGAGATTCTGACAGCAATGTTGCTGATGTTGTTGACGTTGTGGGATACGACGCTGTTTCTTGGGCGACTGTTCTCTACCTTTCGAATGATCGTACTGCTTTAAATTTCTGGATCAGATAGTTGAAGAAAGTTAACTTGACCCTGGAGATGAAGGTTCTGTGTTCCTTCGAAACGTCGGGAATTATTAGTCCCAATACACAGTGCCACATCCCAGAAACCTAGAATCTTAAATGAACGTGTGTGTACTTTCACATACCGTGTCAAAGCCTAGAGCAATGTATGAACATGAACGAAGAAATCAATTTCAGTCTCAAAACAACCGTTTCATTCTCATCCTTTACAGACCAGGGGAGGTCACGGGTAGAAATAAGACACAAACACTCAATTATTACTGAAGAAAAAGAAAATTTACATATCTAACACATTACACGTCTTAAAATATAGTGAGAAGAAGCTGTATAGTCTTCATATACACGGCCGTCAGAATCCCAAATCGAATACAATATAAAACACTACACAAAAATGCCTGGGTATGTTACGCAGTTATGGGACCTCTCTACGATCTGCATGACATCACATCTAACGAGGATATGTAGTCTTTATATACAACGCTGTCCCAATTTCAAGTATACCGTAATATAAAACAATAAAGGATATATGAAAATGCAATATACTTGAAAGACCTAAGGTTTACCGCCGTGTTTACAGTAGCCCTAAGCTGGACAGTGTTCAAGTTAGATGCTTCCAGTCCACACCTCCTTCCAACGTCGCCACCATAACCATCACCAACAGCAGTAATTATAATTCTTCTTCGGTATTCGTTTTACATATCTGAATCCTTAAGTTTGCGTCCATAAAAGGGACCACCCAGTTAATGTCGCATAGACAATAATCGCTTATTATTTTGAAGCAAAAAATAACCATGTTCTCTGTAGGTAAAATGCATAGCTTTATATTTCTTCTGGTGTTAGCCATGGCAAACTAATTGCTTTCAAAAACTGATGTTATTCTGTTTCTATGCTTAGTGTTGTATATTAATAGTAAAAGGTAAAGCAGTCCCATTACAGGCCTGGAGTGGCCCAGAGGGTTCCAGGAAGTCAAGGTTCCCAGATTTCATGACAACGGCACAGGATGTTGGTTAAGTTCCCCCAGGAAATGCTCCTGGTACTCATTTCTGTTAGAGGCTGAGTCGACCCCAGGGCCATAGTGCGATCGGAAGGATTTTATGTCAATGAAAAATCCACTGACACCAGCTGGGATCGAACCAAGGTCCTTCCGATTTGTAGCACATCACCTTAACCACTGCGATACCGCGGTCCCCCCTTATATTAATAGTGGGGGACCCAAATAGAAGGGAGGACGATGAAAGGAAGAAGATTAAGACAGGATTTGCATATTACCGAAGGAAACGTGAAAAAATGAGAAGTTAAAGATTGTGTCAAAGAGAAGAAACGACAAGAATAAGTAGCCAGTGCTACCTCGTAACCGTGATTTGTATGTTAGTGCGTTCCATAACATCGATATGCCACATTATTAAGTCCACAAGTGCGTCCGCAACGCAAGATACGTCACTACAAAATAAATTTTGCCAATACCGTCACGGGATTTTAAACTTAGCTAGATATCCAATGTACGTACAACGTAACAACGAGGCGCGTTCGTGTAACCATTGTTGCAGTGGAAAAGCCATAAGTGTTACATTAACTGAGTGTGTATTTTTGTAGCCTTAGGTACCAAGTATGCATTGCGCATGGTCATAACTCCATCTGTGGCCTGTTCGGCGCTACAATATCTTTACACATGAACTCACAAACTACACCTTATTCGAAAAAAGTTTATTGAACATAAAATGTGTGTTTTAATTTTCTATACAACATTTGCCTTCGACATTTCTGATTCTAAGCAGAACTGAGAGAGGTATGATTAGCAATGCATACTAGTCTCCATGTAAAGTAGTCGTTATTTTCGCCCAATTTTTAATGAAACGTGTTGACAAATTTTCGAAAAATACCCAAATATAAAATTTCATGAAAATGAGACCAGGGGGGAGCTGTGTTGTTCCATTCGGACAGATGGATGGACGGACGGACGGACGGACGGAAAGACTGCACATGACGGAACCAATTAGTCACTTTTTTCATATCTGCAAACGCGTCTAAAGCAGTACAAGAGCACGGGTACGGAACATGAGACAAAAAGAATATAAACGCTTCATAGACAGTACTAGAGCAAGAGGCAGACAAGCTAACTGTAACGTATATGGCAGGTTTTTCGATATATCACTTTAGCTAAGCCCGACTTAAGCCCTGATCTTATCGCTCTAACTAGCATATTCGCAGTTCCTTAATCTGAAAAAACTCTGTCTTAAAATGAGGCCACTGTATACAGTCAGGTCCGGGGATAACTGAGCATACTGCATGTTAGTGGAACATGAACTAAACTATTATAGGGAGGGACAACATTATTTGTAACAGCGAGACCTCGTGTTTTTAAAGAGGTGACTCTAAAGGGCACCATAAAATTATGGGTGATGCCGAGCAGTCTGGAAGAAGGTCACCGCCGGATGGTAGAAAAACTTTCAAAATGAAGATGGAACATACATTTCTATAATACTGCACAGCTTTAGATCCCAGAAGACAGTAATCTGCATGGTTTGTACAATTTTTGAGATCAATTAATGACGTAACTTCTTTTTCCACCAAGGAGAATCAGGGCATATTCCATAGATTCTGATGTGGAATTTGTGGCGCACAAGTGGAACTTGGACAGATCCTTCTCAGAGTACTTCGTTTTACCCTGAATTTTTCAGTAACTAATTTTTGAATACGAACGAGGAGGCGGCCGATAAGAAAATATTCTGAGGCATTAATGAAACTCTGGTTTATAGATTTAGGGGAATATTTGGAAAAATTATGAGTGGTTTTAATAAGCCAGACGAAATGTATGTAATTAATGGAGAGGGTCCTACCGCTGTGACTGCCGGGAGTTAATCGAATGATAGTCCCCAGAAGAGGATTTAGATCGAATTCAGTTACTACTACTACTACTAATATTAATAATACTACTACTAAGGTTTCCTGCTGTCAATTATCATTTAGCCAATATTCGACATCCATTCATTCATTCATCCATTCGTTCATTCATTCATTCATTCATTATTCATCCGAGGGACGACAATAGGCCCATTAGAACCCACAGTTCCTCGGAGACTTGTCCCATTTCACCATGAAAAAATTATCATGTGATATGATAATCTAGGGTGTTGATTCTGTTTTTTGCAGTAAAACGGTTTATCGCAATGGTAAAGTTTTTACCACTGCGATGGGAAAGACTGAAGAGGTGGGTGGATTAAAGTGACACTTATGAGTACGATAAGAATTACTTAACAAAATCTGGCTGGAAAACCTTAAATAAGAAGACCACTTGGAAAAGCTAAGCGTAGAGGGAAGCATTACAATGGATCTAAAGCAAGAGGTAAAAATAAATAAATACATTTAGCAGCTTAGATAAAAGAATCTGAATACAGTGGTCTTTGTGGTGATGTCTTCAATATATAGACACGCGTTTTACTGTCAGTAAAAGGATATACTCCATATGGAAGGCAAAACAGACTAGCATAATTCTTTGGAGAATGTAGTACAGAGAGAGAGAGAGAGAGAGAGAGAGAGAGAGAGAGAGAGAGAGAGAGAGAGACGCATGTGAAGGGACAGTAGAAAAGCAGAAGAAGGGAAAGGAGAAGGAGACAGAGACAGAAATTTTAATTTGGGGGAGGAAGTACATTAATTTGCTATAAGGTTGCCTTCTCATGTTTTAGATGACAGCAGCACGAAAACGAAGACTTTGCAATAATAAAACTAGTGGCATCAAACGTGGCCCATACAGATTAAACTCTTCGCTCTTCTGAGATGTTACGCTAAGCAGATTGGTAGTTATTTACCGACGTTTCAAGACAACCTATCGGTTCCATTTTTCAGTGTTTTGGACTACTTGATCCTTGAAGATGGGACCGAAAAGCTGTCCCGAAACTTTGGTAAATAATTATAAATCCGTGCTGCGTAACATCCTAGAAGAGTGAAGATATCATTTACACACCAGCGGAAGCCTGTAGTCACAAAAGGGCCACATACGTTTTTATCTCTGGTAAATGCTGAAATGCATAACTTGCAAAGGTTATATGGTTGATTTTAGGTTATGGGGGGTTAATTTTAATGTATATAAATTGGGAGGGTTGCTTGAGAAGCATTGGGGACCATCTTGAAACTTTTAAAGACAGAGGAAAACGAAGAAAACCGGTGATGTTGTGGCCGGTCCTGGGACTTTAGGCATGGGTACTGAATTTTGAGTTGCCCTTAGATCTTCCATTTGCCTGACTACATTATCTACAAACATCAGCACAAATCAGCCACACATCATCTTCTCCCAGCACAAACACTTTATCTTCCTAACCTGTGATGGTATTACCTATGCGATTTAGCTAATCCTCGAACATATTTAAATGACAACAAATTTAAAAAAAAAACGCGCCCTTTTCGCCTGTTGTAAACAAGGAAATGAAGTTTTCGTGTTTCGTGAAATTCAGGGAATTTCCTGACTAGCTGAGAAAGTGTCAACTTCTAAGTAAAAACTGTGCCCAATTGAATTATTTAACGTAGTGATGACAGAACAAAGTATAGAGTGGAGGCTAAAAAAATTTATTTACAAAACTGAGAAAAGAATGAGTGTTAATTTCTACTCTGTTTTTGACGGCGAAAAAAGAATGCGTGTGGCACAAACAGAAAAAAATGAGAGAACCCCAGAAAGAAATCACATAATTAAGAAAGAACACACGTAAGGATAATGGTCACCCTAGATCAGGACATGGATGCCCAGAGGGGTTGGTGCGGTATAGCTGCGTTCTTTCTTGAACTTCGGCGCTAGATGGGCGTGGGTGGTCGACGCCACGCCCTGGCCGCCGCTTTACCCCACGAAAAAATATACAGTGTACAGGAGGCTGATTAAGCCCCAGACGCGGTCTGGATGGGTGCGGAAAACCTCGCCCCCACCGGAATTCGATCCCCGGATTCCAGAAACTAGCGAGTTGCTGTACCGATTACGTACACCGCTCAACAGAAGACAGAAAATAGGAAAAGAAAATATTCAGTGGAAGCAGAGAAGTTAAAAAAAAAAAGTATAGAGACAGAAAAAGGAGAGGAAATTTGAGCTTGGCCATTCGTGTCGCAGACATTATCTACTGTCTACTACATTACATGTAAGTACTTTATTATTTACTAAGTGTTGTACGCGCCAGTCATATAATCTAGTGATAGACAGGGACTAAAAACTGGCAAGTTACTTTAAGAACTTAATTCCCATAGTGTATAAAGATGAGACAAATTGCAATTTGCAGCGACGTAATGGAATAAAATGCCTGGACGCGAAGTTATAAAACATGAACCAAAGCAGACAGTCGTGAAAGAGAACGACATGGGTTCGCAAGTACTGAGCATTAACTTATGCAATTTTAAATGTGTCCTCAAGAGAAGTGCGCAGCTGCACACAGATGTACAAAGATGCATTAAACATAGCCGCAGGCTAATGCGGGAAAGAGAAATATTATAAGCAATACTTTAGCAGGTAAAACTTTGAGGGAATTATAAAATTTTGTGGTCGTGAACTTTGGTGAAGAAGAGTGGATGGTATATTTGAGGGCAAACTTCATTTAGCAATCTGAAAGAGCAGAGGGCAGTGAGAACAGCAAGACTAACAGCACGTGCTCTGTAGGACATTTCGAAACCGGGACTTCTGAATACAAGGCATATGCTTTGTTATTGGGCTGAAAGAAAAAGGAAGACCTAAACAAGATAACAAAGAATTATGGTTTAAAAGACAAGGACAGGAGAAGAGATCTACAGGAATGCAGAAAGTGTAAAAGCAAAACGGAGAAGAAGGAAAGAGGCAGAGGTAGGATGAGACGAACAAGAAGGAAACAAGATGACAGAGATAAAATTAGGATAAATTGTTAATAGAAATAAATGTATATTAATGCCTAAGGAAGGAACGAAAGAAGGAATTAGCGCTGTGTAATATTTCGCTGGGATGTAAACCTCACATCTTTAAACAAGAACGAATTTGTTCTTTACAACGAAGCAGAAGGTAGAAAAAGATCATATAAAGACAAGACAAATGTTCTTTTTAGAATTTAAAAAAAAAAGTTAATTTTGAAACCATCGTGAAAATTAACTTGAAGATTACCATGCTCTGGAATGCGAGGCTACGTACTTTGACAGCCAGGTATCAGCGTTTCGAAATAATATTCTGCCTCCAACTTCAGGGAATTAAAAATCTCTCCTGATGAAATTTGTTACCCACCTAACCAATTAAACATCACTACACTGGGAGACTAGCACAGACTTAAAGATATTGGTGGTTTGGAGTTATGCGACAAAAGAGAAGGGAACAAAACAGAGTATAAAGCAAAAAAGGAAATAAGGAGATTGGGAAGATAAAGGATAGGTTTTGAAGCGGAAGTGAAAGTATAAAAACGATTCGAGATATACTTTCCTTCGTGTCACAGTACTTTAAAAAATCTTTCCTCCTTTAATTTGTGAGTAGGCTGCACTTGCATTGGAAACTGCACGTACACTGCAGTTTGGGGACGCCAAGAATTTGCAACGAGGCCATACACCGACCCACCCATTAAAACCCGTTCTAGGAAAACAGGCTTCCTCCTACCACGCCAAGTATGTAATTATTTCCCGCACATGGTAGCCCCTGAGCGGCTCTCTTACAAAACCGTTAATTTCTTCCACATTTAAAACCACACATTATCTGCCTTCCATACATTTATAGGCACTAAAATCCTTTAAATGACATGAATAATTCATTCTGTAATTGCGTTATGTTAGTCTAAAAAATACATTCGTTCAACATGACACTTTCATTACCTTTTCTAAAAACATTGATTCAGATAAGACTGTCGATATGTGCGATAAATTATCGAACGTAGAAAGGTAGAATTGTCTCTGCCCAAGCCATGGAGACTTACAGAGGAAGAAGTGGCATAGCACCATTCATTCTAAACCTCGATGCTACATGGAGGTGAATATTCACATTGATGCCTTCCCGCTTTATTGCCAGGAGGAACGCTTAGGTGCATCATCCCTTCGTGTTTTATGCAAATTAGGAGCGGGTGGGTACGTCAAAACACAACTGTCTTTGTATCCTATTTATTAGGCTGACGACATGTTTCGGCCACTGTGGGCCATCTTCAGGTCACAAAAATATATAATGAGGAGAAAATGTACAGTATAAGAACATTAGTTGTTGTGCATATTTTGAGATTACAACGAGATCTCGTTTTCTTGCGGTTATCTATATTGAAAACTAATAATATATTCTATAGGTAAAGTGGATAGAGAATAAAGTATATATACATGTTGTAAGTGATGTCGTATGAGTAGAGTGCCTTGAGTTTAAAGTGCATATGTATATTGTACACTTCGAAGTTTATCATGTGTGACATGTTTCGACCCACAGTGGCCGAAATATGTCGTCAGACTAATGAATAGGATACAAAGACAGTTGTGTTTTGACGTACCTACCCTCTCCTAATAAGGAGGAACGCTGTTACGCACTGAATATGTGTCTGGATGGTTTTCAGAGACGCTTTAGACTCTTTTGAGAATTGAAAAGTCCCTTGCTTTTACCCGGGCTCGAAGCATGGATCTTCCAGGTGAAAGCGTAAATGCTTCCCGACTAAGCTATCCCAAATCCTATAGTAAACAGCCACGCTGACAAATGAAGGAAAATTTGAAATCTGAAAGAAAAAGCTGGCATATATTTATTACGATAAATTCCCTCAGTGTGCTGTACTGTAATGTGATAATTGTCGCTGCATATTTGTATATAAAGCAATAGTAATTTATGCTGAAGCGAACCTACGAATTCCTATATTCAGTTTCGGTTTATGTAACGATCCTGTTAGAAGCATAGAATGTACCGCGCAGAAATATGCAATGGTAGTGTATGGTAGGATGGAAACGTATGGGGAAAGATGGTGCTGCTAATAAATTTGTAGTGACATTCAGCACGTTAGCGAGGCACGGGAAAGAACCACACGAGCCAAGAGGATTGCCGGTACTCGAACGAGTTTGAACCAGGCACCTATCGAATGCAAGTCAAGAATAATTGTCTTGCCCTGATGTTTTGAAGAGACTCTGCTCTCTGTATTCCATTGAGACAGCGCAACAATGAGCGTAGTTCTGTATATTATTGTATTCTCTGAATTAGATTCTTCTATACACGAACAGTAAACTTAAGACGTCTCTGCACGCTGCATAAAGCTTTTGGAAGTACCTCTCCACGCAATGTAACCCTGGTAATAAATGGGGGCGAATGGTCAATATCAGGCCATGGGCAATTTACCTCGAAGCAAAGAACCCCCAGTACCCACCAAAAGGGGATTTCAATGGGCCCCGACAATTGATCTGGACACTTAGTAGAAGAGAAAACTACCCCCCACCCCGGAAATTGAAACATTATTTCTCACTTATCCAGTCCGCAGCCTAGCGACAGTACTGGATGATGTATGTGGCTATCTTCCATACCCAATTCGGTCTCCTTTTTCTATTTTATTTTATTTTTCCAATATTTATCATACTATTCGTGTTAGACTCTGAACCAGCATTGTGAAGCAATGTACCTTCTCAGCCACTGCTGTAAGTAGAAAGCAGTCCCGTTGCAGGCCCGGAGTGCTCCAGAGGGTTCCAGGAAATTAAGGTCCCCAGATTTCGTGACAATGGCACAGGATGGTGGTAGGTTGTCAGCCTTAAGCACCGGCCACTTATACCCCCAGGAAATACGCCTGGTACTCATTTCTGTTAGAGGCTGAGTCGACCGTAGGGTCATAGTGCGATCGGAAGGATTTTATGTCAATGAAAAATCCACTAACACCAGCTGGGATCTAACCAGCGACCTTTCGATTGTAGAACAGCACACTGCTGTAAGTACTACCACGAATATCTTTCTTACTTACTTACTTACTTACTTACTTACTTACTTACTTACTTATTCCATGGAGCATAGTCCTCCTTGAGAAGCTAACCGGTTTTCAGCTAGTCAAGAAATTCCCCGCATTTTATGGAACCCGAAAGTTCATTACCACATTCACAAGTGCCCACCACCTTTCCCTATCCTGAGCCAGATGAATCCAGTCTATGCCTCTAACTGTGCCTGGGTCTTCCAAGTGGTCTCTTTCTCTCAGGTTTCCTCACTAAAACCCTGTATACACCTCTCCACTTCCCCATAAGTGCTACATGTTCCGCCCATCCCATTCTCGATTTTTATCGCCGGAACAATATTGGGTGAGGAGTACAGATCATTAAGCTCCTCACTGTGGAGTTTTCTCCACTCCCTCTCACCTCGTCCCTCTCAGACCCAAATATTCTCCTCAGCACCCTATTCTTAAACACCCTCAGCCTGCGTTTCTCCCTCAAATTTGAGCGACCAAGTTTCACACCCATACAAAAAAAAACACGCAAAATTATAGTTCTGTGTATCTTAATTTTCATACTTCGAAACTATTTTTAATAATTCATGTTTCCAAATTTCACTTAAAATTTGTTAAGCAAACGACCAAGTATTACTTAGCAATTCTACAAAAGCCGTAAAATTATCCATTAATTAACTTCAAAATACACTTAGAAAAACCTCTACATCAGCAAGGAAAAGATGAAATTCCGCAGTCAAAATCCCATTTGGTGTAAACTGGCGATAGGCATGATAATATTGAACCCATTTCTAACATTATTTACCTATAGTGCAATGCTTCCAGCTGTGAAGTGGAGTCAAACAGATTTCAGAGAAGAAGTGTTACAAACAGAAGAAGACTTAAATACAAAGCACTAAAAACAACACAACTGAAATTGTATTACATAGAGCTACTCCATACTGGATGTATGAGAGTGAAAACTGGTAAATGAATAGAACAGACAGGCAGAAAACAGAGGAGCCACAGACGAAATACCTGAAAAGCTTAGCTGGTTTCATATTGAAGGACATGAATAAAATACCGACACCAGAAGGGAATTAAATACTTAAATTAAATACATAGTGGCACCACATTGTTAATGAAATAGGATACCGGAAGAATAACTGCAGTTAACATATTCAAGGATAAAAACGGTACCTTTCCACACATACTGCGACATTGTAACGCTCCAAGTAAACGGAATGTAGGTAGTCCTAGAAGATGTGTTCCTTTGGAGACGTAACAAGACAAAAGCCTCATTCTTGAAATTGATGCCGATGATGTTGTACTTTAACCAATTACTAAAATATACTCAATTAACTATTTCCGTGAAGTAGAGCCCTTCCTGATAAGCTAACGGTTCCTCTGCTAGTCAAGAAATTCCCCGCATTTCATGGAACCCGAAGATTTATTACCGCATTCCCAAGATCCTGCCACCTGTCCCTATCCTGAATCACATCAATCCAGCACATGCCCCCCATACCATTTCTTTAAGAACCATTTTAATATTTTCCCCATCTATGCCTAGATCTTCCAAGCGGTCCCTTTCCCTCTGGTCTCAGACCGCAATCCTAAATGCATCTATCCTGCCACACATACGTACGTACCACATGTCCTGTCCAACTCATTCTTATTTATTTGATCACCCGAATAGTACTTGGTGAAGAGTAAAGGTAAAGTTAAAACAGTCCCGTTACAGGCCTGGAGTGGCCCAGAAGGTTCCAGGAAGTTAAGGTTCCCAGATTTCATGACAACGACGCAGGATGGTGGTAAGGTTGTCAGCCTTACGCACCGGCCACCTTTACCCCCAGGAAATGCTCCTGGTACTCATTTCTGTTAGAGGCACTTGGTGAGGAGTACAGATCATAAAGCCCATCATTATGTAGTCTTCTCCAAAAATATACTCAATTACGGAAAATGATGCGATACCTGTAATTACGTAGTAGTCAATTTACCGGTATAAGTTTGTACCGTCTTTCTTCTATTCAAAACCTCGCGACACAATCTGGCAACCCCGGATGAGAAACGCTGTGTTTAATTCTGTCTTCGGCGCAACATTTTGGTTAGCTGAGAACCTTGTAATTCCTTAGGGTCAACGTGTTTTAAACTGCTTAGGAGGACTGACCCTGCTGGACTAACTGCAGTCCAAATGAGGTGTTATATTTAGGGTGTGCACTTGCTCTGTCATATCCACACTTCAGATGCCCGCTGCAGATTGGGTCTACTACCACCCAGCGTCGGTGCACCGGTGAAGTACACGTTGTGTTATAACCTAGAGTCGTGGGCGTTCTTTACACGTAAAAATTTAACAATATTTACAGAGGAAAAAAAAGAAGGCTTGGTTTGCGAATTTCTGTGTTCGAACCTTGACCGGAACAGTGAATGTTTTGTTCTTTTCCTCAGTTCTCTCATACATTTCGCAATAGGCCTAACATGGCAAATTAGGTCATAATCGCGTCCTTCTACCTGCTTTCCCGGTCATCCTATCATTCCATATAATGTAACAAGAGCCAGTGACGTCGTTAATAATAATAATAATATTTATTTACTGTAATTGGGTTGTTACCCGGTGGCAGTGGTTATTTTACATATAAACAAAACAGGCAGACACTATGTTCAGCAGACCCCTTCTAACATTTGCACAAGTACTCAGCATTTAGTCAACACAACAATATTTATCTATCTTTGTGCAATACAACACTACATGTTTCGGCCCTCTATGTGGCCATCATCAGGTGTGCCTAGAAGTTAGTCATACAAGGTGCATAGGAGGTGGGGGTGAGTGGGTTGGGTCGAGATCTCTTTCTGTGGGTTACTTTCTATGCAATTCATTGAGATATTCTGGTATTGACCTCCCTAATGTTACGGTTGCACGAGGTGTAACGTTACATCTCGTGCAACCGTAACATCAAGGAGGTCAATACCAGAATATCTCAATGAATTGCATAGAAAGTAACCGCAGAACGAGATCTCGACCCAACCCACCCACCCCCACCTCCTATGCACCTTGTATGACTAACTTCTAGGCACACCTGATGATGGCCACATAGAGGGCCGAAACATGTAGTGTTGTATTACACAAAGATAGATAAATATTGTTGTATTGACTAAATATAGTGTTCTACACGTTAATATATTGTTATATACCACACAACGGGGATGACACACCTCAAGATTGTACTCAACATATTTAACTAATTTTTATGTAACCGAATGGTCATCACCACGTTTAGCAAAGCCCGACACTCTTCCCTGTATGAGCTAAATCAATCTATTCCTCACCCACCTATCATATTTAAGAAATTTCAATATCTACCTTCTATTTGCGCCCTGGCAGCGTCGTTAATTGAAGAAGGGTTGGCCAACCTCAAACTCCTGGAAGGCCACACAGTTCGCAAGGACTTGCCCGAGGGCCACACGTGTGCAAACCTTTATCGAAAGGGAGAGGAGGAGATTGAATTACATAGAACATCGTTATTTACAAAAAAAAAAAAAAAGTACTTCTGTCTTAATGCTGTTTATTAAGGTTGTCATATTGTTCTGTAGACCTATTATATTACGTGTGTTACCAATGTATTGTTACAACTATTCAGGTTACAGAGGGCCGCGTGTGATTTCTTGGAGTGCTGCATGCTGGTCAGTATTGAAATATAGTATGAGTAAACAAGTGCACAGGGGCACATGTATCCTAGGGGCCAGGTCGCCGGGGAGACTACATTTTGTACTGTGAGGCATAATATTCGTGGGTCCGCAGTTTGGAACTTGCTTCGTGTCAGATTCTTTAAGCCTAGGACTGTGATATGGCTCCTAGCTATCAGGAAAACTTGGCCACCACTGCAAATCCGTATATTTAGAAGCAGCAAATTAATGGACCATACAGAATGAAGAAGTGTCAGTTTCAGTCTAGAATTTGGGAGGTAATATACAGGAATGTCATCGTCCCAAGATCAGTAAAGATAAACCACGGCAGAATCGTCACCTACTCTCCAGGTACATACAACTGGAAGTAAATAACTTCAGGTTGTACACCGTGTCGTTAAATCAACCAGTCTGTGTGGATGTATGTGTGTATGAGACCTGTATATGTTATTCTTATTTAATGTTCTGTGCTAGAAAATGTGACTGAAAACAACACTCCCACCATCCATTTGGAAATTCAGATTTTTGTTTGCATCAATGGAAGGAGTGATTACGTCACCATGTATACCGGAGGCAAAAAAAAAGGATATTTATATACAATTTTATGTCAAAACAAATTCAACATGAGAAGGAACGCAGCGATCGATCATCTGCTTAATTAAGCTCTTTCGGAACTTCGGCCATATAATAATGAATAAATCCACAAATTTTATCAAACTAATTTTGGAATTGAAGTGCTCTGTTTGAGGTTGCCATAACATCCAGGAGGGATTGAAAGGTACTTTGTACTACCTTACTTTGGATAGCCAGGAAGTAGTTCCGTGGAGACACTGCTATACGTCCAGCCCCTACCACTAAACGTCTAGTCCAGAACCTTAAACGTCTAGTTCACACCTCTATGCGTTAAGTCCAAAGCCATACACGTTCAGTACACACCGCCGCAAGTCCAGTCCATACCGCTATACGCCTGGTCTAAAACCCTACACATTATTTCACACGGCCACAGTCCAGCCCTTACCATTACACGTCCAGTCCACATCGCTATACGTCCAGTCCATATCGCTATACCTGCAGCTACCGGTATACGTCCACCATATACCACTGTACTTCTCTCCAGAAACACTACATGTTTAGTTGATTAAAGAGAGACCAACTTGGTCACTTGCTTTATTATTTCTTTATATAATGCTCAACATGTTTCGGATGTTAATACATCCATCCTCAGGAGCTTGCGACTTGCCTCAGCCTGCATACAGATACCACACCACCACAGCCATAACACAACGTAACTCCAACACACATCGAACCAGAGCAATGCAACCCACGAAATAACTCAACACATAAGTCGCAAGCTCCTGAGGATGTATGTATTAACATCCGAAACATGTTGAGCATTAAATAATGAAATAATAAACAAGTGACATCAAGTCGGTCTCTCTTTACTCAACTATCAAGATGTTGCACGGTCCAATAAACATAAGACTACATGTTTAATGCACACTCCTTTATACGCCTAGCCAACATTACTACACAAAAACAATGGGCGTCTCCAACATCAAATATCTTTGATATTTTGACTGAAAATTTTCGTGGTCTTATTCAGGCCACGCAAGGAAATGTTGGACCCTGTATGACCTACGAATCGTTGTTAAATCACCCGCTAGTAGGCCCAGTCTCGGCAATGTAATTAAGTATCACCACTAAGATCTCTGGTGGTGTATCCCAGTCCTTCAAAGGATTATAGTACAACACCTTAAAACAGGCCGCGGAAATATGTCTGTTTCCATTCTCCAAATAATTAGCATTCATAGTATATATTGGTGTTACAAGACCTATGTATCCCAAACATAGACCTTAAAATAACCAATGATTAATCAGTCCACATTGCATTGAACGAAACCGTACTTCTTCAATACTCCAACCAAATGCACATTAAATATATTTTACATAATTTTTTTTACCAAATCTCTCGTACATATTTCGGTGTGTTATGCACCATTTTCACGGGGAACTTCGTATACTTTCTCAAAACTCTCAGCTTCCTACAAAGTTATTACAGGAGATGTATTATGAAGCACACAATATACCATTATTGTAGATTAACCACAATGATTAAAGAACAATTTATGGCTTGTTTTACTATATCTTAGAACCTTAAAAATATTTAAAATTCTTATTTGCAGCATGTTAATGCATGTTGGCTGTGAATGGCTACAGCTATTTAAATATATATGGGGTTGTGACAATATATGTTCACTATTGTTCCAGCTATGCTTAGGCCCGTAGGGTGCAGAGATCTTGTGAGGACCCCGTGTTCGGTTTTTGCGCCATTCCTGTATCTTGGTGGTTTGAGAATGGTGTATAACCCTCCGAAACATGGACGAGAGATTTGGTAAAAAAATATATATGTAGAAATACAGTATAAAAAGTACATTTGGTTAGAATATTGAAGAAATGATTAATATACGAAAATGCGCGGAATGGAAAACTTCGCACGAATCCAAACGTGATAGTGACATATGATATGTATCCGGAAGGACGGACAAGAAAATGTCGCCAATAGGTGTGGCCGTTCTTTACTGAATGGAACAAGATTTTAAATAACTACTTTAAAGCACAATTCCTATGGTTCAGCTGCTGGGAGGGGGGTGGGGGGGGGGGGGGGGGGGGGGCGTTTCCC
>Ga0123355_10006730_pt1 | contig 17101 bp, 18 predicted proteins | sample TergutEmb28metaG_3_FD_89872 | JGI IMG/M metagenome (GOLD analysis project Ga0123355, IMG submission 89872) | Embiratermes neotenicus P1 segment gut microbial communities from Petit-Saut dam, French Guiana - Emb289 P1 | ecosystem: Host-associated > Arthropoda: Insects > Digestive system > Gut ...
ATCGGTGCGTTTGATTTTTCAACCGCAAAAGAACAAACCCAAAACCCATCCAAAACATGAGAAAAACGGCATAGCGGGTATGCTATACCGTTTTTCCTGTGAAATAGTTTTATCTCACATAACCCTTGTGTTTTCGGGGCTTTCTATAAATAGATACAATAATAGTTATATTGCTTATCATGCGTTACAATGCGGTTGTAATAGAAATGCTGGGGGAGGAAATTGGCTTGAAGTTATTAAATGAAACTCAAGAAGCGGTCTTAAAATTACTATTGGATTCATATGTGGCAAATGAAAGCCTTTCACTTTGGATAGATTATAGTAAGAAACCAGCGTGGCTACAACGTACCGAGATTGACAAAGTAAGAAAGCAGTTAGAGGATGAGGGTATTTTGCAGTCGTTTGGTAAAACGCTGGGAACAGGAGATCTTGTTTATTTAACTCCTAAGTCACTTACTTATTTTAATGACAAACTTATTTACTTAAAGCGAAAAGATAAAAAATCAATGACATCAAAAACAAAAAAGGTGCTGGCAATAATAGTTAGTATAACGGTAATTATTAGTTTTACTTTTGTTATATTTGATCGCTTTGGCCAGAGGAGAACAGATGAATATTCTAGTACAGAGGAGTGTTCTTATGAGAATGTCTACATCAACTATGATGTGGATGATAGATTTGAGTTGCTTATAGGTGCATGGGAGGTAATGGATCTTGGCATACATCCGCCAGATGATGCAGATGAAGAAATATTGGAAATGTTTATATCCAGAAGAGTGTTTTTTGAGGATGGTTCAGGAGTAGATTCTATTTTTATTCCGGGTGTAATATATACCCACGACTTTTTTACGTGGAGCATTTATGGTGATAGCCTTGCGATAGATGGTGGGCTTTTAAGTGGAGATGTGACATTGCCATTTAGAGTTACAGAAACCAGACTGTTTTTTGGGTATGACGGGAGCGAGTTCTCTCAATTTTTAGCCAGAGTCGAGGATGATGAAGTATATCTTCAGACATATGAAGATTTACTACTTGGAGAATGGTTTGCTGTTTCAATAACCGGAAGGTATGCAGAGCTTTATTATTTTTTTCGAGGCGGGGTTGGCTTTCGGGCTATCGTTGATGAACATGAGTGTATATGTGAAGAAGATTGCTCGTGGATACTATCAGGGTTTTATTGGGAACTTGCAGATGATAAACTGAAAATATTCTTCCCCAATTCCATATGGCATGATGATTACGAGTTTTGGGAAGCACGATTTTTGATGTCTGAGAATGCGAGTTTTATTACTATACACAACAGGATTTATTATCGAAACCCTATTACAGGTTTCTTTAGACATGGTTTTTTAGCACCGAATCGGTATGATGTGACAGAAAATATTGCAAATTCTTGGGTACTTGCCGAGCACACAATGCTTTTTTCTGATGAGAATGTGATTTTTTCAAAAGGCACATATCTTTTTAGCTCTATGTTCTACGAACGAATTACATTTACTGATGAAAGACTGCTTGATGATCTACCAATCAAAGCTGGACATGGCTCTTTACTGGATGATGATGGATATGGTTTTTTTACTTGGATGGCTCCCAGCGATGAGTTTGGTTTAGGGCTACTGTATACTCAATTTCCATTCTACGCAGCCTCAATTATAGATGGATACGCATATGCATACACTTTTTTATTCCTGGTAGACGAGACCACCCTTAAAGTTTTTGACCGCGATGGATCTGTGCTATTATTCAAACATGATGATATGTATAGTTGTATTCATAATATCCCTTGATGTTTAGTGCATATAGAAGGGGGCTGTCTCACTAGTCATTTTTGCGAATAATATACAGTAATGGTCAAGTAATGCAACTAAAAGCTCCGTCATTCCTGGCTTGACCAGGAATCTAACTAGATTTAGTCTAGTTAGACCCTGAAACAAGTTCAGGGTGACGGAGTTTTTGTACTTGCGATTACTTAGCTTGTATAATTATTCACGCGATATAGCTAGTGATACAGTCCACTTTTCAATTAACACACTATATTTCACCACACCTACCCACCAATATGACCACTAATATCCAAAATCCCATAAGCTCCATTATACTTAGCAAAGGCAGTATTACCGTTAATAAACGTAAAATCTTCAAACATATACGGGATTACAACATTTCCGTTTTTGTCCACTGCACCCCATAGGTCGTTTACTCTAACTGCAAAATATGGAATGGTGCATACAACCTCAAAATTAACTATTTCATGTGCATATCTTACATCATGGAAAGCGAAAGGGGTTGTAAATTGGTAATTGTACATAAGGGCGAAGTAGCCCAGATATGCATCCTGCTCCAAATACCACTGGTTCCCATCCCAATAGGTGCGCCTTGTAGAGTCTACAAGTGCTACGGGCATTAGCATACGCGAGCGATTAAAATACCATTCAGACAGTGCATTTTCAAGTTCATCAAATGGGTGCATACCGTATAAATGGCGGTACCCTCCGCCGTAGCCTGGGTCGCCGATAATGCTAAGTGTAGCGTCATATACCCAAAAAGGCTGCGGACCGCCGTGGCCTAGGTGCATCTCCCCTGTGTGCTGGCCTGTTACGGGGTCTATAAGATACCAATATTGGTCGTGAAAATGGCCGCAATTGCATAGAGTTATATTTTCATGAGGCAGGGTAGGGGGCACAACCCACACCAATGTTAGCGCATCGGCAGAAGTATTGTCCGCAGCACTAACATTGGTGGTGCGGGCAGTTACGCCATCCAGGTTTATGCGGGATGCATACAGATTATCCACGCCTAGGGAAATAGGTGTTTGAGAGGTGTTCAGCCCCCATAGCTCGCCGCCGTTTTCAAACTCGAATAGGAAATATGGCGGGTCGCCTGGCTCGCCCCGTCTATCATCTGCTATGGCGAAGTATCTCCGCGTACCGCTTGGGTCTATGAAGGACAGGCCTTCCCAGGGCAAAACGCCGCCTGCGGTTACAAAGCGGCTGAGTACAAATGGCGTACCAGGCGGTAGAACATCCAACTCATAAAACACATGCCCGGCGTTTACATAACTGCCGCTGTCGGTATCTGTGTGAGAAAGGGCGATAATTTGCAAGTTTTGCAGAGGCATTTCTGCCCATATTACTACGCCCCATTCTCCTTCTATCGAGAAAAACCAATCATCGTCCGGCAGGTTGTGGTAGGCGGCATAGGCGTAAAGATAGTCGAATGTGTGACTGGTGGAGAATGTGTTTAAATGATTTAGATTTTTTGCGGTAACGTAGATGATTGGGATAGTCGGCGGGGTTTCAGCCGGCGTTGTGTTATCATCAGCTGGGAGTTCCACAATTAGGACATCGCTGTTGGCGTCGTTGCTAAAAACATTACAGGCGGTAAGGGTGAATAGGGCAAAAAAAATAATTGCCAAGGCATTATAAGATTTTTTGTACATTTTCTTCATTCCTTTTTTTGTTTTATGAACTTAATTATACCATGTGCAGTGTGGAAAAGCTGATATTGCGGGAAATTTTACAGTTTCCTAACAATGTTGTGTTAGAATAGTGTCAACAAATCTGAACTAGAAATTAGTATGAGAGGAATAATTCAAAATGGCGAACATTTTAATTGTGGAAGATGACCGCGCAATAAACACGCTAATTAAAAAGAACCTGGAACTGGTTGGGCACAGCTGTACCTCTGTTTTCGATGGCGAGGCAGTTTTTGACGAGTTGGATACGCAAAACTTCGACTTGATTTTATTGGACATAATGCTGCCCAAATTAGACGGCTTTCAAGTAATGACAGAGCTTACGGGCGATACCCCCGTAATTTTTCTAACAGCCCGCAGTGCTGTAAACGACCGCGTACGGGGCTTAAAACTTGGCGCAGACGACTACATTGTAAAGCCATTCGATATGCTGGAGTTACAAACGCGGATAGAAACCGTTCTGCGCCGCGCAGGAAAAGCAGATACTGAGTTTTGCCTGTTCGACATAAGGGTAGACATCCCCGGCCAGCGCGTGTACAAGCAAGGCATAGAGCTGGACTTCTCACCCAAGGAATTTCAATTGCTGGAAATTTTGATAAAAAACCGTAATATAGCCCTGTCTCGTGACAAACTGCTGGAACTGGCCTGGGGCTACGACTGGTACGGCGATACCCGCACAGTGGACGTTCATATCCACGCCGTGCGCAAGAAATTGGGCTGGGAAAATGTTATAAAAACAGTATATAAACTTGGATACAGGCTGGAAACGGAAGGATAAATTTAGATGAGGCTTAAAACTTATCTTGCCACATATTTGCTGTTCTTACTAATTTTATTCGGGAGTATTGGCATTGTTTCCACATATTTGTCAAACAGCCAGGTAACTATGCTAAAAAATAAAAGCGAAGGACAGTTCGAGTCCATAACACGCTCGCTGTATAGGGATGTGACGGCTTTGTACGCCAGAGAGCAGCACAGGCCGGATATTTTCCAAAGCAGTGTTATTAGCCTGGTGCAAAGCTATGCCCATTATTATCGCAGACATAATGTGTCACTTTTTGTAGAGCATTTAGTCGTGCCACTTAATAGGCGGGAAGACCGAGGTCTGGTGTTTATACAGGATTTGGCTGGGCGATATGTTATACGCGCTACGGGTTTTTTGCCTGCGCCATTTGATGAATTTTTGCTTGGGTACACATTGGACGTTACGGAAAATATACAGGAAATGCGAGACGTGCAAAGTGTGTTACTATTTTCAGCCATTATGTTTTCTGCATTGGCGGCGGTGGCATTGTACATGATTTTGTCGTCTATTTTTAAGCCGTTGCAAATAGTGGCAGAGACATCTCGCGAAATAGCTGGCGGAAATTTTGACCGCCGTATTGAAATAAAAGGAAAAAACGAGCTTGCCCAAATGGGCGCGGATTTTAACAAAATGGCCGACCAAATCCAAGTCCAAATATTATCATTAGAAGAAGAAGCGGAGAACAAACAGCAATTTGTAGATAACTTTGCCCACGAGATACGCACGCCGCTAACCAGCATCTACGGCTACGCAGAACTGCTGCAAAAAGCAGCCTTAAACGAAGAGGAAATTATAGAGTCGGCCACATATATAATGGAAGAGTCGCGCCATATGCGCAATATCGCCAACTCGCTACTGGAACTTGCCACCCTGCGAGATTATGTGCCAGAAATGGCCGAAATAAATATTGCAAACCTGTTCGAAGATATATTGCAATCGGTAAAAATCCATTACAGCAACGACTTTGACGATAACACCATATGTGGGCAGGAAGATTTAGTTAAGGCACTACTGCTTAACCTGTGCAACAACGCAAAAAAAGCCTACGAAGGGGTTGACGGCTTGGTTAAATTAGCCGCGGAACGGGAAGATGGGGGCATAAAAATAACCGTAACCGACTATGGCTGTGGCATACCCCGCGACCAATTACAGAAAATTTTCGAGCCTTTTTATCGCTTGGATACCGCCCGCAATCGTGTATTGGCAGGAGGCGGCGTAGGCCTGGGTTTGACCCTATGCAAACGAATAGTAGATGTACACGGCGCGAAAATGCAAATAGAATCCGAGCCTGGCAAGGGCACAACGGTAGAAGTTCTTTTTAACTAGGAGGGAATAATGAAACTAAAAGAAATCGAAAGAATCGCAGTTGTGACTGTCCTGGCAATCGCTTTCTTTACTGCGGCACTGCTTGGTGTTAACCATTTTGCGTTTGCTACCACCCTTAACACGATTGTTCCACTAATAGCAGTGGAAATTCATGAAGAGCCACCAATTGTCACGGTACAAAGCGCGGCACTTAGGCTAGCGGCAACAGATGAACCCACTCACATCCCGTTCGAAGCGGGCAGTTTCTCCATTGTGGATCGTGCACTATTATTGCCAGAGCTTGTTCCATCGAGTGCAATGCCAATGGAAGACGCTGCCATGGTGGGCGCAGAGTATATCTGGGATATGTTCGGCGCAAGCATAGAAGGCAAATATGTAATTATGAATTATTCGGAATGTTGGATACGGCCAGGCCGTGGGCTGTGGATTGGTAATGTTGTCACAGGCGACGACACAAATATGTATTGGAATAGCCCAAACCGTGACGGGTCATGGCGGTGGGGCGAGGTAATCTTCTCGTTTACCATCGATGCCGTAACGGGCGAACGGCGCGCCATCCACTATTCTTCGCCAAGGGGAAACCATGCGCCGCGCATGTTCGCCATGGATACCCATAGCCTGTGGGAAACCGAAGTAGGGCAGGCGCTGTTAAACAAAAACGGGTTCGAAATTGCCGATTTCATTGGCCTGCCGCGGGAGCGGATAGACGCATACAGGCAGGATGCACTCGCCCTTGGTACGGCGCAATTCCCAAACTCAAGGGTTATTGGTGTGGAACTGGGCATGACATTTAGCACCTCAAGCGGCTCAATGCGAATGCCAGGTGTGCATATTGTACTGGATAGAAACGATAGGGGCGAAATTGTCGGTACATTCGACGGCATAGATTTTACCGTAACGGACGAACATGGCACAGAGGCAATTGTGTCAATCTCAGAATGGATGGGTTTCCGCTCTATTGGTGTACGCATTGTTGAGCATCCGCCGCAGCCAGAGCATCCGCCACAGGCGGAGCGCGTGGCAGCTTCCCGTGGCCTTTATATGCCCGAGCATATGTTAGAAATGTGGGCGGAAGATGATGCCGAAGTTGCACGATTGCACGAGTTAAGCGCCCGCGGTGTTTCACCGGACGATATGCCGCCATACGCACTATGGACACGCTGGGAACTGATTGAAATCTTGTCCCGCAGCGTAGTAATAGAGCAGCGACATATTGAAATGACCCGCGAAGAACTGGCTACACGGGCGTCGGTATCGTCCCAGTTAGACCGATTTCGGCATATTGACGCAGAACATGACTGGGAAAGCCATAGTTTCTTCGACTGGGTGCGTGATAATTACACAGCGGAGAGGATTGCAATATATGTAGAACTGGGTGCACCCCAGTGGTTGGTGGATAGATTGTGGGTAGAAATTAGCTGATTACCTTCGACTTTTCCAGGGCTATAACAATGGACGGAATTAACACAAGTTGAATAATAATCCCAGGTGCACTTGTGATAAAATAGCTGCTAACCCACACAGCAAGCCATGCCTCGCTAATAAGGTTTGGCGTAAACAGGTGAACAAGAGCTATTCGCGCAAGGCCGCCAACTACCCTGCCAATAAGCATTGCAGGTATCATGCTGGCATAAAGACTAAAATATCTACTATTTTTCTGAAACCTTGGCCTTTCGAATATTTTGGCAAAAAGGCCGCAAAATAAACCGTAGGCAGAAAGCTCAATCATCATAACTGGTACATTTAGGCCGGTTGGCATCCCTTGTGTAAAATGGGATAAAAGCGGCCCAAAAAGCCCGGTTAAAAACCCGAAATACGGCCCAATTACAAGGCCGCTTAGCAAAACCGGTATGTGCATTGGCATTAAAGTGTTGGCAGTCCCAGGCAATAAGTGGAAGGTCAGGGGCAGTACAACACAAAGTGTAATGCACATAGCGGTTAGTACATATTTTTTATGGCGCGTCATTTTCGCCCTCCAGATAAGTTATTACAGATTGCAACAGCCTGCTAACAGGCATATTTGTCGTGCCGGCAATGGTGTTATCGCATTGGTTAATGGGAATAAGCAACCGCCTTGCCGCGCTTTGCCCAACTGCCACTGCCATTTTTGGCGTGACCTCGCCCAGCAGGGAATCGGCAATTACTATACCAATAGGCCCGATGATAACATCTGACCAGCGGCAACCGACTACCACTGCGTTTTCGCCGGTTGCGGCATCTTTTGCTCCGGCCTTTATCATGGCAACGGTTGCAGCATTGTTTGTGCCAACCGCGCGTATTTTATGGGAAGAAAAATGCTTGGCCACAGTGGCAACAAGTTGCGCGCCAAGACCGCCGCCCTGTCCGTCGATTACTAAAATGTTCATGGAATACCTCACTCGTTTGAATAAATAATTTGATATGGCATAAAATAAAATTCGATATTACAGAAAGTATGTGAAAATATGAAAAAATTTTTTGCACTGTTGGTGCTTCTCATAATGCTGCCAATTACTGCCCACGCTATGCCTCTTTCCCGCAAAATAATTGTACTGGACGCAGGACACGGCGGTTGGGACCCAGGCATGGTGGCCGCAAAAACAGAAGAAAAGCACATAAACCTTAGTATATCCCAAAAATTGCAAACATTCCTAGAGCAGGGCGGCGCGACAGTAATCATCACCCGCGTAGACGATAGCGACTTGGCACGTAACAAATCCGGAGATATGAACGTCCGGCGGCTGATAGCCAACACTTCCCACGCAGATATATTTGTTAGCATCCATCAAAACTCATTTAACAGCCCAAATGTAAAGGGCGCGCAAGTATTCTACTTTAACGAAAGCGATAACAGCCAAAAACTTGCCAACGCAGTACAGACAAAAATCGTTGAATTTGCAGACCCCGCCAACAAGTTAAAAGCCAAGGCCAACAGCAACTACTACGTGCTAAAGCAAACAGAAATGCCCGCTGTCATTGTTGAATGCGGCTTTTTGACCAACTATAACGAGCGACAAAAACTAAATAGCGAAGCGTACCAATACAAAATGGCCTGGGCTATTTACTTGGGAATAGTGGATTATTTTACACAGGATGTTATTGCCGAATAGCCGCAATTTTTTTGCGTATCCGCTGGATTGTATTGTCCACTGATTTTTTTGTCTTGCCCAGCTCCTCCCCAATTTGTTGGTGGGTTTTCCCGTCCATGTGAAGCATAAGTACAGAGTTTTCAAGCCCAGTTAGCTTGTTCCGTATAAAATCCGAAATATCGCGAAAGGCTTCTTGGCCCAGTACCAACGTCTCTGGAGAAGACTGACCAGCCACATCATTTTCCAGGGTAAGTGACGAGTTAAGTGGCATATGTTTTTGGCGGTTGGCGGCCTTTATGGCCGTTTGTATCTGCCGCACAACGCATAGGGACGCAAATGTGGCGAAACTGGCGTTGTGACTATTTGAATAGTCGCGCACGGCTTTATACAGGCCAATCATGCCTTCCTGTATCAAATCTTCCAGGTCGCCGCCTAGCAGGTAGTAGTCTTTGGCTTTCACTTTTACCAGTGGCTTGTAGCGCGTTAGAATTGTGTCGAAGGCGGTGTCGTTGCCATTTTGGGCTTGATGGATTAAGGTTTCGTCATTTTCCATAACGCATTTCCTCCAACTTTTTTGCCGTTTCGGCGTCCAGTAGGCTTTCGATTGGGTTCTTTTTAATAGGGCTGTTTCGTATGAAGCGGTTGCGTACGTCTTCTTTTGCCCGCGCCATTTCTGCCCACAAATCTTCGGCAGAAATACGCGACGCGCCTTGGCCTAGGATGATAATTTGCTCCATTACATCGGAAGTGGCTACCAAAATGCGGTCGTTTTTTTTGCCCAGTTTGTAGGCCACGCTTTCGATATAGTGGTCGGCGGTTTCCGCTTCCTTTGTGAAGACAATTTTTATGTTGTGATAATCTTCAACCGAGCCTACGCCACCTGTAACCAGGTGCGCGTCGAATACCAAAATAACGCGGTATCTGCTGAGTGCTTTGTACTCGCACAGGATATCGCTTAATTTTTTGCGCGCAATTTCCAGGTTGTCATGGGCTATTGCAGTCAGCTCTGGGCTGGCGAAAATTACGTTGTAGCCGTCTACCAAAAGGAAGTGGGCGGCCATTATGCTTTTCGCCTGGCGCGCACTACTTCATAGGCCAACACGCCCGCCGCAACGGATACGTTAAGGGACTGGATATGCCCGAATACAGGAATGCTAACGATGAAATCCGATTTTTCCGCCACAAGGCGGCTTACGCCTTCACCCTCTGCGCCAAAAACTAGGGCAATAGGGCCAGAAAGGTCGGTTTCGTACAGGTTTTTGCCGTCCATATCGGCACAGGCAATCCACACGCCAGCGTCTTTAAGCTCATCCAATGTGCGAGAGATATTGTTGACCCGTGCTACTGCCACGTGGTTTATCGCCCCGGCGGAAGTTTTGGCCACAGTGCCCGTAAGGCCAACGGCGCGGCGTTTTGGAATGATAATGCCATGTGCGCCAGCGCATTCTGCCGAACGCATTACCGCGCCCAGGTTGTGGGGGTCGGTAACGCCGTCTAGTATGAAGATGAAGGGTGCTTCGCCACGGCTGGCTGCAATATCTAGGATATCGGAAATTTGTACATATGGTACGGCGGGGCATAGCGCGATTATGCCCTGGTGGTGGCCGGTTTCGGAAGTTTCGTCTAGTTTTGCGCGCTCTACTTCTTGTACGACAATTTTAAGTTCACGTGCCATGGCTACTATTTTGCGAAGCGTGCCTTCGACTTGCTTGCCACGGTCGCAGCGTACCAGAATGCGGTCGATTGGCTTTTGGTGGTTTAGGGCTTCTAGTACGGATTTTCGGCCTTCTAGGATTAGGTTTTGTGGGTCTTGGTCTGTTAGTTCGTGGTTTTGGTGGTTGTCGTGTTTTTCACGTTTTTCGTTGTTGAATTTTTTTGGCATTGTGTTGTACTCCTTTATGGTATGTATGGGGCAACTGGTAAGAGGTTTTTACCAGTTGGTTAACTTATCTAACCAGCTAGCAAAATGCTGACATTCACTTTTGATCTTGAAAATACCGATTTCCGCTGCAATATCTATACCATCAGCCACTTTCGAGAATGCCGGTATAACTTTCAGTATTTGTTTTGATGGCGCGGTTGCGGGTGAATCGTTTATATGTTCAGGTGTAGGCACAGCGTCTCTTATCTTTTGTAAGACAGCTAAGGTGTTGCTATCGGTAATGGATTGAAATGCGGGTACGTAAGAAAATAGCAAGCCCTCAAATTCGTGCAATGTAAGGTTGAAAAGCATATTACCATACGTGTTACCAATTTTTTCTGTTATTGCATTTTCAATAAATTTAGCTTTTTCATAAACATCATCAATCTTGTTGCCAATGCCTGGGGTGTCGTGTGGTAATGCGTATAAATCGAACATGGTTGTAACCATTTCGTTTGGGTGTTCGCTACACAGCCGACTAAGCTCTTTTTCGATTTTGCCAAAAGTACTCAGTCCGCCTTTGTGTTTCTTTGTATGAGTTCTTTTTGTTGTACAAATTATGGGAGTAGCGATAATCCCCACATTATAAAAATATGGGTATAGAACAATGTTAATAAAATCTTCTTCGGTCTGCCCTTCGCAGAGGATGTATATCCGCTTCATCGGGAAACTCTCCCGCCTAAAATGTTTTTGTTCCACAACTCACCTAAGGTGTATTCATCTTCTAACCATGCAGCAAGCCGTTCGGCATCAAGGCGCTTGAACTGCGAGCCGTTTTCTGTTCGGTCAACGACAATTACGTCTTCGGGCTCGAAATGGTCAAGGAGTTCGACGGATTGAGTTGAGATGATTATTTGTTTTTTTGAGGCAACTTTTTTGACAAGTTCTGCAAATAATGTTATTGCATATGGGTGTAGGCCAAGTTCTGGTTCGTCAATGATTATTATTGCCGGCTGGATTTCTGACGGCTGTAAAAGTGCGGTGGCAAGACAAATAAAACGGAGTGTGCCATCAGATAGTTGTGATGGATTTAGAACGTCTTCCCATCCTTTTTGTCGCCATCTTAGGAATATTAACTCGTTGTTGCCTTCTTCTGGTCTTAAAACAAAATCGTCGAAATATGGTGCGACTCTTCGTATGGTTTTTACGATACATGTGTAGTCTGATGGAAAATGTTGGCGTAGGCGATAAAGGAACGCTGCTAGGTTGCGTGCATCTTCGTGCAGGATAATATTGTTTGAGACATTGTGTTTTTGTTTGATGTTCGCGTTTGTGCTGGTGTCTTTGAAATGGTATGTGGATAAAAGATTTTTTTCCACAAAATACAAATATTCCTTAAGTTCGAGAAAAAGTTTGTTGTCTCCACTATTTTCGGGAAAGTCGGTCATTCGGTCATTTGCTATCAGTATATTATCTTCAGAAAGTCCAATATTTATATAGTACTTTAGAGATTGGGAATCAAATGCTAGTTCAATTTTTTCAGTTGTTTTATTGCCGTTATAGAAAAGGGAGTTTGTGCCTTTTAGGTCTCCATAATAAGCTAGCCTGGTGTTACTGCAATTTTTTAACAACTCAAACACAGAAATAAAATTAGACTTACCAGCACCATTGGCACCAATAAGCACATTTATATTTCCTAGTTCTATATCACATTCTTTAATAGATTTGAAACCCTTTATAGTGATTCTGCTTAACGTGTTGCCCATATACTCAGCCAATGCTACACCTCCAAATTATAATCGTATTGTTATCAACTGGTACATAAACTGAATATCTCACGCAGCCGTTCAAATTCCCCAGCAGTGTGAAGGTATCCGTAAAGCACTTCCAACCCGGTCGCATGGCGATACTCTGCCACGTTAGCACTCTTCGCCCGTGAAGCCGAATGCAAATTGCGCCCGCGTTTTAGTAGCGTCTGCTCTTCCTCTGGCAACTGCTCAAAAATCCTATGATACATAGCCGACTGCGCCACGGCAGTTACATATTCCTTCGCGCCTTTCGCTAAATCCTTAAACGGCACGCCACGCTTAACCAACATATCTCGCACCATAAGTTCAAAAACAGCGTCGCCAAGGTATGCTAGCTCGGCGATGCCAACACCTACGCCCTGTGCCAACGTACGCCCTCGCGTGTGTCTTCGAGCACTACGCCCATGTCGGTTAGTTCTGCACGAATACGGTCGGCCTCGGCAAAGTTTTTTTCCTTTTTCGCGGCTTGACGCGCGGTTATTAAAGCCTCCACTTGAGCGGCAAAGTCGTCATCTTGCTCAACATTTGTTTCCAGCGCAAAACCCAGAATACTCATTAACTCTGCAAGTTTGCACTGCGCTTCTTCAAGAAAGTTTGCGCAATGCGCGCCATTTAGGTGGGTATTAACCTCCGTCACCATTTGGAAAATGGCGGCAATAGCATCGGCGGTATTAAAATCATCATCCATAGCGCGAGTAAACTCTTCCGCAAATCCGCTGGGAAGTTGCACACCCATGGCGTCGGCATTTTCTAGCGCGTGTTTCACATTTGCGAAGCAATTTTTTATCCGCTGCAAACCCTGCCCCGCCGCGGCAACTACTTCGGTAGTAAACTCCATGGGCATACGATAATGCACAGTCAAAAAGAAGAAACGCAGCACATCATATGGGAATTTCTCCGCCGCTTCCCGCAATGTTTGAAAATTGCCACGGGATTTTGACATCTTTTTGTGCTCTACAGTTATCATGCCGCAGTGCAGCCAGTTTCGCGCCATATCCCGGCCTGTTAACGCCTCTGTTTGAGCAATTTCATTCTCGTGGTGTGGGAAAATCAAGTCTGTACCGCCGCCGTGTATGTCGATTTGCTCGCCCAAGTATTTGCGAATCATGGCCGAGCACTCGATATGCCAGCCAGGGCGGCCTTCGCCCCAGGGGCTTTGCCAACTTGGTTCGCCTTGCTTTGCTGGTTTCCATAGCACAAAGTCGGAAGGGTTTTTCTTGCCTGCTTCTACCTCCACCCTTGCGCCTGCTTCCAGCTCATCTATGTTTTTGCCAGAAAGTTTGCCATACCCTGGGAACGACGACACGCTAAAATACACAGTGCCATCATTTTCATAGGCATGGCCACTATCTATAAGCTGAGAAATCATTTCAATAATTTCGGGCATTTCGTGGGTAACACGCGGGTTGTGGGTTGCAGGCTGCACGTTAAGATTTTGCAAATCTTCCAAAGTGCTGGCGATATATTTTTCCGCAATCTCCACAGTGGAAATGCCTTCTTCCGCCGCGCGGGTTATGGTTTTATCGTCAATATCTGTGAAATTTTGTACATAGTCAACTGCATACCCGTTGTGTTGTAAATATCGGCGGATTGCGTCGTATACCACATAAAATCGAGCGTTGCCCATGTGAATGTGGTTGTACACGGTTTGTCCGCAGGTGTACATTTTTACCCGCCCTGGCAGGATGGGGGTGAAGTCGTTTTTTTTGCGTTGCATTGTGTTGTATATTTTCACTTGTTATATCCTCTCTTAGCAGAAATAACTTATGTCATCAAAAAAGCTAGTCCATTTTTCAATCACATCTTGGCATCTCGCCTCAATTATATCCATAATGTTTTTAAGTGTTTTCACTGGGATTTTTGACTTGTTATGGCACAGTAAACATCGCCTGTGTTTTGTTATCCATACTTTTGTTGCATTTTCGGAGGGTACACCTTGTGAAACATGTACATGAATTGGCTCAAGCTGTCTGCCTTCATTTGCCCAAAAGTAGACAACATACGCCCCTATCTTAAAAACTTGAGGCATTGTCAAATCCTCCATCGTGCGCAAACCTGATGATAAGATGTGCTGTTGATTCCAATATATCTTGATATTTATCTATATCAGATGTGGAAAAACCTGATATATCACTCCATTCATATGAAGGCAAATAGCATATTGCAGAGTGAAATCCACCATTTACAGGTTGTTCTATATAGACTTTAACTCGCTCGTCTTTCAATATTTCAGAATGTACGATTTCTGTATTGTCATTTAGTTTGAGAAATGGATACATCATGTTTTATCATCCCTGACTATTTATTTTTCAAGTACCAACTTCACAAATGCCTCTGCGTCTACATGGAGGGATAATTGGGAATGAGACGGCAAAGAAACCGGCTCCCACACACTGCCATCAATCCTGCTCATATCTAATATAGCCTCCATGGAACGCGCGCCGTGTTTATATTCCGGCACGTGTAACAGCGCATGGATAATTTTGGAGCTAACTGCCGAAATGCCATGACGCTGCACAAGGCTACGCAACAATAGCGCGCGGCGCAGGATGTGGTTTTTGTCATTTTCATCTTTCGCATTGGGGCCCAGTACATTTATTGTTCCCCGTAAGCGGCTTACGAAGTCTGGACCTTTTATGTTTTTGAAGTTAGTATTATCATATGCAAACTCCTCAAACGTAGCCGCCGTACCACCGGCAAAAACAAGTATGCACCGCCCCAGCGGATGCTCCCCACTATCATCCCGAAACTTCCCATCCTGCATAGGCATAAGGAAAGTCTTCAACCAGCCCAACTGCACACCATCCCTGTCCGAGTCAAATTCATCAAAAAACACCAGGGGTAATTTGCCCGTTACAATGGTATCCCGCACCTTCTGAAATGCCGCCCCCAAATCGGAAAGGCTGGTAAATTGGGAAACATTAAACTCCAATTTTTCAATTTTACCAGGCAAAATATTTTTAGCAATTTCCGTAACACCAAAAGACTTGCCGCTACCAGGCGAGCCAAATACAGCAATAGAAAGCGGTCGCGTGGTTTCACTGTTGGCATAGTCTAAAATTAAGTTGCGAATGTTTTGGTACGCCTCAATTTCCCAGCGGTCGATTGTGGTGAAATTGCCAAAGGAAAGTTGCGGCAGGCCATCAATGGCCGTAGCACCGTTTTGTACATAGTCGAAAGCTATGTCAGAGAGCAAACCAACGCTGTTGGTAATAGTCCAATCTGGGGTTACATGGCATTTTACCCCATCATGTTCCAGTGGTATGTGAAATGCAGGCCAGTCACGCATTTCCATCTGCCTGCTTCTACTTTTGCCCGAATCCGCTCCGGTGGCAGTTTCTTCATCTACATATGAATCGTTGCGAACCATTGTTTCGCCAGCCTCAAGAACCGTACGTAGTACCGCTCCCCATCTCACAGCACTGTTTTCCGCATTTTCAAATATCTCGGTGCTGCGCTGGTTGTTGGTTACGAGAAGGTTTATTATCGCGTCCATGTAATTGGCAAAAACATCATCATGTCCGTGGTTTGGAATAACACCTGCATCCACAAGTGACGTAATCTTAGCAACAGGGGTCATAAATGTGGTAGTCATAAAGTTGAAAATCATCATGCTTGTTAAGCCGTTGGGATATTCATCAACTATGGTGTCTTCACTTTTGCCATGGGTAAGCAATAGTGCCGATTCACGGAGTTCGCCATTTTTTATATATACAGCCCCATCCACACCAATGGATATTAGCAAATGCCGTGCGCCTAAAATGTAACTAATGGCTGAGTTGCTTTGCAATTCCATAATAATATCTGCTGTTGTTTTTTCCCATGATATTTGCTTGCTTATCATTGCGCCTGTTTTGCGCAAAACATTGCAATCCAGGAACAAAAAGCACTTATCTGCAATTTTTTCAAACTCATTCCTATCTGGTAAAGCTGCGTCGGACGCCCATAATATGTGCTTGGCATCGGGTATATTTAATCCGCCATAACCACCGTCCCACACAAACAAGGTGTCTATGACCGCAGAGGTGTCGTCCGTCTGCTCGAAAAAGATATTGTTCTCTGTAGTGCCATCCTCATACCCCAAATAACGGCATGATGCGTAGTATAATCCGCTGTCGGTGGTCTTGGAGGTCCACTTTTCATAATAGTCTTTTCGATATTCAGTGGAGTTTGGGTCGGCGTCGTGGTTGGCAAGTATCTCGATGGTATCACTTTCCGTAGGTGCAGTTGCAGAGCGGTGGATTTGCCTAATACCACCTAACTCGGCAGTTTTTACGTGCTTTCCGTCCTTGGCTGTAGATGTGTACACAATCGTATTTGTATGCCCATAAAATCCTAGATTCATAATACGCTCCTTATCAAGCAAACCGCCATTGCCGCCATGCCCTGCCCTGTGCCGGTAAAACCCAGGCCTTCTTCCGTGGTGGCTTTTATATTTATATGTGGCGTCGCAACTATTTCCGATATGTTTTTTACCATTTCTGGTACAAATGGCATTAGTTTTGGTGCTTGCGCTACTATTGTTGTGTCTATATTTTCAACTATCCAGCCGTTTTGTTTTAGCAATGCCATTACATCCGCTAACATTTTTAAGCTGGAGATATCTTTAAACCGCGCATCACTATCTGGGAAATTTCGACCTATATCCCCAAGCCCAGCCGCGCCAAGTAAAGCGTCCATAACCGCATGGCTAAGTACATCAGCATCAGAATGGCCAAGTAAACCCAGTTCGTATGGTATATTTACGCCACCTAATAC
>Ga0123355_10006731_pt1 | contig 17101 bp, 14 predicted proteins | sample TergutEmb28metaG_3_FD_89872 | JGI IMG/M metagenome (GOLD analysis project Ga0123355, IMG submission 89872) | Embiratermes neotenicus P1 segment gut microbial communities from Petit-Saut dam, French Guiana - Emb289 P1 | ecosystem: Host-associated > Arthropoda: Insects > Digestive system > Gut ...
CGTTAAATGCCGAGTTAAGTCCCATCTGCCATCTGCTGGCATTATTAGAAGTTCACCCTATTCTCCACGTTAGCAGGGTAAGGGTTAAGAAACCCCCTGTACCTACGAACCGAACGACAGTCACTTTAATTAAGGTCAAATCCTGCAATGCATTGTTACGTGTGCTACCGGTATGTATTGGTGTCTATCTAAAGTCAGTTCTGAGATATACAGTTGTAATTTTGGATATCTGTCATCCGGACAGTCTACACTTACGTGAGCAATGAGTGAGGATCTGAGGTCATTTTTTGAAGCGAAGAAGGGTCCGCGAACAAAAAGTTTGGGAAGCGCTGGGTTTTACTTAACGTCGCTTAGGATGAACTTCTTGCCTGTATGTTTTGGCTGGTTTCAGAAGATAGTCTGAAGCTGGAGCAGCAGACTGCAACGAAAGGTCGCTGCCTGTATGCCAGTGTACAGAGCGTCTTATTCTGCAGCACCGGAATGTTAATCCGATTACAAATTTTTCTTCATGTTTAACGGCTTAAGTTATTGCAATAGCAACTTCTCGAACTTCGGAAATAGAAAGACTGGAACTTCAAATGTAGCATTATGATGCTGTCCTTCCCCTTGAAACACGGTAGGCTATACCACCCAAAGGAAATATTCCACTTTAGACTCGACGTTTTCGTTGCGTGTATGATAGTTTATTAAAATTTCTGAAAAAAAGACACTTTGCTTGTATTTCATTTACCATGAAGCTCGATTCTCTGTGCTTATGTGAAACGTCGGTAACTTTTTGCGCCCACCAGACTGTGTGATGTCGGACCTCAAAATATTTCAGCCTCTATCTGTAAACCTCAGACCTCATATCAGATAACATCAGAACGCAATACTGTGGAGAATATTGGGACCTAACTGAGAGTAAGTGGCGGAGTCAGGAGATCACAGGAGTACGCTGAGGAGCGTGGCAATCTCTATTGAGAGCGGTGAAGCAAATGGGATTGAATGGAGCGAGTAGCGCTTACTGGGAAGAAGAAAGATGTGTACCGAACTGTGATTAGAAAACCTTGAGAGAACTGAGCGTAGATGGGAGGATGGTAGGTCTATTGAAATATTTTCTTGAACAAGTAGGGAGTATTAATTTGAACGCTTCGGTTCCAGAGACGGTCAAATCAAATGCAAAATAGAATATTTATTAGTTGAGTCAAGTTATACTGAAAGCCGCGTCAGCCAACACTGATTGCTTAAACGTTCGCCGCCCTTGTGTCCAATTGTAGAAACAATATTTTTAAACATCCTTTGCCTCCATATAGTTCACACGCCAACAAATGCACTATTTACGAAACTGGAAAAGTTTCAAAATTTACATAAAAACACACGTTAATATCACCTCTACATGTTTCGATCTATGACCATCATCAGTGAGCGTGTACTGCACCTGGCTAAAGTTATATTAAAACACTCAGTAAAGTTACGTCGTTATATATTGTGTGGTGATGTGGCAGCATGTCATAGAGCGGCATGTGTGTTGTGTGTTGTGTGCACAACACACAACACACAAGCCGCTCTATTTGTTGGTGTGTGAACTACGTAGATTTTAGAATGCACGGTGCAACGATAAAAATTATCCTATACCGCCATCTACCACCCTTGTTTACCAATATCAAAAACACCCCTCCAAGCCTTATCAACCAAATATCTTATCGAATGTTATAACTTCTTCACTTACTGCCTTATTTTCTCTGTAACTTTCGGATGTTCTCTTTGTTACCCTGTGTTATGTTCTGTATTCTCTTCTGCTCTCTTCTGTTTTCCTCTCTTCTGTCCTGTCCTGTTCTCTTCTTTTCTCTTTTCTTCCTTCTGTTGACGTTCTTAATAATGCTGTATATCCGCCCAGTTCATTTAACATTTCATCTGAATCATTTTAAAATTTATTAAATTATTTACACTTCCATCTTATCTGCTTAAAAGTATAAAAATTCACACCTCTTCCCACCCACGCATGCGTACAATCAAATACTTTCTAAGTTCTTGAGTTTTTGTACATAAAATCATATGATATAATGTGCAAACTCCTTTTCCCACACATTCAGCTGCAGTAAGTACTTGTAACAACCGCCATAGAGGGTCAGAAATTCCTGGCGAGATGAACGACGATTAGAGTTTCAATCCGAACTCTGGTCATTGTAGTTAACTGTGAAATACTGTAGTTTTCTGGGTTATGACGCCGAGTTGTGAAGTTCAAATCTGAAGACAGGAGCAGGATATTGCTCCGATACGTTGATACCTGTCAGACACTGTGTTATTACCGCACACATCACAGTACGAGACTACCGCCAATGAAATCTGAGAGCCATACAAAACATGTGACACTGTGTGTATAGCTTGGCCACTTGTCTCCATAGCACGCGAGATTCAAGGGTGTAAAGCTGCAGTTTCCCTCTAATTTTATAATCTGTCATTATGACCGGTGGGAATCTGTAGCAGGAAACGAAAGGACGAAGCAGATGACACTGCTTTGTGATTCCCGTGCTTCCGAAAGGATTCAGCATCTGAATGGAACAAAAGAACACTAGCGGCTTGAATACAGACGATAGAAAATTTTCCTTGATTGTGTACATTAATGTCAGAGATTAATTGCCATTTGAAGTAATTTTCTATTTAAATCCATCTACATAGGAAACCTATAGAATGAGGCAGATATGAAGAATGACGCCTGCCGCTTTTGCATTCTGAAATGGAGACAGGACGCAGAGACGTGGTGATTAGTTGCAACTGCTTTATCCTCTTTGCCATTCTTCTTCTGGCTCAGTTTATATTGGCAGTAAGAGCGCGGCTGTGGCGGAAGGGTCGTACGTTTCTGCCGTCAAGTCTGTCCGACGCTTAATTCGCTTCGCGGTTGCGTCATAAGGACAGTGACACTTGTCGTGTTCACGCAGCCTTTGTGATGTACATAATTTTTTTCTAAAAATAGATTCCTCGAAATGGGGGTCAGGGGTTCAGAGAGACGAAAATGCGTAATGGCCCAAGAGGTTTATTGGCGGTGCTCAATTTGTATGTACGAACTGAAATTAGTGTGGCGACATTCGACACTAATCATTCCATCGCTGATAACACGTAGTCAATCCATCGCTGCTTCAGTCCTGTGGCTTACTGGTTCTGTAGTGAAGCCAGTCAGCACAGCTCGACATACGTAGACAGTCAATGTGTAAGGCAAAACCATCAGGGTGGCCATCAGTCTGCGGTTAGTCGTTGATTGCTTACATCTGATGTATATAGAAGATAAATAAATCCGGTTATCTAATTTTATATTTAACTTACTGTGAACAAGTAGGAGTTCCTCAGTAAGCTGTATAGCTTTGTTTAGGGTTCCGTGAGCTAAAACAGATTGAGAAGCATCAATATGCAGTAAACAGCTCATTCACGCCTGCTTTCAGGCAGTCTGCATTTCTCACCGTTGTGTTTCCTTAGCTACTGTGTGTGGTTGTACTGCCCACTAACACATGCGCACTGGAAGTGGGCTGAGTGACATTTCAGAAGTGGTACTTTTACTCAGCTAATATATGTGGCCCACATTTTGGCCCACTCAGGCGTGCAAGTAAGAAATGGGCTACGCGACATTTCGAGCGTATTGCTTCTGTTTGTTTAGTTACAATTTTGCGTCTGCGCTCTGTAGAAACGCCCTGTATTATGTAGGGAATACCCTAGCAGTTCAACAAACGGCTTGTTATGGAATATGTAGAGGATATGAAGGTCGTCGGCTTTTCATATTAAGCGTCATTTACAGCAGTCTTGAGAAAATACATACCTACATACGCACACACATGCACACATACATACATACATGCATACATTCATACATACACAGACACACCTTTTACCCTGTAAATTAATTTTTTATGTGTGAAGATGATTTATAATAATGTGTTTGTAAAAGTTTGTAGTATTTTACACCGTGAATTTGTACGTTTGTGTATTTATGACACGATACACAGCCTGCTGTCTTTGTGACATTCTAATGGATACATGGAATGTGTATGTATGTATGTATGTAGTGGTCTTTGAAATATGGCTTCATCAAATTCGGCATAGGCCTAAAGACAGTGAACTATTAACCCTACAATGAAGTTGCCCTCGCCAGTGCATTTCACGTATTTACCAAAGTAATTGTCCCGTCTTGGTTTTAATGTCAATTTGTTACATAAAAATAAGTTAAATTTCCAAAGCTAATCCTGTAAAGAGTAAACTGTCATTGTTTTGTGTTGCTTTTAGTGTACTAATTAAATAGAAAATATTTCACATTCAATCCCTGTAGTCTGAATGTATCTCATTTTGAGCTTTGACTTCTTGTTATATATCATGTGGCTGCAAGATCAAACCTGCCTACAATTGGTGTGCAAAGTGCTACTCGTAGTAGTTGATGTAACTCTGTTAAACGCGTTGTGGTGTAGCTGGTGCTTCGCCATTCTGTCGGTGAGTTCGCAGTATATAAAAACAGCCGTGTTACCCACGTATAGTTCTGATAAAGGGCCCTCTGAAAATATATCCCATGAAATTAGTTCTTCAAGACATGTACGTGTGTGTGTGTGTGTGTGTGTACATATAACACTAATACCAGCAGATGTTGGATCATAAAACATTCATTGATGCCCGACAGTCCAGAGTATTTATTCTGACAAAAACACGTAGGAAAAATTACACAGAACTGATGTACGCCGTTCGGTTTGGCAGGATGTCATTGTGTGTATAAACTACTTCTCCGCACAAAAGATGCGCAATTTACACCGATGAAGAGAAACCCCCACGATATTACATCCATAAATTTGGATAAAATCTTTCTTCATTAATACCACAACTTGCGATTCTAAAAACTATTTTTCTCCCTACATTTTAAATTTTATTACTTACAACTTTTAACCTTATTACCTTTGCTATGTTAACATTTGAAATTACATTTATTTATAATTCACAATATATATTAATAACGTGCAATACGAGATCTCGTACTATATAAAGCATTGCTAATTGTATGTAACACTTTTTAGGGCTCACGCTGACGATGGCTCTATAAGAGGAGCCGAAACATGTTGCTGTTTTAATAATTTAATTGTATTTTAATTGTAATTAGTTAATAAAATGTTGTGTTAGACCATGCAGTTGTATATATTCTATTGATAATTGAACACAACGGGGATGTCTCACCTGAAAAATTGTTGACATCACTATCGGGCTTACATATACTCGATTAATGCACGGATTATGGTCATAACAATGAGTGACGTTACACCTCCACTTCCCTCCATGTCTTTATGGTGTTTACACTGAGACCTTTGTCTTTACTCTTGTTTCCAGTGACGAATATTGTGCCATCAGAATTTCGCCAACTCACAAAAGAATCCGATATTCCCTGTCTCTGATGTGAATAATTCGCCGGTATGTTGGTGTACACCACTGTCTCCCAACAGGGGTTCCGCTGAGTAGCGTTAGGGGTTTCGTTAGATATTGTGGTAAAAACACTTGAAATACTTTGAAATGTCCCGAGAAATTGTGAATATCTCTCGAAATATGAAGGTAATTTTTGTGCGGCAGTTGACGTTACTGGAGTAATTTCCATACGTTACCAACCGCCTCATTCTTTTCTGATCTGTAAACGTTGTCATGTTTCCTCAGCATACGAAAAATTATTTTAGGGGTCCCTCCGTGGAACAAAGGTTGGGAAACACTGATCCCTACTTTAACTCCTAAACTGTGCTCCCCCGGGACGTTCTGCGATCTGGACAAAGATATTCCTCTACTGAAGTCAAATTATGTCGGTATTTTTCCAATTCCAAGAAGAAATTTAGTTACTTTGTAGAACTTTAACAATTTTGCATCTTCCTCACATTGTTTTGTACAAACTTTACCCGTCCTGCCGGGTCCATAGTATGTATTATGATATTTTCCACTGGTAGTAACTTTCTTGGTTCTCATGGTAAAGTAAAAATAAATTTTTAATTCTTGTCCCGCAGAGAACAGCATAATATCCGGATGCTCAACGAACTCCTAGAAGTTAGGAACCTCTGGTCTGTACAAATCTGACAGACGTGGGATCTCTCGCAGGCAGGCGTAGCTGGGTGGCGCTGACTGCCTTAACAGCCGTGCTCTATTGACTTCATTTAGAAGGGCCGTCAGCCCTTTCCACGAAGGGGGAAGACACGAAAGTGCACAGATACTCCTTATCGCCGTCATTATTATACAGTAGGACCTAAAGATGCGTTACATAGAGCGCGCAAGAAGGGAATAAGGTGCTGCAAACCTCATTATTCCTCTAAATATTATCCATAGCAATTTGCTTAATGCCTCGAAGTCTAAAATAAAAAGAAATATGGGCGGAAAAGTGGAGAATGAGAGGTTGTTAGAGCGACTGTGTGTGTTACAGGTAAACAGAAAATTTTGTGACTATGAAGTTTCCCACGCAGTGCCCCCTCGTCCTTCTCGCAAACGTAGTTTGGAGATAAGGAAATTGCACAGCTGTTTCGTTTATCACATATAATTCCAACAAACTACAGTTTTTGTGACAAACGAACTATGTTTTTTTTTTTTTAACTTTACATTCCCCTGTCTTTTTCGACTGAAATCAGTCCTGTTCTTATGAGACTCACACAAAGAAAAACAGCCAACCCTTGCAGGACAATGTACAACTAGCACAACATATATTTCTTTTGTCACAAAAACATGAGATTAGCGGGAATTATGTATAAACTAACAGATATATGTCTAATGCACGGAATGTGTACGCTATAAAGTTGTTAAATTCCAACAGGAAAAAGTAATCTGCTACTACAAGAACGCAAATGAAAAACTAATGTAGATTCTGTTTTACTTTGTGAGTCTCCATGAAGAAGGATTTTTTAAGTCGAAACATTAAGGGAAATGTGAAATTCGTAGAACATGTATTTTGTTTGTGGCAAAATTGCAGTTATTTGGGATTTTATGTAATAAATGTATGTCTAATGACCATCTTCAGTACAGAATATGGAGGTTCAAAAAAACTATAGAATGTGGAATATTTCAACTGTTTGTGTAGCCTGATAACGTATAATGCAAAATGTACACGTCAAATTAAAGCCAAAATTGCCATGGCAAGAACAACATCCAACAGGATGCTCTTTTCACCAGCAAATTGAGCTGACATTTAAGGAAGAAATTAGTGAAAAGCTACACGTGGGGCATAACTTTGTGTGGTGCCGAAACTTGGACACTTCGGAAAGTTGATCAGAAATACCTGGAAAGTTTTGAAATGTGGTGCTGTGTGGTAATGATGCTGGTTTTCCTGCGTACTGCTGAATTTTTTGCTCGATAAGGAAAGGCAAATCCATGAACGTTGTACTGAAGGAGGAGTATGATCGAAGCAGACGACTGAACGCAATTGAAAAGGGCCTTTATTCACTCACACCCACATCCACACACCCCATCTTTATGTCTCCACAGTCCCAGAACTAGTAAATAAATTCCACGCCCATAATTTGACCACATTAGCCACGTCGATTCACCTCACCGCCCACTCCTCGGTTAAAATCTTGTATTCTTTTGTACATATCCCGTGCCTACTGCAGTACGTCGAACAAAGCCGTTCAAGATTAAACTGACTCTTAAAGTTACACGTAATGATTCAGTTCGTACCTCACAGAGAAAAAAATGTACGTCTATTAGAAACCCCAGTCGGGATATAATTGCTGTTTATTGTGAGGACTGTGCGAAACACGTTAAGTAAATTGTGTAGAAAGACAACAATAAACTTATTTTCATTCTAAAGCAATCAATATTTTATTTACCTTATTGATTACTAGTTTCGGTCATTAGATCATCATCATCAGGCCATCCACACATAAAAGTCAAAACAGGTTACATAAATTGAATTTAATGTGCACTACAAGTAACGCGTTTTAAATTTTATGTACGGATGGCCTGATGATGATGATGATGATGATGATGATGATGATGCTACTGATGATGATGATCTAATGACCGAAACTAGTAGCCAATAATGTAAATAAAATATTGTTTTGTTAGACTTAAAATAAATATAGTGTTGTCTTTTAATTCTATAACACAACGGGATGCCCTCTACAAAAAAAAAAAAATTGACTGTTCAGGCCGAATGCAATTTTTGTGTTAACTCTGTTTTAGATTAATGTTATCACTCTAATAATATATTTTAATATTCAAAACATAAAGCCACTCCTTAAAAATATTTCACCAACTTGCTGTTTACTTTCTGTCTCTTAGGTCCAGAAATTCTCCCATCACTCGCCTCTCCCTCTTTCTAAGTCTGTGCCCTCCCTTTGGGTTCCTGACACAAATTTCACACCCCATTCTGTATAGACCATACATGAAACGGCACGAAATTTGATATCTGTGTTGAAGGGAAGGAATTGGAATCAAGGTGAAAGGGAGCAGGATACTGGAGAACAATTTGATCTAAGTAGCTTCGTATTGCGGTACACAAATTCCGTGCACCAGGTCTCGCGATGGCGCAAAATACTTGTGGGTGTTTATTGTGTAACTTGGTTCGTTTCACCCTTCTGGCACCTGGAATTTTGAGGTGGCTCCTAGTTTTTTGAAAAAACATGTGCACCTTTATGTGTGTTTATATATATATATATATATATATATATATATATATGCACACATACATACGCATGTTTGTGTTTGTGTTAGGGGAATATCCTACTTGGCATAGCTATATTTAACGAAATACAGAAAGGCACATTTCTTATTCCCCTTCTGTGTGACTAAACTCACAACAATAAATGCATTGTAATATTTCAGTTTGATGTGCAGAGTCGCGAAGGTCGCATCTGGGGAAAAAATATACAGCTAGCTCAGTGTATCTAGAAGCTAGGATGACGTCACAGCAGGCACAGTACGCATGCGCAGTCCTGTACCTCCCTTATGCCTGTAGTTGCCGTGAGCCCAGTGTACTTGGACTGAGCCATAGGTGATGTCCGTGACAGCTATGACTTCTGCATGCAGGTTTGGATGGCCCGGTGAGCAATGTTGGTGCTGCCTTTGTGAGCTCCGCAGGCGCTTGAGAAAGGTGGCGCGGCGGGGGTGAAGGAGGAGGGAGGGTCATGCACAACACAGATAATGGAACAGGTGAGTACAGCGTTGTATTCTACGTAATCCATCTTTCATTGTTCCATCCAGTTTTCATCGTTTCATAATGGCCCAACGCAGCGGAACCAACGGAACCAACGGAACCGGCACAAACTAGAAATTACTTTCAATCGACCCTACAGATGGCAGCGTGGTGTTACGTAGGTTTACTGTACTGATATAATGGTAATCTTTCCTGTAATAAAGTCCCAGCTCCATTCTTTTGTGAGGTACGGAACTGATACAAAGAGGACGACAGGCAGTTAAACTATAAGGTTTATTTTTGCATGCTCTTAGTAAGATGAAAGGCTGTTTTTTATTCCAGTGTACGATAGATTAGCTAAGTACCCGTTTCTTCACCTATAGAATCCCTTGTATTGTCCTACTGCGTAAAGATCTATTAGCTAATTGAGTTGTGTGATGCATTTGATGGAGACGAATTTCTTCCCCGAAAATTAAACTCTATTGAAGGATTATTTGCACCTGCGTGAGTGCTCCGTGTGTGTGTGTGTGTGTGTGTGTGTGTGTGTGTGCGCGCGTGCGGTTTATGTTTATCGTTATTCGAAAGAAAACTTAATTTCATACATTTGACCACGAACTGTTTGTTACAGTAGGCCGTACACTAAACAGCCGAAGCCATAATATATAGTCTGTCTCGAAAGCTCGGTATCGTCTAAGCTGCTCAACAAATTAATCTACCCTTCCAAATGTGAAAGTATATTGTCGTGTAAGATTTTACTCGAGTAATTTCAAGCTTTCGCCGCGAAGTGCATTAGAACTGCGCAGCGAGTAGTGACCTTCCTTATCGACGTTTCGGAACAACCTGTCATTCTATCGTCGAAGGACAATAATGGGCCCGATAGGTTGTACTGAAACGTCGGTAAGCAACCAAACACTACTCGCTGCGTAATACCCCGGAAGAGCGCAGTTCTGAGGAATTTATTTTATTTCGTTGGTGAACATAAATATTACCTTTTTCTGGAGTGTGACGCCGTGTAGTTTGTGAGGACTGCCTGCCCCTTGAGTCAGCTGATTTCCCTGAATGTTGGCCTCTACCTGCCACATTACCTGACGTCATATAGCAGAAGATGCTAATCTTATTTCATTGCTGTGTTCATGTGTGGTCGTCTTTTGCAGCAATTTAACCAATCTCCAAATTCACACGGTGTCTGGAAAGTTTGTCTTGGCATTAATCCGTCAGGGACGTGTATTTCTTCTGTGCGTGCTACTACAATTACATAAGTCTGTATTATTCTGTTTCGCCACACATGTCACGTGTCCCACCATGTTCTGTAACATGCTGCACTTTACTGCCTGAGGTTGTAAGACACGCCAAACCTGTGCGCTGGAGGTACACCGCTTGGCGACTGTCCGAGGCTAATCCCATATCCTGATGTATTCGCACAATAGGAGGCCATAATGTTGGCCTGCAGTAAACAGTTCCACACCTGGTCAGTGGACATTCTGCTTACAGGGAACCTGACATTCCACATCCTTTTTTTTTTTCATATTTTCTGTGCGGCCACAGCCCAATTCGGGCCTAGGCCGCCATATTGTTGAGGTCTATGGATCTAGGACTCCCATGAACGAACGATCATTTCGTCACAGAGGCCGCCACCTCCACGACACACAACGGAACACAAAAGACAAACATCCATGCTCTCAGCTGGATCCGAACCCGCGATCCCACCGACGGATAGGCTTCAGACTTACGGCCTGGACGGCACAGCAGCTTGATCGGTTCGTAAATCCTCTAAAGAACTTTATCATAAGGCAGTTTTGTTCTGTCCATAGTATATATCCTACATGTCTTTTTAATATTATATTTACGTGGCCTCAGAGCCAACGATTGCTGTCGGCAAATATAGACATTTATCTGCAATAAATTAACATAGAACAATTTCGTTGCGTCACGTGACGTCACAAATTGAAGCTGTGGACTCATTTGGGAAATCATATTTTCTTCTCTGGACCGAATTCCTCCAGTCACTCGTCTATTATTCTGTTAAATATATTAATGTGGCAATTAACGTAAGATGTGTCTGGCTGTGGCCGTCTTATAGATTTGAAAACAAGAGGCATGTTGTTTACAGTTTGAGTTCTTGATGACGAATGGTGTTCTGTGTGTAGACCTTCAAAGGCAATTTGGTACTTTCATCTTGTGGATCACTTTAAAAATCGAAGGGGGAGAGTAAAGTTTTATATGGAAGCCGATGTAAAAGTGCACGCACATGCGCACGCACACACAAACAGACGCATATAACGTTTCGACCGCTGCGGCAACATAACCTAACTTTCTATACACGTCAACATTTTCAATATTCAATTACATCGGACTGTAAATCTTATGGCAGCAGCCAGACAGGCCAAATCGAAGAAACTGCTCTTTCCGACATCGTAAAGCCTTTCTGATATTTATTATTTGTTTCCGCAGCTGCTAAATCCATCGCTCCAGATCGAAGCTTCTCAATGCTCTCCAAATACTAGCTCTACCACAAACATCTGCCCAATTTTCTTGTTCCAATCTAAGAAATATTCCATTACGTCAGATGTCATGTTCTTATGCACATCGTGAAGACGCAGGGAGGAAAAGAAGGTACAGCTTCACTCATTCTTAAACTCGGCAACAGATAGAGGCGAAAGGTCCGCTTCACGCTTCGGCCGTTTTACCACCGGCGAAAGAGCGGCCGGTAGCCACTGAATTTGAGGCTGGTTGGACCTCCTAGCCGATAAAGAGATAAATTTCTTGCCACAGCCAGAATTGAACAGTTCGTCGGTTGTCAAGTCCCCAGCGCAGTCGCTGTGGCGCTCACAGTAATGCACCACGAAGTTCGTAGAAAGGAGCGGGATTTCTTTAATAACTAAGCAACTGTTAACTTCTAAAATATGACTTTATCCATGGCGTTGGTAGTGGGAGTGAAGGGAAATGTGTAGACTGTATAATTTTCATGGAGCAAACTGTTGGAAAACAGCCGATCGCAAGAACGAGATGGTGATGCAGGGAAAATATAATTTATATTAAGGATTTGGGTTATGATAGTGTGAAGTGCAGTGAAATGTGGTTGATATTTCCTGAGCTTGAATCTTATTACTGTTCACGGTCACTCATTAGGTTGGTTTGCCGGTATTTGATATCAAGGAATTGTTAGCGTGTTATAATGATTATTAGTGTATGAGCTGTACTCCTTACCAAATATTATTCGGTTGATCAAATCAAGAATAATGTTATGGGCGGGGTATGTAGCACGTATGGAGAACATGATAAGTACATAAAGAGTTGTGGTGTCTAGAGTTGATGGAAGGAAGCCACTTGGAAGACTTAGAATTAGATGGAAGGATAATATTAAAATGGATTTAAGACTGGGATCGGGGCATGGACTGGATTGCTCTGGCTCAGTATGGGAACAGAGGGCGGACGTTTGCAAATGCGTTGAGGAACCTTCGGCTTCCATAATTCGGAGCATTTCTTGACTGTCAGCTTCTTAGGAAGGACTCTGTTCCACGGAGTTAGTTTTTGTCATTGTATTGTCATTATTTACTGTCGCCTTTGTACAGGGCATTTACAGCTACGTGCTTGGGACAATTTATGTTTCTAGGGTGGGTAGTGTTACGGCTATTTTATGGTTGCAATACGTTTCCCATGATAAACGGTTTGCACTTAATAATATCATTATTGTTATCATCATCATCAGTATAACCGTCGTCGGCGTCAACATCATTGTCCATCATTGTCTGTACGTACCGAGGTGATGTGGGATTTTTATATTTGGCCTGTGAGTATGGTAGAACGTAGAAACCTCTTTTTGTACTTGAGTAAGGTACAGTGGAACCTGTCTGAAACGGAACTGCAAGGGACCGGCTTTTTTTCCGTTGCAGGCAGGTTCTGTTGATACAGTAACTTGAAGTTTGGATCCCTGGCACTGTGAAAGTTTTGCGTTAAATACAGGATTACGCTCTATCCGTGTTCCGTTTAGTACAGGTTTCGCTGTATAAAGCGTAGATGATCAGTGAATCAAAAGCAACAGCTAACATTCAGCGACGAAACCTAAGTGTGATATAGCTGACGGTAGCATAGCTGAAGACTGCCGTGTTGATGGATGTCTTAGATGTTTCTTGGTTTTCTTGTGCAAAAGGTTAACAGTGCAAGATAAGCTTCATAATGGGTTTATGCTGTTCCGGGTTGAGGTTAGGAGATGGAGGGCCACTACGAGAAACCTGTCAGGATGTATGTTGTCACTGGTTAGTGACTAAACCGAGACATTTCGAAATGAAACAGGTGTGACAATGTGCCAGTCACGCGAATTCGGCTTCTGGTAGTACGTGTGTGTTCACGTGTAGAGCAGACATGGAGGGCCGTGCCAAGTGTGAAGCCGTAACACAAATGGCACTTCCCCGCGGAATTAACTGGTGTTTGGCATTCGGCGAGGGGCAGGAGATTTGGTTTGTATTAGCATTTAAATATTCTGAATAGCTGACCCCAGTGCAGAGGATCTGGACACACACTGCAGCCGCAGTCTGTTGTCGTGCGTCTCCTCAATTTGGAAGATCCGTCTGCGCTGCAGCGGGCGTCAAACTTTTGGGGCTCGCCTAACACATCGGACATGCGCGGTTTCGCTGCAAACTCGAAGTAATATAGATAACTGAACGGCGAAAGTGAAGGGATAATATTAAAATAGATCTTCAAGAAATGGGTTTGGGGGTATCGCGTAGATTGATCTGTCTCAAGACAGGGACAGGTGTGAGGCTCTTATGAATGTGGTAATGAACTTTTGGGTTCTATAAATTGTGAGGAATTGCATAGCTAGCTAGGACCTGTTGGCTTGTCAAGAAGGATTCTGCTCCATGTAGTTAGTTAACAGTCAGTTAGTTGGTTGGTTAGTTAAAAGTTACTTGACAGTCAGTCAGTTAGGTAGTTAACAGTCAATTAGTTGAGTCAGTTAGTTAGTTAAACAGTCGCTTCGTTAGTTGGTTCTTTAGTTAGTTTTTGAATGAAACATAAAATTCGCGCAAAGTAGTAATATCACCAGTTCTTCGGTCCGTGTCTGTTCAAAATGTCGGTTAGTGCTGCTGCTACCAAACGTCACGTAACTCTGCCCCGTCGGGTTAACAACGACTTCATGGAAACCTCCCTCCCGTTTTTTTTTATTTAATTTTTTGTGTGTGTTTGGGTGGGTGTGAGGAACACGTATTTTCATTCCTAAAATATCAATTTGCCTATTTGATATTACATAACCATTGCTCGATTCGATACCGCACGGCACGTCGGTTACGCACCAGGTCTGTAGAAAGTGAGGTTTTGTCATGAAGCTTCCTCCTTCCTGGATGTTCGTGTGTAAACATTCGCATTATTTTCGCAAATGATCGGCCTGGCCGCCAAATAAATAAACCTATTGATTGTACGTCAGCGTATTCCAGACAAAATGCCTACACCAACGATTTGAAGTACTTGAGTGCCTCATACACACCAAACAGCTTCACTGTTTGTGCCTCAGATACACTTCATTTGGTTGGTCAGATACGGCGGATGAGAGACGAATGTGACATGCAATACGGAAGAGCATGGCGAGAAATGCGTACGGAGTGTTGGTGGAAAAACCTGAGGGAAAGATAACCACTTGGTAAACCTAGGCGTAGACGGGAGACTAATATTAATATGAATCTTATATATATATATATATATATATATATATACAATGCGAAGATGTGGATTGATGTATTTGGCTCAAGACAGGAACAAATGGCAGGCTTTTGTGAGTGTACGAATGTACCTTCAGGTTCCATAAAATTCGGGGAATATTTTCAATTATCTCCGGAACTAGTAGCTTCTCAAAAGGGTTTGTGCTTCATGGAGTTAATTAATTTAAAGGTAACTAATTGTACCAGTACACCAATAATGTCTGTATTCTTGCCAATAAAGTGGAGCTATGCTGCGTGCTTTACTTTGTCGCATTAGTTTCCCCTCCAGTTCTAACTTCCTTGACTGGGATCGAATATCATTTCACTTAAGTATAACAAGGAATAAAGAGATGGGTAGTTGGTGAAATGATGGCGGGGGGAAGCGAGAGGAATTGCACCGCAGTACATCGCTGGGCTGTATGGGCAAAACACAGTAAGCGATACCATGCAGAGGCAGAAAGCAGAATCCGATAAAAGTTGTATAAATTCCTGTGTGAGAGATGAGGGAACAAGAAATAAAAAGCAGAAGGTTGGAGAGAGAGAGAGAGAGAGAGAGAGAGAGAGAGAGAGAGAGAGAGAGGAAGGGAAGAAGAGACTGGCGATAAATCTTACCTTTAAGGATATTGTTTGAAGCACGTGACGGTGGAAGAAGACACATTTGGCGCCTGTTACTGGCGCTTGCCTTACTGCCTTGTGCTGCCACGTATGATCTGCTGCAGCAGTGCCCCAGTATGGACCGGACACTGCAACAAATGGACACTCTGACTGATTGGGAACATTCCTTATCTAACGACAGTAGGACGAATACAGCCCGTGCCGAAAGTTTCAACACAGCCCTCAAAACAGAACTTGTCGATCTTGCTGTAGCGATCTTGTAACGATGTCTGTCTGCTGACTGCCAATGATGCTAATCCTCAGACATGCTTCATGAATCGGTGTTCTCAAAATACATTTCGTGTTACTGCTTTATATATATATATGTATATATATATATATGTGTGTGTGTGTGTGTGTGTGTGTGTGTTTCACTACGTATGCAGTGTAGCGCAGCGGTTCCCAAAGTGTGACCGGTTCCCAAGTTTACCTATTTTTTAATTAATTAAATAATGTTTTGTTAAAAATAATCGCAGAACTTCTTTAATTGGCAATGTGTTTATTTCGTATGACCTTTAGAATATCTAATTAAGAAACCCCCTGTACCTACGAACCGAGCGACAGTCACTTTAATTGAGGTCAAATCATGCAATGCATTGTTACGTCTGCTACCGGTATGTATTGGTGTCTATCTAGTATCAGTTCTGATATATTGATTGTTAATTTTGGATATCGTCATCCGGACAGTCTATACTTACGTGAGCAATGAGTGAGGATGCGAGGTTATTTTTTGAAGTCAAGAGGGGTCCGCGAGCAGAGAAGTTTGGGAAACGCTGGTCTAGTGTATTCCGACGTGACTTACTTGTGTCATATTTCCCAGGGTCCTCCTCGATCTTCACATGTGTAGAGACTGTTTTAGTGTTATCTTCTCTGCCATTCTGTACCATAGCGTAACCAAAGTACTGCTATTAAATATATTCAAATATTTCAAAATAGATCCAAATGTTACAAAAATATTTTAATATTACTCTCTATCTACACCACAAGCCTCTCCGTTGTCGTGTTTTCAGAGGGTGCGTGAAGTCTGGTGACAGGAAAATACGGTAAAACGCAGGGCTTCCGTCTTGGCCAGGTGAAATAATGTCGTAATCCTCAGACTGGTGCTGTGGAATGGACGGCAGTGTCTGCAGCGCGGTTACCGGCAACTGTTTTGCTTGCACTCCTTTTAGTTTCGAAAAATAACCACGGATCCTCACATCAATGCTAACGTGAATATATAGTATCCGGGAGGTAGGTATTGGAAATTGGAAGTCTGTATCTCAGAACCGACTTTAGATAGATACCAATACGTACTGGTAACACACATGGCAATGCATTGCGTGGTTTTACTTTAATTAAACCGACTGTCGCTCGGTTCGTAGGTACAGGGGGTTTCTTAATTAGATATTTAAACAGTCATACGAAATAAACACGTTGCCAATTAAAGAAGTTCCGCGATTATTTTTAACAAAACATTACTTATTTAATTAAAAAAATAAGCAAACTTCAAGTTAACCATTACAGAAATGTATCCACGGATCCCTTGGGAACTGGTCCCTTTTTTATACAAATATATATGCCTTAATACATATGCACACCCGTACATAAACACTACACACACACACACACACACACACACACACACACACACACTTTGCGGCCTATTTAAGGCAGA
>Ga0123355_10006732_pt1 | contig 17101 bp, 13 predicted proteins | sample TergutEmb28metaG_3_FD_89872 | JGI IMG/M metagenome (GOLD analysis project Ga0123355, IMG submission 89872) | Embiratermes neotenicus P1 segment gut microbial communities from Petit-Saut dam, French Guiana - Emb289 P1 | ecosystem: Host-associated > Arthropoda: Insects > Digestive system > Gut ...
CATTTTTTCATCCCTTTTTCATCAAAATTTTGGGTGATTAAATGTTATAAAAAAAAGGGCAAAATTTTTTGGTAAAATCCCTTTTGATTTTTAAAGTTCCCCCCCCCCCCCCATTTTGAATGATTAATTTATTGTAATTTGCTTCAAAAATTTTACATAAAAATGAGATTTGAGGTTCTTCTGGCAGGGACAATGACTTCTGGGATGTGATGCTGTGTGTTCTTATATCCTGAAAATGGGACATATTGCTTTGAAACCTATTTGTCAGACTACATGGCATGACATCTTAGAAGACTGATATAACACGAGTGCTAGCTGTGTAGGGAAAAAAAAATTATATAAAGGTGTGAAGAGTTTGTACATGTATTGTTTTTTTTTTTTCCTCAAGTGGATAGTTAAAGCTGAGGAGGTACGAACATTTTGATGTTCCTCATAAGTAGACTGCTTAGTTTTGTATATGTTTTTGTTCTTAGCTTCATATTTATTTGTGTTTCAGAATTTTGCGTGTGCGAAAGATGGTCCACCACATGTGGGCACCGATGTGGAGGTTCTGTGGAGTGATGGCAAGAGGTACTGTGGCCAGTTTCATGGTACTAACCACCAGCTCATGTTTACAGTAAGTGTTGCGATAAAATATTTGGTGTCATTTGTCTTGTCAGTAGATCTGTATGATATGTGGCTGATGGCCATGTTATGGCTCAGGCGGTTAGTTGACAGTCTTTCACCACAGAGGCCTCGTTTCAATACCTGGCTAGTCCACGTGGGATTTATGGTGGACAAAGTGGTACTGGAGCAGACTTTCCTCCAAGTACTGTGATCTTAGCAGTGCAACAGTCTTGTTAAGTAACACACTTTAAAAAAAAATTGAAAAGGCTAAATATTCAAGAAAGTTTAGTGGAGAAACTTACATGAAAGCAATTGTGGCAAACTTTGGTGCTGGTATTATGTTTTGCAGATTTAATTTTAACACTTTGACATCTTAGCATCCAGCGAACCTGCAATGGATTTTGTGCTTCTGAACATTAACTTCTAGATGTCGGTTATATTCCCTCTATCAACATTTCAGATGTGACTCCCATTTTGTCAAGGAAATGTATTTTAATTTTGCTTCATGCAACTGAATACATGGTAGTATATTATCTGTGAGAATGGGCTTGGATTTCATAACTCTTTATTATGCAATGTAACAAACAAATGTCGCCTTCCATGGGCATGGGAATGGTAGATGTTGAATTAGACTGCTTGCAAATGCTTTTTACAGGTGGTTTTTGAAGACAATTCTCACCTGGTACTGAAGCGTGAGGCTATCTACAGTCTGGATGAAGACATGCCAAAAAGGGTGAAAGGCCGCTTGGTAGGTACAGTTGCCCTTAGTAACAAACAGTATGGCCATTCGTAAGGGTAGGCTGAAGCATGTTAACACACTGTGCAGCCATGATAGAATGAATGTAACTTACAACAAGGAAGAATGCAAGCCAGCAACAAACAAGCAAGAAAACTGATGATCACCATCAGTCAGGTTAACATTTCTGGGGAAGTAGCAAAATATTCAAGGTAAGAGGGCTCATTGAGCTAAGTGACATATATATGCAAATTTGTATTTACAACTGTTGTTAATTTAGGCTTATGAAAATCACACTAGATGAATCTTGGTGTCACTTAAACCCTTTAATGGGGAATGTTGACCACAGTTGATGTGCAATGTGCAGTTTACAATGCCAATTGAAGTCATTGCCAGAAAGATGTGCAGTGGTGGTGCCCGTTTAACTTCTGATTTTCTTCAGAGTGCCCCAGGTATATAATTCTGGCATGAAAGGGTTAGTTCAGTTCTGTTACAGAATTATTTTTTTTTCCCTGATGTGGTCAGTTTTCAGTTGGGAAATAGTTTTTGACACTTATCAACTGGGGTGCTACATGCCATTTGTAGCTAGCATGTCTGAACATGTGAATGTAAACTGTGGTGTTGAAAGGTACTGTAATGCTGGCAGTGGTGAAGTAATGATTTAGAATGTCCAGGTGGATCTGTTGATGAAAATTCTGGGATTTCTCTGCAGTTCACAGCAGAGGCTGGGAAGATGTGAGATCAGAGGGTGTGCCTTGCCATTGTGACAAGGGATCCACTTAGTCATTGTTAGAAATATAACATTTTTTGAATTTGTTGTGTGAAAAGTACATTCTTTTATATCACATGGAATTTGTGTGTGTGTGTGTGTGTGTGTGTGTGTGTGTGCATGTCTGTACACATGCACAGGCACGCGTATTTGTTAAGGTTGCCTACTGTCAAGCTTTAAAAGATACCCTTTTATAGTTTTTACTATTTAATTTTAAACCAATTTTTTTATATATATATATATTTAAGCAGTGACAAGTGCCAGAGGTCTTGTAGTGAGGGGCTTATGTATGTGATATGTGTGTGGTCAGAATTCTGTGTTTTTATGAATAACCGATATTCTGTGTACGCATGCCTGTATATTTCAAAATTTTATCCTATAGAATTAGTGACGTCCAGAGAGGGAAATAATCACCAAAATTTTGCATTGAATCCTACTGTGTCGTATGCTGCTGTTTTTTTGTTTTACTGCCACCACCAAAATTAACACCACCACCATCTCCTCCTGCTGCTGCTCCTCTTCCTCCTCCTCCCCCTCCTCCTCCTCTTCCACCTTAACAGTGGAGATTTATTCTCCATTTGCCATTGTCTTCACATATCATCCGAAGTATGAATCATCAAAATAGTGCAAGACCGAGTTCTGAGTGATGGTAAAGAAAAGAATCTCGCGTCATGTACTGCACTTGGTTTTGCGGAAGTTAGTGGGGTGTTAATTACGTTTGTTTGTTTCCAGTCAGTAGCTACAGCAATGAGGCATCAAGATCATCTGTCTGTCACAGCTGATCTTGCAGGACAGCAGCGTGTTAACAGAGGTACTAATTCAAGATACTGTAGTGCTAGCCAAATAGTCACCACCAGTGCAAAATAAGCTGTCTCTGTAATATTCCAAGCGATAGTTACTAGTTGGCGCGAATGTGATGAACATAACCAATGGTGAGGAAAATATTATGCATGTCTAAACGTGGGACTTGAGTACAAGAATCATATTCAGGTTTGAAACATTTGATTCTATAATAAGTGAGTTTAAAAGATCTTGACACTTTTTCCATTCTTTGCAAGTGTGAAGGTCACTGGCATATCTCAGTCATGAACAAGTTGAAGATGGTGAAAGATGTTATAATCATGTAAGTGTTGTGAGTAATGTGAGCATTAAGGACTTGGAAGTTTGATTCATAATGTACCTTATCCTGATTGTGATGGCCAATGCTGTGGATTGAATGGTAATAAACCATCAGTGCTGCATATCATGGATCATCACATTATTTTTATTTGGAGAGTTTAAGTTTAAAGTGGGCCGGATGGTTGTGTGATCCTTCACTTGTGAGTTGAGCATGATGGTTATGTTACGGGAGAACTACTATTTTTCCATTTAGCGAAATTTACTGCCTTCTGCCAATTTTTGTGTAGTCAAGGAATTTTGTAAATAATGTTAACTTATTGAGTTATAATATGTTTATATACTTACGTGCTCCTGTTACCTCACAGTCTGATTCACCACATGCCATTCCTTACTTTGCAGTCAGTTTGTGTTGAAATTTTAGGTCTCAACTTTAAGGCTTATTTTTGATTGGGAGTTGAGCACAACTGCTCATGGTCCAGGTGCATTGGTAGATGTCTCAGGGTCAGTAACCTGTCAACTGTTTCTGTTCTGAAAGCAGTGTTTTCTTCCACTGTTCTAATGCCTCCGATTATAAAACTTCTCTGTAGTGGATAAATCAGAACAAACTAAAGCTTTGTGCAGGCAGAAACTGTTCATGTAGTTCCAATTCTCCCAGAGTGCAGCAGCTCTCAGAGTTCTTCCTTTGATTGAAATGCTAGTTCAGAAGCATACAGAATTTGAAGTTGTAATTTAGAATGAAATACTATGTGGAGAACATTGTGGTGTCTTCCAGGTCTTGCATCACTGTTCGTCAAAAACAGTCAGGTTATAAATGAATTCACACAGAGGCTGGGCAGCTGTGATAATGTAGCCATTATAGTGATGCTTTGGGGTGGATGGTCTGGGGTTTGAACCCTTCTGTGGTTGAGATTTTTTTTACCTGTGTAAACTGGCCCTGAGGCCCAGTCAGGGTGTGGCATTGATCACCCATGCCTATCTAGTGCCGAGAATAAAGAGAGGGCTGAGCTGTACCTCTACTCCCCCTCTGGTCCTTCACACCCTGTTATATGGAGAACGTAGCCCTTACACTGATGCCTGGCATCACAACACACAGCTTTGATAAAAGTAGTTGACTCTCTTATGCAGGGATACTCCAGTTTGATTAATCATTCATGGTTGATGGTTACTTCAGTTACCATTGAATGCCACATACTTCATTTACAGATACAATCTATCATTTCTGAGTTTGGAGTGTCAGCACTTGTGCAGTAATCACCTGTAACTGTAAATTTCTCAAGAAGCACATGTTTGCTTTCACCACACATTGTCTTTAAATGTGTCACAATCATATTAACTAGCCTGTGCCTTTCACTACTTGTGCCAGTTGGCTTCTCACCCATTTCCTATTCATCCTTTTCATCCAAAAATTATATTATTTTCGTAGAATAGACATCTGGATGTCCTAATGGAATCCAGAGACCATCTCTAGTGCTCCGCTGCTGGACTGCATCCTTGTCTATGCTAATGACAGAATAAAACTTGATTCTTGTCTTCGAATAAGCTTGGATTGGCTGGGTGTAGTGCATTCAGGAAGGGTACCTGATTAGACTAATAAATCACATCAGATGTTCCCATTTCATGGGCTGATGCAAAGATTTGAAGCCCCGCTAAGTTTGTAAGATAAGGAAGTGTATGCTGTGTTACAGAAGCACCTGTATTTGTTTATGGTTTCTCAGTGATTATGTGACTTAACACATTGGATTCATTTACTGAAAAGTAGGATTAGGATGTATTACTACTAATCTGCCCCTGTGGCACCCTCTTTCAAGCATGGGCTGGCAGGCCATTGTTTAACAATTCCTGTAACTTCATGTCGTTATCTAGATTTGCGATTAGGTGTATCTATAGAATCATCAAGCCTAGTCTCACAAGGTGAATTTTCAACCTCTTAAGATCAAATTTGACATTCAGAGGACCGTGCATTGTGATATATTTTTATAATAAAAGCCAACAAGATGCACTATTTCTCAGATTTGTTTGTGGACAGGTCCACCCCATCATAAGGAGTATCTCAACACTGTATACATGCAATAGGTATTTGTCATGCTAATTCTGTTGGCTCTCTGCTAGTGTGGTCTGGATGGAACGTCAATTCCATCGTGATTTAAGATCAGCATTGTAACTGAAGAACATTGGTTTTGGTATTTGAGATATTGTACCTTTCTGACATGAGCATCCACGATTTTTGCAGAATACTTTAAATTTAACTTACTTAAATTATCTGACTTGACCTTGGTAAAATAATGTGTAATTGACCTTGAAGCATGTAATAATCCTGTGAATGTCCTGTTTCTAAAACTTTGTATGCAATTTTGGAAGTATTCTTCACCTGTAAGGGAATTTCTGCCATCATTCTTCCCTCTCCTCTCCACAGAACTTTTCCTGAGAAGGGTCAGTCCATTTTGTTTTATATTTGTATGGTTATGGCATATAAGGTGTAGCAGTCACTCTGCGTTTTTGTATCCATCGCTGACTAATGGTGGGAGAAGTATTCGTGAAAAGTATCTTATGTAATTTCGGTAGTTTGAAAAGAGTGAATGAGATAGCTGGTGTAGCACTGGTGAGGTAGGAGTGAAGGAATTATAGGTATATTTGCAGAGTAAAAGCCATTGGATAGTGAATTTAGAAGTTTAATGTGCTGGCAGTTTAATTTCATGAAATCCTCAAAGTAATAAACAAAAGGCACACGATATAATTTAGCTCACATGAATGATAACTGTCAGAAGTTGAATTAATGACTTAAGCCTAACCAAGTTGTAGTTGTCTGAAATGAAAAGACAATTTAGGCGAAGTATATTGAATTAATGTGTGGAAAATTTGTTAAGTCCAAGAGCTGATAATGAGCCGTGTGAATCTGATCTGCTCGTGTCCAAGTGGTGACTGACTTTGTTTATGTGGTATTTACATGCATGTTGTATGTACTTTGATCCCACTGAACTATGACATAAAATTTTCCTACAGATTGGTTTGCCACTCTATGAGTCCCTTTGCAGTTGGCTAGTTAGACACAGTATTGCCCCACTGGCTTCCCATACTTGAATATATGTGTGTGTGGATGGGTGTGTGTGTGTGTGTGTGTGTGTGTGTGTGTGTGTGTGTGTATGTGTGTGAAGTGGCCTGTTTGTCAAAAGAAAGTCAAAACTTGGCTCACGCTCTCGAAAGTTGGGTGTTTGGTATGCCGTGTTATTTTAAGAATTTTTTTTTTCCTGTCAACCATGATTTTCTTGCAATTTTTGCTTTCACTCCAGTGGAACAAGATAAAAACCTCACTCCACTGCAGCAGCCTAACATCTGTAATGGAATTATTCAATGCTAAGTGGACCATAAAATTTGTAGCAGCTATTCTTGTGAAGTGACACAGTCTGTTTTCTGAAAAACATGCATCACTATTGTCCCATTTTGTTTAATGCAAAAGGAAGTGCATGCCTATGCCTCACTGTTCAGGACATACAGCTTTAGTGTGTACCAGAAGTGTCAGGAAGGCCATGCAGACTTTGACATATGTACATCTTTACTTCAGTTACAGTCATATAATATGTAAATAACTATGAATTTCTTTGACTTTATCATCCTTCATTTCACTTTGCTATTTGATGGGCACATCTGCATAAAGTTGTTCACTTTTGAAAGTGGAAGTGGGCTAGGGCATGATTCTCATTCTAATCAAAGATTGGCCTGAAAAGAGGCCTTCCACTTGTATTTAAATAAAAGAAATATTAATTTAGCTGATAGATAAAATAGTAACATATTATTGTAAGACAAATCACATCTATCAGTTTGGTAGTTCACCTCACCCTGTACATTTTATGTGATTGCAATTGTCAAAATGTGACACAATAAATCTTATATGCAGTTAGCTTCTGTTTTTGTTTCTTCGTCAACTTCGAGTACCCTTACATATCACATACAACTTCACACTAATGTACCAGCCCTGTTACTGCTTACTGTTCCAGTCGTTAACATAGCATCACACTTCTCTCAGGCACTGGTGAATATGCTTTACAAGGAAATTCATTTCCTTACTTTTGCCTGTTCTGTTGTGTGTCTGTAAGGAGATGGTGTCTGCGATTACATTATATGCATGAGGATGTTCACCTTATAGATGTTGGTATGAGAATTTTATTTGAAAGTGTATAATTTGTAATTTTGAATGTGACAAATTCTGTTGTATTTGAGTTCTGTGTGACAGGTTACAATATAAGCACTCACGTGTCCATGAAAACAAACTAAGGATGCATTTTTTAAATATTTGTCAGATGCAACATATTGATGAATGAATGCTTCTCAGAGAAGGTGGTATTGAATATTTAACTTTATGTGTTTGCCATTCCCAGTGAACCAAGTTTTTAATGCTGAGTTGACACTGGTCCAGCCTTTTGTAATTCATATGGAGGTCACTGAGATCCTCGTAGAGGTTAAAATGCCCTGATAAATGTGTTAATACTGAAGAAGATGCTGCCAAACAGCAGTTCTCTAGCAAAGAATTTCTGTACCCATTAGAAACATATTCTGTGGCCGTGTGAAACCTATGCTTAACCTTTTGACGCCGGAATTAGTGGCCATTCGGCTATTTAAATGGCTCACCACTTTAGTGGCTGTTCGACCATTTAAAGGGCCCACTGCTCGTTCGCTTTAGTTGACGTTCGGCGCTAGAAGGTTAATTAACTATAAGGGTTTGACATTTGTGTAAAACATGTTGATACAATCTTCTTTTCTTGGACCCTGTCCATCCATTGTCCATAAATTTTTTTAGACAATAAAACATTACGTTTGGAAGCTGTCTTGCCTGAAGACAGGAGCAGAGTGGCTTTTCTGAAACATAGTTTTTTCAGTGTCAGAACAATCTATAGACAATGGACAAGGTCAAAGAAAAGAAGATTGTATCAATATGAAACGTATCCTGTATGGAGGTTGTTATTGATTTACCATTTAAAGTGCATGGTAAGGAGAATACAATACCTGATGCACAGCTTAGGACATGCCCACTGGACCTCCTTTGGCAAATAACAGAAGGGTGATTTAGCAGTATAACAACCAACACACACACATGCATTCAAGGGTGAAGAGTTGCATCAACATGTCACAAACTCCCCAACACTTGCATAAAACAGTCACTGAATTTATAGCAGTTACCACATTACTTATTGGCTGAACTCCCTAATACTATACACAGCTGCACTCTGTACAGCCTGATTGCTGTTATGCTCACCATGGAACAGTCAGGCAGCATTACACCTCTTTCCACAACATTTCCTCTGTTGTGTGTACATTCATAGCTTCAATCGCTGTGAATGTTTTTGAAATGGATAGAAAATGCTTGGTGGTCATGTGTGTGCATGCGCTTGTGTAGTGCTTCCTGTTGTACCATCTTGCCACTTTAACCCCATTCTAACATCTGACATCGAATTTGGTCACTTCTACACAAATTCATCTTAGGAATGGAAACACATTTAAAAAGCTCTGAGCTAGTGGTCACACGAGAAATGTCTTGTGGCTTCAGAATTCCCCCTTTGGAAGTTTAACTTGGAGTTTGTTGTTGCTCTTAGCACCCAATTTAATGTTCCAGCAGAATAAATTCCTCTAGCCAGCTCAGAAATTATAGGCCATTTCCAGAATACTAACTATTTCTACAGTAGAGGCTTTTACAAGATGACAGTAATGCCAATGTAGGTACGTGAGTAAATAGATACGTACAAATGAGAAGGCAAAAATTTGGTTACACATACACAAATACTGCATAATATACAATACTATGACACTTTTCTAAATGTATAGCTGATTTTATGAATATCTCCTGAGTACTTCACTTTTTTTCGAAAGCTGTTACAATTTTCAGAAGCACCTGAAATTGTTGCATAAGTATTTTTCTCCTAGTCCACTGATTGCTGTACTAGAATTGTAATAGATGAACCACACTGTCACATTCATTTTTAATATGCTTATAAGATAGAACTATGTGATTTTTATAACCACTGTACAATAGCATAAAGTTGCAATTTATGTAACGTAGTTATAGTTTACAAGAGATGAATGAGTGAATAAGTACAAATAAGAATAAGTAGTTAGCTATCATTGGTATTGTCTTACAAGACCTATTTGGTGACCGACTCTTTGCATTATGTGTTTTGGTGTGTTTTTGTCATCACCTTTATTATATATTTTGTAAGTTTGATCATTTGAATATATGAGTGAAAAAAATTAGTTTGTATGTGAATTATAAGCCATACTGAACACCGATGAAGCAAATGAGTTTTTAATTGTTTCATGAATAGGATGGAGATGTGTCTTGTGTCTGTGTTTGACATCCCATGTAATAAAAGTAAATATTGTGAATATCATTGTGTGTGTGTGTTTTTCTACAGTGCTGTCTTCAGTAGTTCTGTGTAGGTTTACATTTGTTTCAAATTTCATGTTTGGTGATTGGTAATTGGTAATTAAATGTAAAGAGTGATTACCCCTTCTTGTCAATAATTATTTTATTAGAGTTGATTCAGTGCTGGTTGTGAGATAATTTTGTGCAGATATGTTGTCCAAAAAGTTTTGGACTGTACGTATACATGCAACCTCCTTATATCATGATGAATGCGCGATGTTGAGTTTTGCTTTTTTTCAATCCTTGCATGTTTTGCTGTGGAATAAGGACAGTGGTTCGGTTTAAAGGAAGTGTGCATTGACAGTTTTTTTTAGACGCATTCACGAAAGTGCAAAAAGCGACAGCTTTGTCCTGTCTGTCCGTCCGTCCATCAGCATTGAACAACTTGGCTCCTACTGCACAGATTTTCATGAAATTTGATATTGGAGTATTTTTCGAAAACCTATAAAGAAAATTCAACTTTCATTAAAATCTGACAAGAATAACAGGTACGTGAAGACTAATATAAATTTTTGATCATATCTTGCTCATTTCTTCTTAGAATGAGAAATGTTGCAGACAGAATTTGTAGACAAAATCAGAAGACACAGTTTACGTGCACTAACTTTTAAAAAATTATACTCTTTATGAGATAATGTGGAAAAAATATTGTAGAGGTATGCAGGCTACAGATGACAATATGGCGCATGCGCATTGTATGCTGGATGCCTAAGGCTACAAACACACTCCGAATATGTAATGCTTATTGCTTTTCTTCTGAAACAGTGGTTGCATGAAAGAGTCTAAGTGTCACGTTATAATACATTGCCTGTCTTGTTTTAAATGCCAACAGAAGAGCACATTGGTGTGAAATATTGTTACAGAACAGGGAGAGCTTCTAAGGTACTTTACTTTTTGTTAGAAGTGGCATTAGGCGATGGGAATAAGTGGATCAACAGCGTTTGAGTTTTCAGAATGGTCCAGTTGTATGAAGCTGACCATTTTTGGTCACCCATCCCTCTCGCCCACTGGTGAAAAAAATGGGGCCATCAGTGCCTTGGTGTGCTCAGATCGATGATTAACAGTATGAGAAAGTGGAAAATGTAGGACTATTGGGGGGATCATTTTTCAGAATGTTGACTGAATATCTGGTCATGTGGTGTGTTGCTGCAAAATTTATTTCATGCCTTCTCACAGGTTAATATATGCACAGACATTTTGCAACAGGACAAAGTAAGTGGTGTAGGACACCGATTCAGTTCGTTTTGTTTAAGTTTGTGAGGTGACTCAGATGCTGGACCTTGGAAGTCTGGATCTGTAGGTTCTTCTTTGTGAGGTCCTGTGTTTTCTCTGCGTCTTCCGCTTCCATCTCCGAATTCAAATTGTATTCTTTTGGTGGATCTGGCACAGGCAGATCTTCCCCATGAGGCACAGATCTGATGGCAGAGGGTATATTTGGATAATCAATTCTCTGCTGCTTCCTTCTGTTCGTATCACTTGCCACAGGAGGTGTCAAGCAAAAGAAGCAGTCACTGCTGTGGTTTGAGGGTTCCCTCCACACCATTGGAACAGCAAATGGCATCGCCATTCCCTTACGATTTATCCAGCCTCCAAGACATGTTGCACACAATGTGCGGTGCCCACTTCTTGTCCTGGTCACTCAGTTAACACCCAAAGGTAGGCTTTCTTTATCAGAGACGTTATAGAACGCCTCTGTGACGCCAGCATCACTTCCCCATACACAGAATAGGTCTGTACTGTTCACACAAGAGCGAGACATCCTGTCCTACACCTGTGCTTGTACAGACTGAAACTGAGGCACTGTCTGGTGGCTGATGCAATGACCTTATCATGTGACCTTACTCGAGTCACAGCGTTAGTCACCCATGATTGATGACCTTATCATGTACACTAGTCACAGCATTAGTCACCTGTGACTGTCATTTATGACTCAAACCGTAATTTGAAATCAGAATGCACTGTACGTGAATGTAGCCCTCTGTATCTTCGAAACAAGAGCCAAACAACAGCACCCACAAAATAGCCATAAAAGACTTATTTCATCATTGCTAGTTTTTGACTGTTGATCAGTGTTACAGGCATATTTCATTATTAACTGTGTTTGCTAAGGGATTGAAGAAAACTATGCACAGCAGATTAAGCCAAAATGTGCCTGCTAACAACATACTTGTCACAGAACAGTATGGTTTTAGGAAATGGATATCATCTGAAAATGATGTCTTCAGCTTAACAAGTAGCATACTAATATCCATTAACCAAAAAAAAAATGCATGTTGGAGGAATTTTATGTGCTGTTGCAAAGGCTTTTAATTGCATACAGCATTGAATTTTTGTAGCTAAATTACATTTCCATGGAATTAAAGGAGTGTCTGAAGATTGGTTCAGGTCCTGTTTAGGGGACAGAAAGTTGAAGTAAAATCACCTAATACAACTAAAATTTTTTTCTCTGACTGGGTTACATTGCAACATGGAGTTCCCCAGTGATCAATTCTTGGGCCTATGTAGTTCATAATATGTATAAAAACGACCTTCCCCTGAGAATAAATTGTATATGAGAACCATTATTATTTGCTGATGACTCTAGTATCATAATTTCAAGCAGAAATTTAAAAAATGTCTCTTTGAGTGTCAAATTTAGTTCTCTTGAATGTGATTAAATGGTTTGCTGCTAGTAAGTATGGATAAAACAAGTGTAATGAAATTAATAACAAGAATTAATTACATTCTATGTTATGTATTGGTAAAAAAAATCTATATATAGAAGATACAGTAAATACAAATTTTTTGCTTTACAAATTGGTAACTACCTAAATTGGAAGAACCATACTGAACAAATGATTCCTAAGTTAATTGTAGAATGTTGTGCCGTTAGGTCGACAGTCCATATCAGTAATGTTAACACACTCAATTCAGTTTATTATCCAGACCAACAAATGCACATGTATATATTAACAATATATATCGTAAGTACTCCTACATGTTTCGGTGCACCCGCATGATCTTCAAGGAGTCTTATCCTTCTACTTTGCTAAAGTTATAAAAATTATTAGGGTTACATAGTCAATAAAATCAGTAGATTGAAATGTTTATGTGATCATAATTGATGATAAAATAGTCTATAAAGTGAGCTGTGTCAACTGTTATAATTACAGTACATGGAAGTTGTTAGCTTGGTGGCTGTATATACGATTTGGACTGTGTTATAGGTGTATTCCTGCAATGAATTAATACAAAATATGTAAGGTGAATGAAATCTGATCAGAGAGGTTAAATGGTATTGTATGTCATTTGTGCGAAATTAGTAAATGTGCATGGGCACATGGCCTGTGTTGCATAAATGGATGGCACATTTTTAACTACATGGTACAGAATTTCCTAGTATGTATAGTAAAGTGTTTCAGAACAGAACATGACGATAAAGTGGCCTCTTGAAGGATTGAATGGCCCTAGAACTATTCAAAATGTTAATGAAAAACACTTCTGTATGGTTTAAAGGTGGTCTGAAGTTTATTTCTAACTGAACTGTAATTTTGCTTATGAACACAACCTTGATGGTTTCAAAAATTTTGAAATGTTTAGTTTTCCAGAAGTGCTTCAGCGGAATAAGGTGTCAGATTGAACACAGTATCTATGAACACTTTAAGAATGCCTCTGATTGTCTCATCAACTATAGCTTGCTATTGTTAAGCCAAACCTCCTCCTGTATAAATATCCCAACAGTCACATCCCGATTATTCTTCCTGCTTACACCGCCTATGAGGATGGTACAGTGTGTTCCGAAACGTCGGCACATAAAATTAGGCGCTGAGGAACTCCAAAAAGAAAGAATACGACTTTCAGAACACCGCGAATGTTTGAAATCAAGACTAACACAAGTTTTGTAACTATACTTATGTAAACAGAAAAATTTGATTGAAAAATTGTCATTTTCTCATAGAACGAGCCATGAGTGTGAATAATTACAAAATTTGCCGCAGTTGAGTCAAGGTGAGAAAAACTGCGTTACGTTTATTTCAGCCTTTCTTTGTGTTTTACCAGTTTCGACAGTTCCAGATCGTTTACTTGTTGGCCAACAACTTGTATTCGGCGAGGATGGCAATAAAACACGAACTACATACATTCTCACATGTGAAAGACTGTCAACCTTAGTCGTATTTTGGTACCGTACGGCCGTGGGGAATGATCACGATGTTTCGAAAAAGTTTGCTGCCTGAACATTCAGGTTGTTGTTTGTGACTAGAAAGAGAAAATGCACACCGAGGAAACTTAAAATCTGATAAAGGCAAAAATGGAGACGTCTATGAATTTATATAAATATGAATCGAATTCAGAAATTCATAATATCAACACCAGATTTAGTTCTGACTTACATACTCCAACTGCAAACTTAACATCTTTCCAAAAAATACCCTTTTATTTTGGAATCAAAGTATTTAATCACCTTCCTACTAGCATAAAAAATACAGCTCATGACAAACCAATTCAGATTGTTAAGTTTCCTGCTTATAAATTCATTTTACTCGTTGGAGGGATATTTTACTTGGAATTCCAACAGGGATTTTGGCTTAGTGTAATCATTTTAAAAGTAAACCTCTAAATAATCTTACATTTATATAACTCATACCATTCTATATTATTACTTTTAATTTGAATTCGTAACTCTTAGATATATTTATATAAATACACATATTTCTAGATGTGTTGACAGATTCCACTTCCAGTTGGTTTTTAAACTTTGTATTGTTATTTATTATATTATATTGGGTGGATATCCATATATTATAAGCCGTGTTGTAATATATAAATTGTAATATGTAATTCACGTGTGACTGAATGGATGAACAAATAAACCACACCAAACCAGACACACTGCCTTTTTTCCTGAGGCGTGGACGGAATTCGTGTTTTTACGCATGTTACTTGTAATTTTAAATTCGTTATTTTAAAGTGTTATAATTTAATAACACGAAAATTATTTCACAATTCATAGCACGATTCCTAGTAGTAAAACCACGTGACAATTCACGCCTATGTATACTCAGTGTACAACATGAGCCTGTGTTCTGTAGTTATTCCACTACGCCATAATACCCGCAGGATCCGTGGCCGGTACTAGGCAGAAAATCGTGCTACGAAGTAACAGCGGTAGAATGGGTCTTTTAAGGTGCCACGTAGGGTTTTTAGTGTTTTGTACGGTTGCGCGAATGGTTTTATTAAGTGATGTTCTCTCACAATAAATACTGTAACGTTGTAACAGGCGTGACAGAATGCATAATATAAAAAAGTCAGAGGATATTAAATATGACAGTTGTGTGTTTTTCTTGGCAAATTGTTCTCTGAATTTTTGGTAGTTTAAGGTAGGGGTAGTATGACACATCTACGGAGGGTCTCGTGAAGTGAAGTTTTATTCAGTTGATTTAATACAACAGTATTGTAAGATGCAGCATAACTGCAGTTAGGAACTAGTCCACTTAAGTACCCGAAACAATTTATAGTTTTGCCATATTTATTTGAGTGCAGCATGGCCAGTGAAATGTATATAGAGGTTAATGTTACCGAAGTTCTGATCCGAAGGTAATGGTAGCAACATTTAAAATTCCGTAAAGCATGCCTCATCAGAACATGTTGGCTAAAACTTCTGGAATAGTTGCCCTTTGTTCGATAGCGAACTTCATCAATGCAGCAGATCGTGTAATCATGCCAATAGCAATTGTGCCTATGACAGATGAATTCAATTGGAGTTTACACTGGCAAGGATGGATTCTTTCAGCGTTTGCATTTGGTTACTTCACAAGTCAGGTAACAGTAACAGTAAGAGTTCTGTCGAATTTTTACATATTATGCTCACAGCGTTTCAGAGATGTAGTGTCATTTTAAAGTTGCCCATGATGTGATTTGGATGATTGGAGTGTCATACTTTGAAAATGATCATGGTATGTCTCTTACCTCTCTGACCAATCTGGTTAGAGTTTGCAGGGTGTTTTTGTTGGAACAGGTTTGTTATACCAGCAGGAGAGCCTGTCCCATTGTAGAATACCGTAAGTTAGTTGTGCAGATAGGAGATACAAAAATGCATGGAAGTGTGAATGTTGGTTTGTCTTAAGTGGGATGTCTGCTTTCTTCCTCCTGTAATTCAGACTTGGATTTATCTAATTTTATATCCCACCATTCCACCACTTGTTACATCATGTGTTGCCTGTAGAGTTGTGTAACTATGGCTCTGAAATATTGTTCAATTTCTTCCAGAATACCCACTGAAAATGATGATGGTACTGTCCTTACCAGTACAGATTCTCAGAGTCTTCCTGTATTAAACCCATCCCTCATAATTCATACTCCCTGAAGAGGATGGTGTAGAAACTTGGCAGCAAAAGTGATATTTGTGCTGAAGGATCAGGAATTAACTTAACCTTCTCTTTTCAACCAAAATTTTCCAAAGATACATCTTTATTTTTTTGTCTGTACTACACTTATTGTACTTGTGCCATAAAGCCTTCAGTTCCAATAATAAAATGTATGATCTTGGACTCTTAAGATAACTGCCCACTTCTTAGTGGTATTGCAGAAAAAGGGTACATTGTTCTAGCATGGTCATAAAAGCACATATTTAGGTCATGTTTCCACACAATTCATTAAAAGTAACTAAGGTAAAGTAGGACTAGCACTGTGGATGCATTTGGCCCGTGGACACTTCTCAAACACTCCTACTAAAACCCCAAAATAAACACATACAATATCAGCTAGACCATCATTGCTTTGATCGGAATTTTTAAATACCCAGTCCATTATGCTCTTCGTTAACATCTTGTGAATTACCAGTCATTCAGCAGCATGGTTTGTATCTTCCATAATGCCAAAGTGCATTTCATTGGTATTCTGGGATGTTATGTGGCGAAGGTTGGTAGCTTGTTACCAACATTTTGTGATAACCTGTCGGTCAGATCTCAAACAGTCCGAACAGATTTCATTTACTCTGCGGCAGAAGTCTGAAATCGTGCACAATTTAAGGATAGTTTTTTTTTTTTTTATTATACATCCTATTGTGTGCTATATCATCAAGAATGAAATGTGTTTTGTGTTTGATGGCCATTTGTATTTTTTTTTTAAGGATATTTCTTTTGGACTTATATCGTTACTGCTTTTTACACATACATATTGAATCACTACACACAAATTACTTATGTTATCAGTAAATCTTGTGTAATGTCATAGATGCTTGAATATGATAGGGATAATTTCAGTTATTTGGAAATATTGGCACATGTGTCCTGACTCTTTAGATCAGGTATCTTATATTAAATAGTTTGACTGAAATAATTAATTGTTCTTTCAGTATGTGCAATGTTATGCTGTTTTTTTTTTTTTTTTTGGCTTAATTTTTTACTTTAAAAAATTTAAACTTTTATTTTTTTTCCCTTTTTTTTTAAAATTGCACCTATATTTATTTTTATTGCAAAAA
>Ga0123355_10006733_pt1 | contig 17098 bp, 12 predicted proteins | sample TergutEmb28metaG_3_FD_89872 | JGI IMG/M metagenome (GOLD analysis project Ga0123355, IMG submission 89872) | Embiratermes neotenicus P1 segment gut microbial communities from Petit-Saut dam, French Guiana - Emb289 P1 | ecosystem: Host-associated > Arthropoda: Insects > Digestive system > Gut ...
TAACCTCTAAACGTTGCATTTTATATATTTATTCAACACATATAGGTACTGAATATTTTAAACATGGTATATACACTCCGTTTTTTCCTCTTCAGAATGCAGTTTGTTTCATAAATCTAACATATTTGGTTCCTGTATTGGGTGTGCTAAAATTAAAAAAATAATTTCGGTGCCAAAAGGCTAACATGGCTCTGAAGGTACACAGCACCAAATCAGAACACTATTTTATTTTGTGGGTAAAACAGATTTTAATTACTTACAAGCTCAGAGTAGCCTAAACAAACAAACATGCACCTGATTGGAGATCTGGAGGTGGAACAGCCAGCAGCAATTGTGCGTGTGCAGAGAGGTCTGTGTCCCCCTTGAGAGACTGCCACATCTTCATGAATTCGTATGGAGATGTAATTACGTTCAATCTTTTGACCTGCATAAATGATTCCTGGTTTGTAGTACACTGAAAAACAAATAATTACAAGGTATAAACACGTGGCAGAATGAAAATTTTGAGTATTCTTGGAGTTATTCACTGAGACATCAAATATTATTAAGCCAATACAGATAATGTACACACCGTTTCTCAGCTGAATTTATAGTTGTCATTATGTGTTGAGTCACTGCATTACTCAATGGGTATTTTATGTAGCATGCATTGTGAGTATACTTAAAATGTTTCCCTTAAAAATAAACATTTTTGTTATGCATCTCAAAAACAATGACCTGCTTCACCTCAGTTATAGACCAGAAAGAAATCAGTCAGTTTATTGGTCACTTCTGTCAACCATTCTGTATATAAAATAAAATTGAAAATGTTACATATGAATCTGACAAATTGGTAAAAAATTCAAGGGCAATTTGGAACCACAAACAAAGTGAACTGTCAGAATTTTAGATTTTTTCTTGGTACTTTTTCAGTTTCTTTCATAGAAAATATGTATACTTGTTCAAATTCTGAAGAAAATTATTTAAAAATGAATTCTAATTAAAACCTTTGGTGACTTACTAAAAAAATTTTGTTTTATATAATGTGCATGACAAAGGTTGGGGTTCATCCAACAGAAAGAAATTAATTCACATCACTTGAAACAAAGTACAAAATTTGTGTTTGGGGGTAAAACCTGTGTAAAACAAAACCTTATTCATAGGAGTTATGTGCCTGTCTATCCAACGAAAACTTTCAATGTAAACACACATCAAATTCTAATTCTAATGCCAACTTTTGAAGTTTCATATTGGGCTTCCCTAATAGGATGGAGGTATACATTCTTCACAAGAAAACAAACAGTTGATAGCAACTGAAAAATAGGAGTCACATGCATAGATCTCTCTAGTATCAATCATAGGAAATACGCCCAGCTTGGAACAAATGGTGAAAATACTGCTTCTAGGCTTAACATAACAAATAAGTGCAAGTCTGAACCTTCACTGTTTGTATCCTGATGTGCTATTAGTGTAAATATAATAATTATAACAACAAACAAGCTCTTAGTACATATTTTGATTTGCCATCTTCAGGTTATTGTAAAATGTAATCAGTTTTTTTGTTGCTTATTGTACTTAAATGACACTGTTGGTGATGTAGTGTGTGCCGATTATTAGAATTATTATGCCTAAACAAATAATAATAATACCAAATATCTGAAACATAGGTCGCAGAGCTACTAAGAATAACACTAAATTGGAAAGCTCCTGGAAGAGACCAAATAGCAAATTTTCAGCTCAAGCAACACACACATATCCAGCAACCCTTTTTAACAAACTTATTGAGGAAGGCCATATACTGGACTAGCTATCAATAGGTTTAACAGATCTCACTCCCAAGAATGAAAACACTTCAAGACCAAAGAATTACAGACCTACAACATGCCTGCCCACAATATATAAAACCATTACATCTATCATAAGCAAATGAAGACAAAAGTATATTGATGAAAAAAATTTGATGCCTACAGAGCAGAAAGGGTGCTGTAGAGGATTGAAAGGACATGAAGATCAGATACCAATATCAACAGCAATATTACAGGAATGTAAGAACAGGAAAAAAATGGTATGCATGACATGCAGAGATTATCAGAAAGCTTTTCAAAGTGTGCTTTACAGTTGGATAACTAAATACTTAAGAGTTAATTTGGATTAACAGTAAAATAATTTATTTTACTAAGAAAGCCATAAGTTACTGGAAGACAAGTATGCGACTGCATACAGAATGAAAGATAATAGAGACAGATGGTTTAGAAATACAATGTGGAATATTTCAAGGAAATTCAATATCACCACTGCTATTCTGCATTAGCTTAATCCCATTCACAGAGCAGTTGAACAAGCTGAATACAGGATGTGAAGAACACACAACAAAAACTGAAGTATCACATTTACTTAACATGGATGATTTGAACCTGATAGGTAACACAGAGGAAGAACTCCAAAAACACATGCAAGTAGTTAGAACCTTCAGTGTTGATATTCACAAGGAATTTGGAATTGACAAGTGTGCAAAGATTGTACTCAAGACAGGAAAATTAGTTCACTCACAAAATTTAATACCTGACTTTTGAATAATGCTATTATGCAAAGTCTCAATTTAAGAGAAAAGTGGATAAATGTACTTCAGGCTTTAAACGAGTTCAGTATAAATTTACTGAAACAGACTATTTGAACAGGAATTGTACCCACCATTTTATTAAATAAAACTTCAGGAAGCTTTAATTTATAAACAAGGCAGTATGCTAGCCACATTAAGCTGTACTACACAGGGACCTATTAGCTCTGGCTTATTTGGAACTTGATTTTTATTCCCAAATTAAGGGACACACATATCCTCACACAGATTTTTGTGTAACTGCCTGAGAAAGAACTAAAGTTACATAAAATGTTCACATAATAATATATCAAAGGACTAAGAATTCCCACCTCTGTGGACACCTTCCATGATGTATTCACATTCACTTTGTACTTGTTAGCTACCTTCACTTTTGTAGGCATTACTTCTTCCTTGTCAGAACATCGTGAAACTTTCGGGTGTGTACCGATTAATCTGTTAGCTTCTGAAGATGTTTTCTTGTCTACACTTCCTTCCCTCAGTTCTGTTTCATTACTATTGTTATCTATGGAAACTTTTTCATTTTTCAATTTACTTCCTTTTAGTGATGTGTTTCCTACATTCACTTTGTTTGTATCCCAGCTTTCTTTGGTTTCTACTGCCATAGTAATGACATTGCTTAGAGGGGGTTTCTGCTTTATTTCTCTACTTGACTCCAAATCCCCCCTTTCTTCTACTTCCATTGCTACATTATCAGAATTTGTAAAAGCTTTCTCTTTTCCATCTTCCAATGTGTTTGCTCCTGTTACACTTTCTACCAACCCCTTCTCATCTCTCAGATTGCCATTTTCTTTCCTTTCCTCCAGTTCAGAAGTTATCAGATTGTTCAAATGTGGCAGTTCTAAATCTTCAGTGCCTACTTCCTCCACTATTTTCTCTGTTGCCCACACATCTCCACTTCCTTTCTCATCAACCTGCATCTGATCATTATTACTGTTCTCAATACTTCTTCCTGCTCTATCATCAGCAGCAGCAGTGACCTTCACAACAATACTATTGTTTCCCTCACTAAACTCTGAGGTCTCTTCAGTGGCTTCTATTAGCTTTTGCCTTTCCTCCTCTTTCTTTGCTCTTCGCTCAGCACGTTTCCTTTGACAGATCCTGCACTTAGGAGGGGTCCTGCGTGACCATGCTGGAGCACCACTGCATTTGCACATTGTCTTTGCTAACCCCCATTCATTAACTGCTATATTTGGTCTTGGTGCAGGAATCACAAAGCCAGAAGATTCATCCTCAATGGTCATTCTGAAATGGAAATGACAACTTATGAGACTCGGACACAGGTTTCTTAAACCACTACTACTTGAATGGCAAATTCACCTAACAAATTTAGGTGCCACGACTATGTGACTGTCATCATATTACTCTGTGGGTACAGTTCATGCTATATGATAAACATGTGTTCCAAATTCTTTTGTCTATGCTATTACATTAATATTTTTCCTTGAATGTTATCACCAACAGATATTGTTTGCTCATAATCTGTTTTGTGTGACACCAAACACAGAGGATAAACAACAGCTGCGGAAGTGTGCATAGGTACCTTCTATTCCAGTAATATTGCCCTTGCATGGTAAAAGCTTCAAACACTGGCACACAACCTTGAAAACTTTTCTCAACCCCAAACATATTACATCACAGCCTTCTAAATTTACATAGGATAAGGCAAAAAAACTGAGCAAACTATCTGTACAAGCAAGAATACGTACAGTAAAACCTCATTAATTTAAAACTGGTTCACTTTAAACAACACATAATAGAAGTATGTGACATTCTCTGGCTTTAAATGCAAGGTTTTGTGTTCTTTTTAATGTAGAAAATTTAAAATTCAGTTAGTTTATAATGTGAAGTTATAGTATAGACCTTTGATTACTAAAAGTTGAATAATTATAAATATTATATTATATCCTAGACAATGCATGTAATTATCCACACATTACTGTAGGCTAGTGCAGCCACTGTTGGTATAACACAGCTGTGAGGCTCATACCGGTGTTAAAGATCAGCCAGGTTACTCCACATTCCATATGATCATGCCAGTGTGCAGCTTATTGTTGCATGTTATGGACTGTATGGATGAAAAGCTATTGACCACTGCATGTGCTGTGCAACAATTGATGGACGGAACTGCAAGGTGCAGACTGTCCTAATAGGTTTGACAGGTTTCTCAGTGGTGACCAATTGATCCCACACACCAATAACCTTTCTGTGATATGAACAAACCATTGCGTAAACTATATATGTAGTGGAAATTTTTCTGTGTCATTTATACATTCTGTAATAGCAACAAAATATTACATGAACTGAACTACGGCTGACACCAACCAACAGTGTAAAATACTATAAACATTTTATATACAGTGTTAAACATCACCTTTACATACAAGACCTTCATTTACAAAGTAAAAGGGCTGTGTATTTAAGTATCATCTTAATACTAGTTTACTTTCTGCCTTTTCATTCTTAAGACTTGTGATATTACAAGGTGAAATGTTGAAAATTGTAATGCCAGCACAGACTGTACTTTTCCGAAAACATGAAAATATGGTATCTGGTCTGTAAAGATGGTGCTTATTCCTTGTATCAGTAATGTGTACACATGAATTCATTTCAGACTTTCCTTCAGTGTTTACAATGAAGTTCATTAACCCTTTAATGCCAAACGACTTCGAAACACGTCGTGCAGTGAGCCCTTTAAGTTGCCGAACAACTTATAAAGACATTGCAAACAGTGTGTCAAAGTTTGGGGGCATTTTGTTCACTTCTATTTGGTAAACTATTGTAGCTTGCTACACGGCAGGACCCTTGAAGGTCAGGCTTTCATTCAGGAGTCAGAATGTACCCCCTCCACCTCCTAAACCCCTCCACAAACACCGATATATATGTAGACACTTAGTAACTGCGCATTTCTCCAAGCTGACTAATATGGTTGTGACACTGTATGCTTTGATTATTGCTCACTCTGGAGTTCACTGTGGGTTGAAATATCAACACTGGCCTATGAAGCAAAAACTCTTTCTTGACCAGAAAGGTTGTCAGTGGCATACTGTACCCACATAATTCAGACAAAAGTAATGCTCAAAATTCGGAGATACCCACAAATATCAATGTTTACAGTTAAAGGAGGGCCCACAGACCTGCCTCTTGTAGTGCTGGGATAATCTGTAGGGGTTGTAGGGTAGTAACATGCAACACACAGCTGTCAATCTACTAAAAACGTCTTGGGCACCCTCAAATAGCTGGAATTTCATGTGCAGTTACACCGTAGCTTTAGATCTGTTTTGCTGTCACTGTAGAAGACGTTCATATCTATATAGGTATAATGTTTCTGCCACTCTGGCCAGTCATATATAGTGTAAACAAGGCAGACGATTGTAGGTCTCTGAGCCATGGCCAGGAAAAAAATAAAATTTGAGGAAGCCATTAGTGATATTCTGGTCGTTGAAACTGCCTCGGAATTAGGTGCGGAGGCTAGTGATGTTGAAGACTAGTTGGAGGAGGAGGAGGAGGAGGAGGAGGAGGAGGAGGAGGAGGATGACGACGACAAGCCTCAGCAGAAGTCGCCATAATAAACACTGGCCAGTGAACCTGATTGCGCTGCCGTCTGTGTTCTTGTGGCCAAAGAAAGGACACACAGTGCGCCAGATGTGACGTGGGCCTGTGCATGGTGCCTTGTTTCGTGGAATATCACACAAAAGTAAATTTGTAATATATCACCCTCTTTGTGAATACTGTGTGTCATGATAAAACAGTGATCCAAGGTGCCACAGACCTTATGCAGCAGCCAGGATTATGTGAGTAACAAACTATTTACACCACATTTTATATAATATATGTGATTCACAGGCCTAAATTTATTATAAAAATAGGTGAACATTTTTTCCCGGATTAACCAATTCATAAGCAAAGTGCAAAATTTTATTTAATTAAATTTGAAGGAAAAGTCTATGAGATATGCTTTTTCCCCTAAGAGTAAGCATTAAAATTTAAAATTCCCAGTAAAAAATTCCAGCAGGCAGCGTTGCTCGGAGGGATTTAATTCCGGCATCAAAGGATTAATGAAAATATATATCTGAACAGAAGAAGCAAAATCTCTAAGTTTTTAAAATATAGGCTTCTACATGGAGTTCTAGGTCATGCACCAAATGGAATTTTGAAAATTTTATTTTGTGAAGAAATATCTTTCCAATGCTGGAAAATACAAAAGAACCACTATGTATACTATGTATGTGGTCAATATTTTTCTGCACTGCATACAGCACAGTAACCTGGCTGAGCTACCAACACTTGTCCAAGCTTCACAGCTGTGCTTCAAAAACAGTGATTGTACTATTCTACAGAAAAGTACTACAATCAAAGTCCGACAGACACTAACACTCTCTACATAAATATTGCTAAACATGAATAACATTAAATATTTAAGCCATACAATCACAGCAGTATTTGAAGATTACTAGCTTCAAGGATGTGATACTGTGCAGTCTGTTTAATGGCATTTCAGAGGTATCCGTTGTCTCCAACAGTGGGGTAGATTTTCATATGAGAAGGCCTACACATCTACTACACTACATGGCATTATGTCCCAAGGACATTAACATGCATAGTCACAGCTGTGTGAACCTCACCTCCCATTATACTACTTGCTCTGGCTCTGAAACTAAGCGAATCAACAAGGCTCACCTCACACTCTTCAAATTATTTCCACACTTTGTCTTCATCTGTTCAGAAAGAGACTTTGCCAACCGATTATCTGGTTCAAGCTCCACAACGTGGCAGAAGTCTTTAAAAGCCTACAACATGGACAAAGTGAGATGACAGGTCTTGCATAATACACCAAAGTCTGATCTCAGTGCTCCTCATGGGGAAAAAATTCCATACTTTACAAAAATGTGACACAATCTATATCTGAATGTAAAGTTTTACAACTCGTGAGTGGAAAAGAGGGATTATATTATTGGTATTTTCATATTAGAGAAACACTACTAAGCTTACACTTCTACTGGATTCTGATAACAGATACCACATTTGGAGTTACTTACTTGTGTCTACCATCCTGTGTTAAAAACAAAAACATTACATTTCATGTACAGGATCAGTTCCCTTCCTCAACCTAAAATAAGGTTAAAACATACTTACGTTTTACTCTGAGGGCAAGGACTGATCCTGTCCCTACAAGCAGTGTTTCTATTTTTAATACAGAACTAAAGACAAGCCCCAATTAATAAATCCAAATTATAATTTGTATTTCTGTCTTGAAAATGAAATATTCATTATCATGTACATAGCTATAGGTTTATTCTGTATATACACTAATATCATTTTGGAACTTTTGATAGCATTTTGTTCAGCAGCAGGAGAGTTAAATCTTCCAGTGTACTGGTATTATCCTCTGTTTACATTACGTACAAACAAATATGTCACCTCCTCTGTCTCTTTCTTTCTCTCTCTCTCAGTACACTAGTAATACACAATTCATCACTCAGCAGTGATATATGAAGGCAGGTCAAGAACCTTAAGAATCTTTTTACCAGCTAATTTTGTGCAGATAGGAAAGGAACTGCACTCTTCTGGGATATTACGCAGTGAGTAGTAGTTATTTCTTACTGACATTTCAGGACAACCTATCGGTCCCATCTTCAGGGACCAAGAATCTTGACCTCTGAAGATCATAGAAGAGCACAGTTCCCATCTACTTGGCAGTGGAAGCCCGAAACCACACATTGTGCAGATAGGTTCAGTCACACTGTGGCACTGTTCAACATAGTTCCCACTGTATTTAATGCATGTCCTCCAGTGTTTCACTAATGCCTGGATTCTTTGTGAGAAAAAAAAAATCCTTTGGCTGCATGTGTAGCCATGCATGTACTACCTCTAGCACTTCTTCATCAGCTTGGAAACTCTTTTCGCCAACAGCCTCCTTGGGTGGCCTAAAGATGTGTCGGACAAAAGAAGCGACAACAGGCGAGTACAGAGGACACATACACACACAAAAACACACACACACAATGAGTAACCTTGACTGACCCTGCTGCCACATGTGCAATGTGTGGTCTAGTGCTGCCAGGCTGCAATTAGACATCAGCACTGAGCACTCCATGATGTTTTTATCTTATGGCTAGTCTCTTGAATGATTCCTAACACACTGGTGACTGTAGTACCCTTGGACATATAGTGCTCCACAAATGTGGGCCTTCGTAATCCCAGAATTGTGTCAGAATCACTTTTCCTGCAGAGGTCTGTATGTGTAATATTTTGGTTTTGCAAAGGTGGAATGGTACCATTCTCTCCTTCCTCATTTCAGGCTAATCTGATAAGCACTTATCTTGTTACCAAACTGCCGCTGATGCTTAACTTTCCAAATTGGACCCAGACATATATATAAATAACAATTAGATACAGGTAAATGCAGAAATTTCCAATTCCAACTAATCTCAAACAGACTTGGAATTTTTAAGTCACCCAGTTCACTTTAACTTTGCAAACCCTAAATATAAACACAAAATACTATGCACCTGTTCATAGTTGTTCTTGTTCTGGTGGGCAACTCCCCGCCGCAGCAAAGCCTTTACATTCAATGGCTGTGCTTCCAGCACCTGGTTGCAATCTGCAAGTGCTGCGCTGAACTTGTGAAGCTTAAGATCTGAATCAAAAGAAATAATGGTATTCAGATGGACCCTAAACAAATACAGTGTAAGGACGTCGACTGGATTGAACTGGCTCAGTATAGAATCCAGTGGTTAGCTCTTGTGAACATATTAACAAACCTTTTATTTCTGTAAGGGACAAGGAACTTCTTAACCAGCTGAGTAACTTGTCATCTCTTCAAGTACTCTGCTCTATGACAACAGATGCATAGGTCACAACAAAACTGCAAAATGTTGGCCACATAATATATATCACTGATTGAATATTTAATACTCCACTTGCTATGAACAGTTTGAAGTAACTAGGTTGACCTTCATACAACAACAGCTTTAATTTAAGTCATGTGCTGATTCTGACTTCAGACCTGTGGTTGGAAAACAATATATTAGATCACCTCAACATGAACTCTAATATTTTCTGCACAGAGTTTGGTATGTATGAATCTTATATCCAGTGTTGTTTAAATTTAATGAACTGATGTAGGCTTCATAACACAGGTAAGTAATTTGTTGCTTCAAACTTTCTTCCTTTCTACCTTTCTCTATTTCTCACCCACTTAACAGAATCCGGAACAGTCAAGTGTATTACAACTCACATGCGATTGCTCTATTGTTGTACGCAGTTGGAGTACAGTACAGCAAGATGCTAGATGTGTAGTGTTTTACTGCCAATTCAAAGTCTCCACAACGATAATATTCATTGCCACGATCCTTCTCTTGTGTTGCCATAAACTCTTTCTCTGTGGCTGAAAGGTTGTCTGCAAAATGCCATATTTATCTGAATATAAGACAAACTTACATAATACACATATACAATTTCTAAGATGAATATTAACTCCAGAGAGATTTCTGAAATGAAGAAGTGAGCAAACTAGAAGTCTCCTACATAAGCTAACTGACATATATGTTAAATTTTACAATGTGAATGAAGTTCCTGTGCTCTTGAATTGGATTTATTTCCAAAAAATACTTCTGAAGATTCATAATTGTTTTGATTTGAAAGATTTACAAACTGTTTGACATGAATGGGTGTGTTTGAGAAAGAAGAGGGAAAGTGTACAATAATTTGACACATGCAAGAGAAAAAATTTCCGTAGAAGAGCCAACACGATATAACTATCTTGAATAGGTGTATGATTTCATAATCCTGTGGTAGATTAACAGCTTATCAAAAAATTCTGCCTGACATTATTAAAAATGAGAAAACAGTATAAGGCAGCCTCGTCCTGAATCCACTCTATCCAAATGTCCATTCCTGACAGTTAACTCAGTTACTGACCAGCTACAGAATCAAGTATGTGGTATTGTATGTGCTTAGACAACACTATACAACTACTAAATGCATATACTCAAAGTGCAAAGTTTGTTCATGTACAGACATGTTTCTTCATAGCTGCAACACAGAGGAAAACTTGTCAATCCAAATTCAGTCATAATGTTAGAAACAAATAATTTCTAGAAATGTAAGTACTGAGTACTGTATAGTTTGAGTCTTATGCATAATTTCATTTTATTTAATGAATTTATAAACACTTCATTCATTCATTCCATTGGCATGTGCAGAATGTGACGATTCCTTGCCATTCTCAGGAGCTTCTTCCATTCTGCTCTGTTATATAGTTTTTCCTGTCACCCTTCTCCACCAACTATTCTTCCATCCTCCCTCACGTCATCTTGCTATCTATTTCTTGTTCTACCAATTCATATATAATACTCTTTTGGGAATTCTATTTTTTTCCATTCTCTGTACATACCCAACCCAGCATAATCTATTTAACCTTACTGTCTCTGTTATAGTGGATTTTTTAGCAACTGCATAAGTTTCTTTATTGGTTACTATCCTCCAATTTTCTTTTCATTGTCATATACTGGACCTAAAATTCTTCTATACACTTTCCTTTAAAAAATGTTCACTTGATTTCTCTCTCTCTCTTTGTTAGTATCCAAGTTTCTGATGCATATGTTAACGTTTTGTCTATTGTTGTGTGCTTTATTCTTAATTTTAGTTTTTTAAATGTTTTTATTTCTACGTTTTTTGTAGCATAAAGTATGTTTTGTTGGCATTTTTTATTCTTTCTTGTAAGTCTATTTGGTGATTGTTATCTTCACTAAGTATAACTCCTTAATATTTGAAATTTTCAGCTCTTTCAAATTTGTAATTTTTTATTTTCAAATGTCCTACTTTATTTTGTTTTAAACTGTGTTTATTTTCCACTACCATATATTTTGTTTTTTCTTGGTTTATCTGTAGTCCTAACTTCCTGGCAATGTTTTCCATTTCTACAAAAGCTGCCTTATTTCTATTTCATTTTTTCCAATTCATACAATGTCATCTGCATATGCTAATATATTCAATTGTTCTTTACCAATCTTGTGCCACTAGGAACCATTTTTATACCCATACAAAGTGCATAGTATAATTTACAAACACTGGTGGAAATAAATTTCCTACTGCTAAAGACAGAGGACTGTATCATATAGCAATTTATCTTCTACAAATGTTTTTATTTTAATATTTCAGTATGTAATCATATAGTTTCAAAGATACATAGATTACTTCCTTCCTAATGCTATTACCATATAAAACCTTTGAAATGCAATCTTGGCACCAGCCTTACATTTGGGGTTTCCAGGGCCATACAACAAAGGTCAATATATGACAGAAATTACACAGTACCTTTCCATTAAAGTTCATTTATATACTTGGCACAAAGAAAGGGAGTGGGAGATTAAAATGTAGAATTTTAGATACCCAGTGTACATTGGGTATGTTCCCTAAGAGTAACATATTATGAGAGATTTGAAGTTCACACAGTGATGTTGATGAAAATTCAAGCCTTGTGGGATATGCTGCCATATGAATTGGTAAATAGTTGCTGACATTTCAGTGGCGATTACAGCCTTTCTCTTCAGGGTACAAGCAGGCCAGCAAACCCTGAAGATTAAGGCACCAAGCTCCTAAAAATGTCAGTAATTATTTACCAAGTGATAGAGCATCATATCACAGAAGTCTCAAATTCCTAAAACCTATACTTACAGCTATAAATCTCAACGGGCTGATTACAAAGGTACACATTCATGTTTCATCTCTAATGCACAGGAGATTCTACACTAGAATGCATATCTTCAGAGCTCTACAGAATTGTTTCTATTCAACATACCTATAGCATTTGTAAAGTTATCTTCATCTTTTTTGTTCTTCTTTTTCTCTTTCTCTTGCTGCTTTTTCTTCTTCATGGCCTGCTCTTTCCTTCTCTCATCCTCTAACTCCATCTTGAGGAGCTCAGTGTCTACATCAAACTTATCCCAGTCAGCATAATTTCGAGGTACCACACTCTTCACTCGTGATGGCCCAGCCTCCTGCTTCTCATTCTGCCAAACAATAAATTACCAAGCCAACATAAATTTTACAAATTTCTTGTTTGTGTTTCCTTTCATGGGTTTTATATTGTAAAATCTCACTCACACTATAAAGAAAAGGCCTTCTCAGGACACTAATAACCACTCAGCTAGTCCAAAAATTCCCAGTGTTTATAGCAGCTGATATTCACAACATTCCACAAGTGGTTCCTTTTCTGAGCCAAATTAATCCAGTCCACATCCTTCCCCATACTTCTTGGAGATTAATTCTAATAATATCCTTACATTTATACCCAGGTTTTCCAAGTTGTCTCTTTCCTTCAGTTCTATTAGCAAAACTTTATGTGCATTTCTTACATCTTGTCCATGTATTACATACCTTGTCAACCCAATCCTCCAGTTTATCAACCTAATAATATTAAGTATGGAGTATAAGTTACAAAGTTTCCCATTATGCAATTTCCTCCAGCCTCCTGTTGCTCCCTCCTCCTATTTTCCTGAACATCTGTATTCAAATATGTTTACAAAGGTACTTCTGGTTTGGGCATGTTACAATTAAATGAAAATGACAGCTACAAGAATCAATGGTGGTTGACTGGATAGCCGTATGAAAAACTTTCGTCACTCAGATGACGAGTAGTTAACCAAAGCTGGGACTGAAGTCATGAAATATATCAAAAGTAAAGTATTCCAAAGTAACATTAATATACTTGTGTTTGAATGCAGTAACTCTTACTCTTCAGCAGTAATGTCACTGCACTATATACTCACATGAGAATTCTGTGTCTTGCTGTTTTCTACATTGCGCACAGCTGGCAGACCGTTTAAAGACTGATGAATACTGCTGCTCTCTTTCAGTTCATGTTCACGTGTTTTCATTTCACCAGTCCATTCCTGTCATGCACCACAAACACTATAAAAACTGAAGTACAAGAGAGCCACCCAAACAAAACTTGTTAGTTTGAGTTGGCTGTTTAAATTAAGTGTAGGGCAGGATTATATTAAGTGGCTAATAAATTTAAATTATATTTTTAAACCACTGTATAAGAAATATTAAAATAAAAAAAATCACCACAAATCATTTCATTTTAAAACACTACAAAAGGTCAATCACTAATGACAAAAACAATGCTTCTGATCACAATTACAACTAAAAGGTACCTACAAACTGCTGGAGGAAAGTATAAGAAAGTGGCTTACACAACACTGTAAACACTGTCTGCAAGAAACATGACATATATATAACATCAAAGATTAATTCACAATGGCTTTAATAACACAAGGTTAGACACCTTAAACAACTAAGTAAAACAAGTGAGTACAATAAAAACTGAGTGTAGTAATCAAAGACAACACAGAGACCATCATTATCAAACTATGTAAAGTCAACAAATAAGGCAACTAACTACCAACACAATAATGACAAAAAATATGAAAAGATACAGAATCAAAGCCAGATGTACGCAATAGATGGCCTGTCGCAAGTACTCCATTTCCTTGCATTCCATTCTTAACCCAGATGTATGTGTGGAAGGAATAATGTAGCTATCATAAACTGTAAAATGTACTTACATAATACTGTAAATTTATATTTGGCAATGCAATAAGGGAAACTTGTTTCAAAATGCTGTACCACAAAAACATGTTTGACTGTACCTAGGTCACCTGAATTCTACTGGCAGTGTGTTGCAACATTACTGTCATAACAGCTACAATAAAAGTGTTACACTGTATATTGTTAGACAACTACTACCTAGTACTGTTAAAAAATACAATAATCAACTAATGAACAAGTAATAAGTAAATTATAGCCCACAAAAGTTTTGTTCTCTCCTGAATCACAATTTACTCATCATAATGTAAAGTGTACAAAGATACACATCATATAAAGGAAAGGTTTCCCTTGTGCTTAATTACACATTCCACAGAGGCATATGTTGGTGGGGGAGTATCACTCCATGCCTTTTAAACTACACCCACAGCCAGTCCAAACTTTTAAAAAGATAAAAATGTCTTCCCCCTGCTGCGAATTAAACCATGATTCCTTTGTCAGTCACAAACTCCACCAAATAAATTCCACTCACATGCAGTTTCACATACATGCCTAATGATGAAAAGCAAAACTACTTTTCCATTACCTTCTTGCTCACGCCTGACATATTTTGTTAGATAACAAAAGCAAATTACAGGTAACTACACAAACATTTCATATTCAGAAACACAAAGCACATACTCATACCCTTATGTCATTAGAAACCTTGTTCCAGTGTTCAGGTTCCAACATTGACTTGGTTAGTATAGGTTCCTCAGTTTGTAAAATACGACTCTCTGGAGCAACCTGCCTAAGCCGAGTTTCAGCACGCTGGAGAAGCTGAGGAAAATGTCCTTCTTCACCAGATCTATCAGACATAAATAAGTACCATAAAACATAAATTACAATGTGGAATTGTCACAGTATGATGAATGGTATAAATTGTGCATAAAAACAAAACACAATATAACAAATTTGATGTGTGTTTGACCCTCCCATGCTCCACTTTACGAAACCAGTTGAGCAATATCCTTCACACCAAACACATAGTCCTTGCCGCCACACTCCAGGCCTCCAACCGACAACTATCTGGAGTATGTACACTTTTCATTACAACTTGCTAGTACACCAGACTTCACTTAACTCTCATTGCATTTTCTGCACAACATTTGGACAGTCTGGATAAGGAAGCCTTACAATTATGTTCCCAGTTTTGCATTTGGACACAACATCCTTACATGATGTCCAAATTGAATACGGCATGTTTTGTAATTCGAATGATACAAGCTATAATGTCTTTCGAAACTTTAAGAATGGTCTACTTTGCATACATACATAAGTTACGGGATAATTTTTGGGGGAAATCAACCATATAGTGATAAGATTTTCAAAATTCAAACAAGGGTGATTAGAATCATTACAAGTTCAAGATCGAGAGATTCATGTAGGGAACTGTTCAAAAACTTAGAAATACTACCCCTATATTCTCAATATATCTACTCAATATCAATATAAAAAACAAACATTTATTTTATACAAACAATCAGATCCACAGTATTCACACAAGATTTAAAACCAACTTATATACACCTACAGCTAATTTAACAAAGTTTCAAAAGGGAGTGTACTACTCAGCAATCAAAATTTTTAACAACCTTCCGCACGATATCAAAGACTTAGCCAATGACATATTGCCATTTTGGAATGCTTTGAAGAGGTTTTTACAAGGTGGTACAAATATGACCGGGACTGATTTGTGTGTAAATCTGGCAACATCAGTCCCAGTCATATTTGAACCACCTTGTACTTACAAATTCCTTTTATAATAGTAAGGATTATTTTAATTATCAGAGATATTCCACTGAAATTTAAATGAAGAATTAGTTTTAAGTACTTTAATGTTGTACTCTATTTATAACTAAGATTCTTCCAACACTATGTATATTATATTAGTATGTAAGTGACAATGCCTATATCCACAGGATTGTATCCTAATTTGGATTTATAGAATGCAAATAAATTACATTACTCACACGCCACAGCCACAACAGACATATCATGCCATTCAGAATATTGTAGGTATCCAGGTTACTTTGTATAACATACGGTTTAAATCTACCAGCCAGTCCTAATCTATTGTATATCCATCCTTGCAGGACATTATACCACATGCTGTATATCACAGTATTGCACTCCTGAGGATGGGCACAGAATTGCCCAAAACATGTTGAGCTAATTTGAAGAGTAATAAATTGTTATTGTTGCATCTAGTTGGCCATCTACTTTATTTATACAGTATAACAAATATAACTAATAAAGCAAAACAAACATTTTATAAATAATAAAACCTTTTATTGACACCTCAACATGTTTTGAATTGACTGGTCATCAGCAGGAGGCTTTAGAACACAAAACATAACAAATGGTATTACATTGCATAGACACTATTGTTGTTGTAAATCTGTGATGACCCACCATACATATGTAGTATTATGCTGGTGACCTTATGCTATCAGAGTCAAAATTATAAGTAAAACATTATCAATTTAACATTTTTAATTAAAACAATGGTCAGTTATCTGCAGATAAACCTTGTATTGCAACACAATGTATTTGTACGATACACATTTATTGCCTTTATAAACCAAAAGGCTAATACCAAAAATCAAATCAAACCATCATAACCAGTTAAGGACCTGTTCATATAGGTTTTCGTTCAACGGTGAAACTAATAACTCTTGAATTTGTGTGCAGGTATGGGTAGTTATTAAAAAAATCTGTACTCTCTCAGCATCTTCCCTCTTCAGAATGCACGGTTAAACTAATTATTTTTAGAAAAAAAAAAAAAATCAAAAAATAAAAAAATTTTTCACTATATTTATTAAAAATATATTTTTTTTATCTTTGTTTTTTAATTTTTTTTTTTATTTCCTTACGAACGTTGCATTTTTCGACGTACTTGATGAA
>Ga0123355_10006734_pt1 | contig 17097 bp, 16 predicted proteins | sample TergutEmb28metaG_3_FD_89872 | JGI IMG/M metagenome (GOLD analysis project Ga0123355, IMG submission 89872) | Embiratermes neotenicus P1 segment gut microbial communities from Petit-Saut dam, French Guiana - Emb289 P1 | ecosystem: Host-associated > Arthropoda: Insects > Digestive system > Gut ...
AAGTTTTATTTCACTTCTTCTATGCTCAACATGTTTCGGACATTAATACATCCATCATCAGGAGCCTGCGACTTTTCTATTTTATCACCACATTGGTCGTGTGTTCTTGTTTCGATGTGTGTTGGAATTTCGGTGTGACTGGATTGGGGTGGTATCCGTATGGCAGGCTTCTTTCTATTGTATCACCAATGTGGTGATACAATAGAAAAGTCGCAGGCTCCTGATGATGGATGTATTAATGTCCGAAACATGTTGGGCATTGAAGAAGAGAAATAAAACTTAATAACTAATGACATCAAATTGATCTCTTATTCTTCAACTATCACAATGATGCACGTTCCAGTATACATAAGATTAATTTCCCTTTCTTTTCACCATTCACGTTGTTTTTACATTCGTATATTTGCACAGCCATATCTCGGTAACCATTCAGAATTCGACTTATGGTCATTCGAGCTTTTTTCTCACAACGATCGATAATATTACCTCCCATCATATTGACCTATTCTCCTAAATCGTCCTGTATAGTTGCTGAGTTTCTCAGAAAGAACTTTTCTCTATAAATTCAGATACCTTCACAGTTCCAAGATGGTAACGATAGGAAATATTACAGATGGCAAGAAATATTCTCTCTGTTCACGAGGTTACACTGGCCCGGTGAGGTAAGGAAGACCAGTGCTGAGTTAGGGACAGGATGTATTGTACTCTATAGTTTAATTAAGTCATCGTATAAAAGAGGGGTTATATTTTTGGCAAAAATCTAGCTTCCCCCCGGATGTAGTTTTCTCAATCGTCCGGCAAAAGGTCGGTTTATATTAAAAGCACTGCTAAAGACAAATTAAATCAGTTCTAGCCCTGCAAGTGGTCATAATAGCTCGAACCATCTCTGGAAGCAGAAGAGGCCCGAGAAATCAATGTTCATCGATTTAGTCTGTAGTTTATGAAACGGGGTCGGGGGGACCTCAGACGATATTGACTCTCAAACAAAGACAAAGAGGTATACAATAAACCAACAGGCCTACCACTATCTACTGTACATTATGCAGTTTCCAATCTGCATTTCAGTGCGCCGCTTGACTTGCCTTTACTTGGTTGCAGCTGTCTTTTATTGTGTGCGATTATTGAAGGAACATTTGTCTCAGATACTTATTTCAAGATCCGAAATATTTGTACTATTAAACTATTATCCTACTGATAAAGTAGGTTACTGAACTTGAAAGTTATTTTCCCGAAGTGTCTGTCTGTTAGATGTCTGACATTCTTTGTCTTTCAATTTAGAATTTTCTTCGGCTTGAAAGTCTCACCTTCTGCCCCTCAAGTTATAGAAATTTCTCGTTTCCGTGAAAAAAATACTTCTCTGAATACTGCAGGAATAAAGAAAAACAATTTTATTTTATCGTCTTCCTCTAATTCTCCTCCATCACTTTTCCCTTCCTGGACTACACGTTCATATACTTCCTATTACCATGTTACTTCTCTCCTCCTACTCCATTACACTTTACTTCCTTCCAGCACTCATTCTGTTATTTTCTACCCGCTCCTCTTTCCTTATTTTCCCCTTCTTCAATTCAAACTCCTTGTTCCCTTTAATTTTACTTTCCTTCCCCTTCCCTTCCCGTTTGCCACTCCTACCGCACCTCCATTTCCTTCGGCACCCTGACACACGTAACTGTGTCTTTAGGCTCACACAGGGATATGTTCTTCGTAGGATGGATTTTCAGACACCCGTAACGGAAGATGAAATACTGGATTTCTTGCAAAACCTATAGGAGTGGAAAATCTGAGTAACTGAAGGCGAAATCGAACTAGATTCTGAAGTGTACAGTAAACAGCCCACTGTTAGCGAGCAAAACATTAATTTAGATAAAAAAAAGTGAACGAATATGGAAAAAGTGAGAGCGGATACAAAACAAGCAGCGACAAGAAAATAAAACCGAGAAAACATTTTATGGATATTTAGTACTAAATGATAGGATTTTTAAGAATTGATATCTGTGTATAATGTCAGGGATAATTATGGGTGTAAATTTTAAAATTAAAGAATAACAACAAAAGCACTATATTACTATATACACATTTTAAAATTAAAACACAAGAACTTCGATATGTTTCGGGCCTTTCTTGTGGGCCATCCTTATCGAGTGTACATCAATATTTGTGTAAGACACAGGTTATAAATAAAAAAATAAATGAAAATTGTATGAAAATATAATATTATATAATATGGAGTATATCATAATTAAAATTCAAAACTTATGTATGTACAGTACTGCAATCTTTAAAATACTGTACATATGTAAGATCCATTCAGCAAGGAATACCGCATCAAACTGGCGCATCTCCAGCGCCAACGATTTTAATACAATTTTCACCTATTTCAGCTCTTTATAATTTACTTTTTATAGAAATATTGACGTACCCTCCGTGAGGATGACCCACAAGAAAGGGTCGAAGGGTGTCGAAGTTCTAGTGTTTTATTCCTGTAGTAAAACCAACCAGATGCACCAGTGTATCAAAATTATTTATTTTAGAATGACACTCTACATGTTTCGGACGGTCTTTCCATCCGTCATCAGGAGTTCAAGACTGTACATACAACAACCAAACAGATCCTGCTGTCTGTTTGCTAGCGGGTACCCGCTAGCAAGCAGACAGCAGTATCTGTTTGACAAATGCCTGTTGCTTTGTATACAGTCTTGAACTCCTGATGATGGACGGAAAGACCGTCCGAAACATGTAAAGTGTCATTCTAAAATAAATAATTTTGATACATTGGTGCATCTAGTTGGTTTTACTATAGAAATAATATTAGGATACACGGCCCTATGAACGTCAAATTCTAGTGTTTTAATTGTAATAATTTTTTATTATAATATAATGCGTTTTTTGGTATATTTGGTATATTCGTTGCCGTCTTATAATCTCGACAAGCCACTGTATTACTACATCGGAAAAACATAAATATGTAGTGATAATATAAATACAAATTTCTCCATAAAATGTTTGCTAGCTACTAAACACTTTTTTTTTCACAAAATTTCACACATACCTGTGTAGAGTTGAGAAATAATTTTTACCTAAGTTCATTTAGAAACGGTATTTATTTTCCATGTCACAGGAAACTCACCACTTCTTCATTAAAGAACCAATATGTTAATGATAAATGGGAAAACAGTTGATATTAATTCTGGGAGTCATAAAATATATTTAGGCCAAATTTAAAAATGAGGGCAAGGGCAGAGCCGTATATAAGGCTACAAACAATAATATATACCAGTAATAATGAAAAGACCCAATAAGCCTCGAAATGGCCTGAGAATGAAATATATGACAGCTGCATACGTAAAGTTTTTTGACCTGAAATTTTGTAGGAGAAAATCGATATAGTCCGAAATTATACATATAGTTGTGTCAGTATCTTAAAAAAAAACCCGTTTGCTACCCTGGAAATGAACCAGCACCTTCGAAGTTAGAATCGGGCAATGATCCGCCTGGTTTATGATGCTGAGCAGTCGTCATAAAAAATGTAATCCCCTTTTACAGTTCCCCAGGCACATTTCAGTATTATACCACCAGATTACACAGGATCCCAATGGACTGCAAGAAGGAAGGGGCAGGTGAGATCAAATATCAGTTACAAAATATTTCACTCGGACTACCTCTCGCTCTATATTTTACATCACAGTTGGACCACGGAATACAAGTATATGTGTGTGTATACATGCAGAGATTAGGAATGTACATCCAATGTATGAACATTCCTTGGAAACCAAAAGGAAACTTATTGTATTATTTACATTTCTTTGTACGAGCAGACAGGGTCATCAAAAACACGTACTAGCTGCACTAAAGTTGATAAATATGATGTTACAGAACAGGAAACAGCTGACAGGCAATTATCAGTTATAGCCTACCTCCTGGCAGGGTAAAGGGTTAAAGCAAAAATCGCAGTTGCTGTGGAAAGCATTAATAAATACTGGCAAATTTACGGGAAAAGTCATTCCTTGTTAAAAATGATTTTGGATGGAAAGTAACACATATTGATTATGCATTCACATGAATAAAATGTGCCGCACTGTATTAGTGTTAGGACAATACAACCTGTGCTGTGAGTGAAAATGTGCCGCGCTGTATTAGTGTTAGGACAACAGAACGTGTGCCGTGAGTGAAAATGTGCTGCACTGTATTAGTGTTAGGACAATACAACCTGTGCTGTGAGTGAAAATGTGCCGCACTCTATTAGTGTTATGACAATAGAACTTGTGCCGCACTGTATTAGTGTTAGGACAATACAACCTGTGCTGTTAGTGAAAATGTGCCGCACTCTATTAGTGTTAGGACAATACAACCTGTGCTGTGAGTGAAAATGTGCCGCACTCTATTAGTGTTATGACAATAGAACTTGTGCCGCACTGTATTAGTGTTAGGACAATAGAACTTGTACTGTGAGTGAAAACATCGACACACAGTAGGAGGTGAAAACTCTGGCGTATATTTTAGATGATTCTGTAATTAGTCTGAAGTCTGTAGGTATTTAGATGGCCTTGAAATTATCTTCAAAATAAGACATAAATTGATACAAAAGAAAATATAGACGAAATTTACCATAACTTACGAAAATTAACACGAAACCAAAACACTCAAAGTTGTCAATTACAATCATGTGTCACCCCGTGACACGCACAAGCAGTCAGCAGTCAGCAATAGGCTGTGGCCGCTTTAGCCCAGAAAGACACGGTACCCTTTGTTCAGGAGTGTGGGTGGGGAACGGGGGAACGGAAAATCTCACTCCAACTCGAATTTAAAAATTATTTCCACCAAAAACTGAACCAATGTATAGTTCCTTCAAGATAAAACCAGGATAAGAATATATTCTGCAAACACTTGGTAAAATTTAAATCAGACTTCGGATAAAAGAGGCCAACATATATCTGAGGAGAAACTTGGATGCAAGAACAAAAAAAAAATTGAAAATAATGAAAGAAGATTTAAAAAACGCGAGAGGCAGCAGAAAGTGCAGAAACTAACAATCTACTGTACTCTTAAGCAGTACGTCGTAATTCGCTTCAGTTTAGCGTCCAGGAAGTTACTACTGTACCTAATATTTTGCAACCGAACGTCTAGTATTAGACATACGTCTATTGAAGACCGTAGAATAGCAGCAGCAAGAGCAACCGGAGACACAGGTGTAAGAGATGGAAGCTCAAACCCTCATTTCATAAACCTGGCGACTATGAAGATGAGATCCGAATCCAGTAGAGATAAGTTCAAATGCACGCGAGAGACTGGCAAGGTATCACTTCAAAGAATAAGGCACTGCTGCCGTAGATTTTCTCCGATGAATCTTAGCGGGACTCACGAGACATGCCAGACCGAGACAATTAACCAGTCATGCTCGACTCACTCCCCTGATTTGGCTTTATCAGATTAAGCAGAAGTGCAAAATTCCCAGGCACCAGGTCCCCCGGGTGACTAGACTTTGTACGGGGGCACCAGATGTTTGTGAATCCTCAGTTTGGCTCTTGCCTCTTATTATAGTTCTGGCGCCTACAATTTTGAGGTGACTCGTAGATTTTCGGAAAATTTGTGGATCCCCCGAGAGTAAGCACCATTAATCATTAAGAGCGTAAACTAAAATCAGCTTAGTCTTGGAGTCTGTGTCGTTGCCAGCGACATCCAGCTACTTAGGACCCTATAGCTTCCAACCCATAATCCAGAAGGGTAGCTAAGAAGGGAGGTCAAATCCACTTAGATCAAGGTGTAAAATTTTCATGTAGGATATCCTCACGGATTCTGAGAAAAGACTTTTTAAAAGATCAATTTGAACTTATATCACATATTGTGTTATTCTAATACATACATAAATATATAAATAAATAAATAAATATATATATATATAACTTCTCCTCAAGGACTACCGTCCCTTTTGGACCTTGGTTTCCAATAAAACCCTTGTCCGTTCTCTACGGTTTCTGGCGGCTCTGTGGTCCGTTTCTTATTCGCATTAGTTTCAAATCTTCAATCTCGTGACTCCATTTTTTCGTGGTCTTCCCTTTTTTCTTGTTCTTTCCATTCTGGCACACACTGTTGTTTTGCATTCTCTCGCTATTCATCCTTTCAATATGTATACACCATCGTAATATAAGCAGCATTATAAATTTTACAATGTCTGACCCTTACAATATATCCTGTATTCCTTATACCGGGTCCGTGGCCTGCACGGTCCCTCGATTTAACCCCTTGTGACTACTTCCTTTGGGGTTACGTGAAGGACAAAATGTTTGTGCCACCACAACCCGTGAGCATACCTGATTTGAAGAACACAATTACCGCGGCTGTGGAGACCATCACACCTGACTTGCTGAGCAGAGTATGGCAGGAATTGGACTATCGCCTCGATGTGTGCCGTGTGACGAAAGGTGCATACATCGAACATTTGTAGGTATGTGTCTTAAACTTGTTGAGTTACTCTTTCATTTCCACTAGTATTTATAATTCTGTTCACCATACTTGTGAATATAATCAATTTCAAAACCGCTCCAATCATTTTGATACACCCTGTATTTTCTTATTCCCCATGTTCCTGTTTCTTCTGTAAGACCTTAAATTTCCCCAAACACCTGTCTTTCGAATAATCTTAGGACATTCATTTCTTCTCAGACTTCTGCTGGGTAGCTTAGGTTAGGTTAGGTTAGGTTAGGTTAGGTTAGGTTAGGTTAGGTTAGGTTAGGTTAGGTTAGGTTAGGTTAGGTGTGGTTAGGTTAGGTCGTACTGAAGTTCTACAAATTTTACTTTAATATTTCCGAAGAGTAATTTAGAACTGAAAATAGTTTACAATGTGCTGAATATGCGCGGCTTACTGTACTCAAAAAAGGGCTTAATAATGATGAAGAGGTGCGGCGCGAATTAACAATTTTGTCTTTCAAAGTTTATTGTGCGTTGCAAGTTAAACGTACATTTAGTACATGAAACAGAGCACTTTAGTGCTTTGCGAATAAATTTAACGTAAATCGTGTAGATATAAGTGAAGATATTTACCATGTTTCTGTCTAAAACGAGGTGTCCTATAAAATTTGAAGGAAAATTGAATGTTAAATTTAATACAGTGAAACTGAAAAGTATACGAGAATCAGTTTACGTATATTTACAATGAGTAATTTGTAGGTAAAACAAAACTGTGGGGCCAGCAGACACATGCCATTTTACCCAAGAGTCACATCTCATCTGTATTTTGCCTAGATACGCGCAGAAGGCTCCTTGAAATCTACATACGGATTAAACTTTCGATGACTGGTATTTTTAATAATATACGAACGGGTCTCGTTAAAAAAAAGTAACTGACATGTGGCACCGAAAACTGCAATATCTGTTGACTAGGACAGAAATTTCGATTGTAAATGGAGCAATAAACACAGAGTGTTTATTTTATCGGCTGTATGTGACGACAACTGTCACGGGATGTCGGCGGATGCAAGTTTCCTATTCGACAAAGCTGCCGTGCTCAGGGAAACGATAAGAGAAACTGTCTGTCCTTCTTTACTGAAAGTGCGTGTACAACGGTTATCTCGTCTGTCAGAGATATATTTTTGTGCTGACAAGTATAACTTTAGTCATTACAAAAGAGCATTAAAGAAAACAAGGATTTGATTGGTACACTTTACAAAATAAAATCATTTGTTCCAAAGCTTCTGTTATCGAACACAACTTTCAAAAAGTAAGCAGTCAAAACAAATCGATTGTACTAATATGTTTCGGTGGATATAACTGTAAAGAAAGAAGGCCGTTTACAGATAAGTTTAATAATGTTGTGTGTTAGCTGTAGCTACAGACGTTTGTCACGAACGGAAAGAAAGTTGTCAAGACGTTTTCCTTTGCACGAACTTGTACAACGCAAGTAGAAGATACAAGGACAAATTTAGGTCAAAAATGTGACTGTAGGTAATCATGATTATTTGGCCGCAGTCCCCTCGCAGTCGGTGAATGTACACATACAACAGACAATGCTCCTATGATGGTATTTGTATGTGGTCTTGTCAGTGAAGATGTTGTTAGTTTATAAACCTTGCAAAGGCACTAGGCCTGGCAAAGTTTATTCTTCTAAACAAAAGCCGCACTTGTCTCTTTTGAGTTTTTGATGGAAAAATTCAGAAGTTTGCCGACTTATATTGACAGAAATATGTAATAAGTTGTGATCGGAATAGTAGAACGAATCTGCGAGAAAGGTATGCACACGATCCCTAACAATTTGATTGTGCATCACAGAAACATTTTTTTGGAGATACAAGAAAACATGGACAGTTTTATTTTAATAGTGCACCGCGTTGATGCAACAACTCGAACCAGCCTCAGTATCAACATTTTTTTGAGAAGTCGAATAAAAATGTAGCAATGTTTTAAACGCAGTTTTAAGTAGAAAATTTCATTGGAGAATTGAAAGAGCTGTGAGTATTTCCATGACGGTGCAGAGCAAAACTGTACACAGTTATCTGACGATAAATATGTAATGGTTACTGCAAGTGGGTAGACATAATAACTAATGTTGATAAATTAAAAATTCCTAGAAAAGAAAATCTGTGACATGTTTTATGACGAGAAGGTCTTTTGCTTGCCAAACTTATTGGCAAATACAATCTCAGCCGTTCACGTCTTGCAGCGGTGTTTTAAAATTTCCCAACTTACAGGGTGATTGACAGAATCTCAAGGAAAATATGGTTGGCAGTACTGAACAGCTCCAAATGAAATCTATGGAGGTCCGGAGTTTTTCACGACAGAATAAAAGAAAGCCAAATATTCCAAAAGCCTCTCGCCATTGGCTTTGATCAGGCGCAAGTGCAAATGCAAATGAAGATAACCGAATTACAAAAGGGTGGTATACTGAAAAACGCTTTCACCGAGAGAAATATAAAACAATATTGTTGGATCCTATACGAAACTTTCGACGGTAACAGACTTTCAAGAACAAAAGAAAGCTAACAGCATTTTTTAGTCCTTCCGTAAAAGAACAAGTGTTTTAGCCATAAACTTTCGAAAAAGCAAATTTTTTTCCATCTCACTGAAGAAACTTGTGAGTTACATCAGCGTTTCTTTCAACTTACAAGGCAGATATTCGCAAGTTACTCTGAGACACCCAAGCTCAGAAATACCACTGATAACTTTAACGGACTCTAATGACAAAGCAAGCATCTATTTTCACTCAACTGAAGCGGACATTCTTGTAAAACAATATGTTTGAAATAAATAGCTGTGTAACTCTTCATGTCTATGAAAAAAAAGTACGAATGTGTCTCTGTATACCTCGATCGAAGTACAGGGCGTTACGTCCCAGACGACCGTAACTGTAACACCGAACTGAAAAACCTCAAATTTTATATCTACTCATCTCACTTACTTTCCAAATCATCAATTTTGCCAGTGATTTGTACAAGAGTGATAAGCGAATTCTTGCTCGAGGTAAGAGAAAAATTACAAATATACTGAGCAGTGTACTCAGAAAAATCGTCTGTACGTGACAAAGAACAGTTTCGGATATTATGCAAAGAAACTCGTTCTATAAGATACCAAACTATTATTATAGAATTGCTGAGTTGCTTAGGCTAAGATGGAATGGGCATTGCAGCTAGGATGGTGAACAAGCGAAGATATGCAACGTAACGGTGGAGGAAACCTCTCCGAAAATGTCCACTTGAAGGACAAGAAATAAGATGGATATTAGGGAGATAGAATACGCTAAAACAGCTTAGTCGAAATCACCAACAGCTTGTCGGCTGCACGTCCAAAAAATCGCTTTCGGTTCGTGGCAGGCGCGAGATTCTTGTCTTCTCCATAGTATGGAGGCCGGATCTCGTGCCCACCCAGACTCCTGTTCAATGAGTAATGGGTGATATTCTCTAAGGGTACAGAGTGTAGGGTGAGAAGTTCACCATTTATTTTAACCCTTGCCGAGGCTAAAAATTCATGGCGCTATACTTCCACACCATCAGAAGTCTTCATTGAATGGTGCTCATTAAGCACAGAGACAAGTATAAATCCTCACCGTTCGTGGGATACGTGTAGGTTGTGATGAAGGTAGGTGGTTGGAACTGGTACTGAATTCTCGGATTCTGTCACCACACTGCTCCTTCATGTCAATTATCTTATCACCACGAGGTATAATTAAGTAGTTGCGACAGCCTTTAATAAGCACCTCACTACTGAATATCGATTGATTAAGGGGGTTCTGTAGTTTGAGTGCCACACCCGCAAACAGCCAACTAGACGAGTACGACGATAAAAGAGGCAGACTGTTTTCTGGAATAACTTTTTCGAGATGGAATGATCCTGACTTCTTTCCCAATTACGATAATGTTTCCTACACATAACAGCTTTGCAAGGAAAGGACGTGTCTTGGACAGACGGCGTTATGTTATGTATAGACCGTATTGCTAACGATGTATCCTTTGAAACCCACTTGCTCTCAAACTGAGCTTAAAGCGAAACCAATTACGTCTGAAGTTTCAATTTCGTATGAATGAAAAAATCTACTGTATCTTAGAAGTAGCCACTTAAACGAAGAAGCAAATTTAGGCACCACAAGAAATTTTACCCTCCTGCTCCCTTCCACACTTTTTCTCCATCCACTAGTCAGTGTCATAATTTATTCGACAATATGTTTAGTTATTAACAGCGAAGTTAATCGCAATTATTGTGCAAGATCATTTAGTACTCAAATACTTTGTTTATCACTGATTTATTGTCGCATGTTTCAGTATAACGTACACTGTTCTAGGCGCTCATAACCTTCTGGGAAATTCATTGCTTCCATCTTCGTGGCAGCAGTAAAGTAATAACTTCGAACCCGCAGTCCCAGTAAGACAGCGGCCACAAACCCATGCCTCAGACCGCGCGGCCATTGGGACCGACAAAATAATTTTAATTCTCTAAAACTTCCCAGTGCATTTTATCATACAATTACTCCATATTTTTACACGTGCCTTAATTTTTAGGCCAATTATCGCTTTCAGTGATAATCACTCCTGTAGAGTCTGCATCACTCCTAGCAGCGAGGGTTCATGGTGCTTCTTTTCCCTCGTCATTTACACTTCCTTTGCATGTCATACTGTCGACCTGTCATGCTGTCTTGTGTATTGACATGTTGACAGTCCGTGTTCTTCATACAGCTGTCTGTATATTATGGTCTTCTGTGTGAATGAAGCCTGCCACACGGATACCACCCCAACCCAGCCACAGCGAAACTCCAACACACATCGAAACAAGAACACACAACCAATGTGGTGATACAATAGAAAATTCGCAGGCTCCTGATGATGGATGTATTAATGTCCGAAACATGTCGAGCATAGAAGAAATGAAATAAAACTTAATAAATTGTGACATGAAGTTGATCTCTTATTCTTCAACCAGGTTTATGTTTAGATATGTTAAAGTTAAATATCATGTATTTAAAATGCATAAAAACATAAACAGGCCCATACAAAACCGATCCAAACATTGATATGAGATGGTAAAAATATCACTGCGGGTTTCGAAACGCGTATATCAAGAATTGTAGTAAGAATATTGTGCAGCAGAACAGAGTTTGTGTCAATAATTGTATGACTAAGGTGCTGATCTCTACATTCTTGCAGAGACAGCAATAAAGCTCCTAATTCGTAGAGAACGATTGTATACAACAATGTAGTGCAACACGTCAACAAACAAAGCCACTTAAATAAATCCAGTATCTGTGTTGGCGTAAAATAATTGGTTAACTGCAAAAGCCTATTATTCCAGGAAAAATTTCTATTATACTAAATGACTACAGCACCAAGATTAACGTTAATTCAAAATTACTCTTTAAAAATTATTACAGAAATTAATCGCAGCATAATTTTAGACCATATTTTATTTTGATAGAGACCTTGAATAAGTATCTGCCCTGTTCATTCGTCACCTTATTTTTAAGAATACGCGAAATATTTTTCTATGAAATCACGATTTAAATACTCTCGAAATGATTATCATGGGAACAGGTTTAAAACCCGAAGGAGTAAGAGGGATGGCGGATCTTACAAATCCGTCCTTCTGTCATTCCTTCCAACGTATGATATTTGCCCACGCGCTATGAACGAATCATGTTACACATCAAACAAGTTTACCGAATTTAAAAATGCGTACTAATTTCGCCAAATCACTAAACGAAATTTGTCATTCATAACGAAGGGCAGCACAAGTTAAAGACGTCTGAAAACTCTCACAGGCAACGGGGTTAAGTCCGGCGGGCCGCGGGGTGCACATCACCTGTACACAAAATTCATTTTTTCAAAAATATTTGTTTCATTTATATAACTGGGTGAGCTGAGAAGAAAAGTTGTACATGAGAGGGTATAAGTGAATACGTTCAGAATTTGCAGGATAAGGAGTTTCATAATTTGTGCACTGTACTACCTATTATTGGGATATGATAAAATGGACGATCAGATAAGGTATGTAATATAAGCATAAACAGTTTCTGTGAATATCAAAAGACACAGCTTTTGGATTTAAATGTTTTTCAGTACTCAGCCTTTTGTTGTTAGCTCTAACGCTATGTGTAAAGATGTGTGATGTGTTTTGTATCTTGCAGCCGATGCTGCAAACGTCTTCCTTGAAGGACCCTTAAATTCATTCAATAAATTAAGCAATAAGCCGCAAGAATTCCCCCATATAGACTCACACCATTTGGGAGAACAAGGCGTAAATGGGAAGATAATATTAGAATAGACCCTAAATGAGAAATTTATGAGATCGTGTGTTAGACTGATTTCGTTAATTACAGGACCAAGGCACAGTCTTGTTTGAATCCGGTAATAAATCTTACAGTTTAATACAGGAGTGGAGACAGAGGAGAATTTATGACTGCTTCTAAGAAGGGGTTTTCTCCGTGGAGTTACTTACTAGTGAACAAATGCTTGTAGAAAACATTACATGTTCAGAGTAGTGATGTGATTATAAAATGTTTACCGGTTTTCCTCGTGGGCATGTCAGATCCTCAGATCCTGAGAGTTCTTTGCAACTGTCGACTAGCTCACATAATCAGAAAGCTGTTATAAGAGGTGGAAGTAAAACTGGCACCCAGTTGTCACCAAAATTTGTAACTGCCTTTAACACCTTCAATAAGGCATTTAATTGGCTTCATTTAAAAAATAAATGTGTTCGTAAAAGTGAATTAATGGTTCCTATTAATTTACCATTAAAAAGTTTAACTACGTTCTCTTCCAATTTACGTCTTCTGCATTTTTTCCTTCTGTTACTGCAATCTTCCGCGACATAAACTTATGGCCTCATTCCGCCTGATAGAATGTTATTATGAAAAAAAGAGCGATTAGACTAATTGGCCCTTCAAACGACAGTAGTTATTTTATGAGGCATCTGAATTAAACTTACACAGCCCGGAAATTTACTCACACGGTATATTGACGTGCTTCGTATGATTATTACAGTAAGCAGGGACTGTATCACCAAATAATAACAACGTAGTCTTCGTGTTGGAAAGGTAATGGGTACACCCTGCGGCAGGAATAGACTTTAGGCACTTTCGCAAAATTACGAAAAGCTACTATTAGCTTCGTCACGTCTGTATTTCGGTCCGCTTGGAACAACTCAGCTTGCACTGGAAGAATTTTCATTAAATTTCATATTTGAGGGTTTTTTGAACATCTGTAGAGAAAATTCAATTTTTATTCTAATCTAACAAAAATGAGAGGTGTTGCACACGAAGACCTACACACATTTATAATAACGCGCTGAATTATTCTCAGAATGAGCAACATTTCGGGGGGAAAAAAATGTAAGAAAATTAAATCATAGAATTTGTTTGTGAACAATAATTTATTTCCGAAAATCATACTGTTGATGCCGTAGAAGGTACTATAATATGGCGCAGAAAATATACAATTTGTATACCGGATAACTAAGGAACGAATACAGACACACATTCATAATACTTAATATTTACTGCTTTGCCATGTCAACAATGACCATGTGAAAAGGCCTCAATATTAGGTTACACGCACACTTCCTGTCTTGTTCAGTGTAACGTGCACCTAAAACTGAGCTGCGGAGGTGTGCATAACCACATTTGTGAGGTTATATAACACTCTGAATTACAAATCGTATATACACTTTGGGAACGTCAGTCCTGTCACACCCCTGCGTTGGAGATCCACGGACCGCCACCAGACGGCAGGCGCCATTACTACGTAAAGATCGCCGAGCATTACTACTACAGTACAATCTGCATACATACATACAATAATACATACATACATACATGCCTACAAGTTGGTAAAATATGAATTAAGAATTAATGAAAGAGGTTTATTCCTAAATGAACAAACTTTACTACATGAATATATAGTTGTTAGTCAACTCAGGTCCACAGAACTAACACAGACTGCCGTGCAAAATAGATGTACACCCTCAGTGCCGATACCATAAATGGTGAAGGGCCTTAATTAACATTTTAAAGCCTACTGGTTACGTGATGCACCAACAGGTTTAACATTCAACAACTGTACGCTCTGTCCAAACTGTATTTATGTGTTTTGTATTTATCTCAGAACAAACTGCGACTTGTGCCACTTACATCATAAACTGATTGGTTTTTATAACCGCGATGAAAAGTGTTTACAGCGCGGTACGAACTGGGCCTTTAAATAAAGCGGTCTGTCATTCGTCTTTAAAGGGTTAAGAGTCTCGCTAACTCTTGTGCAGTATAGGTAAGAAACCAGTCAATCGATTGATAATCTAATTATGAAACCTACATAACTTACTTAGTTATTTACTCCATGGTGCAGAGTTCTTCTTGAGAAGCTACCTGGTTTGCAGCTAGTCAAGAAATTCTCCGCATTTCACAGAATCCGAAGATTCATTACCGCATTCACAAACGTCCACCAACTGTCTGTAATCTTGGCCAGCCCAATCCAGTCCATATACCCACATTCCACCTCCTGGATATCCATACTAATATTATCTACCCATCTACGCCTAGATCTCTCCAGTTGTCTCCTTCCCTACGGTTTCTCCACCAAAACCCTATACACCCCCTCTCCTCACCCATAAGCGCCACATGCCCAGCCCATCTCATTATTCTCGATTTTATCACCCGCACAATATTGGGTGAAAAAACCTACATAACGCATAACATAAATGATAATTACATTTGACCGGTCTGTTTTACGCACAGTACGTGACCTTGTTGCCGTCAGAACTTGTCTGAACGCCATACCTATTGAACAATTTTTTCCATCGCCAAATCTGAGCTGAAAACTGCATATGCGCATCATACACTAAAAACACTTCTGCAGAAACCTTAAACAGTTACAGAAATAAATTATCTTAACTGCTAACTGTAAGGAGTAGAATCCGAAAGAACTGAAGAACGAAAAAGTGATAACCATGTTCTAACCTCTAGTCACAGCAAAGAGCAAACTATTTACGTCATCTACAACACAAGTCCAAACGTAACACACTGACGGTACATCTAAAATTTCACAATTTTCAAATGAACTTTATTTTATGCTATGACAATATAGATTCGTGGTAAAATTATGTACGTGTCTCAGAATAAGTTTTAATAGTTCTCCACAGAACTACTCCGAATGGGTTATATAACTTCCAAATTTCAGCACCTAATTGACTAGTGGATAATTTTAAATGACATCACTTGGGTGGGACCTGAATGCAATTTATTATACTGCATCTACCATCAAAGTTTGATTAATATTTAAGCAACTGTATGATGATAAGAGGCGAACTGATCCCTGTATTTTCGTGCAAAAATTTTCACTTAATGCCACAAGCTAAAGGTATCACAATTCTTACCATACTGCCAGTTCAAACTTTGAATGCCTTGTTGCTGTAATGATGTTGTACAATAAACACAGCCACTCAACCCAGAAACTCTGTTCCACGTCAATTAATCATTCCAATAAAGCATAAGTAATATAATTGCCAATTACAACTTATCAACTAATCGGTCAATCAGTTACTGATATTACGAAAATTAAAATGAAAAGTTTGTCCCGATCTCGCTTTCTGGCTTTATTGGTAAGATTCTGTACATAAGCCTCTGGGCGAAATGGCGTGGAGGGAAGAAAACGGAATATAAAAGTACAGTGGGTATGGAGATAAATTTACTGTGTTGTACTTTGGTAAGTATTTTGCAATTGTATGCTCAAGAGACAAGCAGCAATTTGCTCCATAGCGTCACCCACATATTAGTCTACACAGTGCGTAATACAAATTTCCCCCGTAGTAAAAATCTAACATCAACATGTATTTTTTTAAATTTTATTGCCTTATTCGGTAAATATTGTAAGAGTTCACTAACAACGGTCATGAGTACTTGAATTCGTATACTTCTAGACGCAACGTTAATACAGAGCAGAATTAGAACTGTCCAGAACAGTTACAATTCAATGTACTTTATAAAACCGTAACAAATACAAATACCCAGCAAATTTGAAGATATCCATGTCATATTCAGTAATGGATTCCGACTAAAACTACTTTTTTATTTTTTAGGGGAACATCCTGTTGTGAAAGAGACACACAAGTATAGAAAAACTCCTTCAAGTATAACACTTTTCTGATATATGTCGCACCGTACCTTGTATTTCGGCTAAAGCCCACAGCCATCACGAAGGCAAAAAGTCACTGAGAACAGTTGCTGTAAAATACATTACACATTTTACGATGCGAAGTTAGGTATTTAATAGCAGCTCTTTTGCGTAACCTTTTGCCTGATAATGGCTATTTGCTGAAGCCGAAACATGTAGCACAATAAGAACCGTATAAGGAGGGTGTTGCGAATAACGGGTGTATTCCCTAAACTAACCAAGAACTTATGTTTATTGGACCGTGCATCATGTTGATAGTTGAATAAAGAGAGACCAACTTCATGTCACTTGCTTTATTATTTCATTATTTATTGCTCAACATGTTTCGGATGTTAACACATCCATCTTCAGGAGCTTGCGACTTATTTGTTGAGTTATTTCATGGGTTGTATTGATCTGGTTCGATGTGTGTTGGTGTTACGTTGTGGTTTGGCTGTGGTGGTGTGGTATCCGTATGCAG
>Ga0123355_10006735_pt1 | contig 17096 bp, 14 predicted proteins | sample TergutEmb28metaG_3_FD_89872 | JGI IMG/M metagenome (GOLD analysis project Ga0123355, IMG submission 89872) | Embiratermes neotenicus P1 segment gut microbial communities from Petit-Saut dam, French Guiana - Emb289 P1 | ecosystem: Host-associated > Arthropoda: Insects > Digestive system > Gut ...
CAGGCTATGATTTCCGCACCTTCATTTGCATACGCATCATAGAATTTTTCTGCCGGTACGTCTACGCCTAGGTCTAGTACTTCTATGCCTTTGCCTTCTAGCATCATGCGTACCAGGTTTTTACCAATATCGTGCAAGTCGCCTTTTACGGTACCTAGGGCTACCTTGCCTATTGGCTTTACGCCGCTTTCGGCCAGCACCGGTTTAAGAATGGCCGCGCCGTTATTCATGGCGCGGGCGGCTATTAGCACTTCCGGTACATATACCTCGTTGTTTTTAAACTTGCGGCCTATTATGTCCATAGCGGAAAGCAGACCTTTATCTAGGATATCTTCCGGCTTTTGGCCTTCGTCTAAGGCTTTTTGTACCAGTTCTGCTACTACTTTGGCCTTGCCCGCTTGTAGGGCTTCGGAAATTTCTTGTAGGATGCTCATTTGTTTGCTCCTTTTAAGCGACGATGCCGCTATTTATATTTTCCATATGTTTTTGCTATTTCTACCATGCGTTTGGCCCTTTCTAGGGGGGCGTTGGCGGGGTATTCGCAACCTGTTGCCAGCATGTAGCCGCCGCCTTTTGCCATTGCGTCTATGTGTTGTTTGCAGTATTCATCCCATTCTTCGTCTGTGGCGGTTACTACCATAACCGGGGGTACACAACCTATTAATGAAAGTTTACTGCCGTATTTTTCTTTGCATTCGGCAAAATCTTTACAATCGTCTGGTGGATGCATGAAGGAAATGGCTACCGGGTTCATTGTTTCTATTTGCACGTCGAAATAAATATTTTCCCCGCAGTTGTGAATCATTACCAGAACGCCGCGCGCGTGGCATATGTCGGCCAGCTCTTTTACGAACACGCCCTCCATTTCCATCCACATACTTTTAGACATGATGGAGCCGGAGGCGAATAGTGTATCCAGCATAATTGCGTGTACGCCGGTGTCTATTAGTGCGTTTACATAGTCTTTTAGGGTTTCGTTTATGGCCGAAACGGCAGATTTTACCGCGTCTGGGTCATCGTAGATATCCATGTACATGTTATCTTGCCTGCGCATCATGGATAGTACGCCCAGTGGGCCGAATACGAAGCCTACTACCGGCTTTTCCTGCCCTACTTGCGCCATAAGGTTTTTGCATACGTCTATGTGAAACATCATACGTTCGGATGTGCGGTAGTCTACTTTTTTGATTTTGTGATAATCTTCTATTTCTTTTACTAAGCAGTTGTCGTAGTTGGGGTGGGCGGCTTCGTTTTCTGGGTATATTAGCTCTTGACCCCAGGCATCGCATTCTACTGACAGGTCTACCAGTGTTACCACGCAATCCAGGTCAAACTCGTGCACTGCTTTTACAAAGGCGGCCGTGCATACATCTGCGTTTGTTGCCCATGTTTTGTAGTCTGCGCCTACAAGTTTGCGGGTTGCGCCGGCTAGTATTGGGTATACGGGTACATAGTCTGGCTCTTTTTGGGATATGGCGGTTACTACGCGTTCTAGTGAGTTCATTTTTATACCTCCCTAAGTTTATGGCTATATTATAGCGTGCTGATAGTTTTATTCTAACACTTTTATATGATTTTTTGTAATATCTTCGCCTAAATGCCCCCCAAACTCTCCCGGCGGTAGCGTGCGGGGGTTTCGCCTGTTTCCTTTTTGAATATTTTGGTGAAGTAGCTTTGGTTTTCAAAGCCTACCATTTCTGGGATTTCTATTATTTTTATCTTGGGGTTTTGTAGCAGTTTTTTACTTTCTTCTACCCGCACAAAAGTAATATAGCCACCGGGCGTTTGGCCTGTGGCTTCTTTAAAAATGCGACAAAAATACTGGTGGCTAATGAATAAATGGCCCGATATTTCCTTTAGGCTTAGCTTGTTTGCGTAATTACGCTTTATGTAATCTACTGCTTTGTGGATTATGTCTATGTGCTTTGTGCCGGTGAAATCAAATACGCGCTGGGTAAACTGCCGGGTTATGGTTTGTAGCCATAGTATTATATCTTCTACGGAGGAAAAGCTGTCTATCTCGCGAAGATAGTCGTAGTTTAGGCCAAGTATGGCGTTTATGTCTGCGCCGCCTTTTACAGCGGCCCTGGATAGCAGTACCGTTAGCTCTACCACGCGGGAGCGGAGTACTTCTATATCGCCGCGGTAATGTAGCATCATCTGTTTTATAATATCTTCCAGTACTATGTTTGCGGTGTGGATATCGCCTTTGCTTATTGCCGAAAGCAGTTCGTCCTCTTTTGCCACGGGGTATACCATAGGGAAAACATCTGTCTGTACCGGCACAGTCGCGGCTATGCTAGAGGCTGAGAAATGGCTTGTTGCTACATAGCATAAATGCTCGCTTATGGCGTTGGCCTTTTTTGGGGATATTTGGGGGATAGTGGTTACGCCTTGCCATAGGGATTCGGCATCTTTGGCGGTTAGGTTTACGCGGTTTAGCACTTCGTATTCCATATAATCGTCATAATCTATCATTAGAAATGGCCCGGCTATTACGCCTGTGGACATTTTGCCCTTACTATCCAGTAACGGCGACGCACAGTATGCCAGCCCGGATGGTGCGAAAAATACGTACTTGCCGCCGAATCGGCGGGCTTGATAACAGCCAAAAAGGAAGGATACGCGGCAACTTTCATCGCATTCTAGTTTTGTGTATAGGTTTTCTAGAAAGGGGTTGGTGATTGTGTAGGCAGAGGATTTAAACAGGGTTTGGCCAGATATATCCAGTATCATGATACCCAAGCCAGATATTGTGGATAGGTGTTCGAATTGGATGTACTTATCCACTATATCACCCTCTTATTTAAAAGGTTTATTTAGGCTGCAACCGGCGGCAAGCCGCCCGGTTTTGATGATATTGGTAAAGGTTTATTCCAGCTACAACCGCGGGCAAGCCGCCGGTTTTGATGATTTGGTCAAAAGCGATTTTAAGGCACAACACCTCTGATTTACATGAACTCTACCACCAACCCAGCCTTGCGCGTAGCATCCATATCAATAACACGCTGGTTTTTTGAACCGCGAAACTTCAAGCTTATATCCCTAAGTTCATGCACATATTTACCATCAATTAAATAATCCGCAAGTGCCAGCAGGGCCTGGATATCTTCATCTTGGCGGGTGGATAGCTCCTCGTAGGTATGGCCCGTATATACAGTTAAATCCAACCCCAAACGCTTAACCGCTGTAGCAATTTTAACCAGTGCGCCCGCATGCAAAAAAGGTTCCCCGCCGGAAAAGGTCACGCCCTGAAACTCCTTTGGGCGAGAGCGTTTATTTTTTTGCCGCACTCCTTGGGATGTTAGCCCCAATGCGGCCATTGTATTACTTTTGCGCCGCGATACGCCCGCCGCATCTTTTATCATTTTTATAACTTCGCGGGTGGTGTATTCCTCCCCGCCGCTTAAATCCCAGCTTTCCGGGTTGTGGCAATGTTCGCAGGCGTTATCGCACCCTTGTACAAATACCACAACCCGTATCCCCGGCCCGTCTACGAAGCTTTCTTGTGAAAAGCCGGATAGACGAAGCTTGTCGTTCCGTTTCAAATCTGCCCTGTCTATGCGGCTTTCAACAGGAACGACTATATCACTCGTCATGCTTTAGCCTGTTCTTTTCTTCGGCCAGCTTAAAATCATTAAACCTATCAAGTGTAGACAAATACCCGGTTATACGCCTTACGCGGCTTATATTGCTACTGCCACAGTTGGTGCATTTAGCCTCATTAATAAGCCCACTGGTGCCGCATTCCCGGCAAATATCCACGGGGAAGTTAACCGCGCCATAACCCATGTCCGAATCGGCCATTGCGCGAATAAGCCGCTCGTAGGCTTCGATATTTTGCCCTGGGGCAGATTCTAACTCTACATATGATATATGCCCGGCGTTACAGTATTTATGGTACGGGCCTTCTATCGCAATTTTATCAAGGGCGGTAATCTCATGCTCTACCGGCACGTGGAAGGAGTTTGTATACCACGCTTTATCTGTCACGCCTTTAATCACGCCAAAACGCTCCACGTCAAGGGTTGTAAACTTGCCGCTAAGTTGCTCGGCTGGGGTGGCCAGTAGCGAATAGTTAAGGCTGTACTTCTTGCTGGCCTCGTCACAGCGGCGGCGCATATGGCTTACAATTGAGATTCCTAACGCCTGGCTTGACTGGTTTTGCCCGTGGTGGCTTCCGGTTAGGGCCATTAGGCATTCTGCTAAACCTATAAAGCCTACGGTTAATGTGCCGTGTTTTATGGCCGGCTCTATTATATCGCCAGGCTTTAATTTCTCGCTATCCATGTATAGCTTCTGGCCCATCAAAAATGGGAAGTCGCATACACGTAGGTTTTTTTGCAGGTCGTAACGGGTGCTTAGTTGCTTCATCGCGAAATCCAGCGTCTCGTCCAAATAACGCCAAAACAGTGCCATATCACCCTCGGCACGTATGCCAAGCCTTGGCAGGTTAATAGAAGTAAAGCTTAGGTTTCCGCGCCCTTCTGTTACAGCCGGGCCGTTAACATTGGCAATAACCCTTGTACGGCAACCCATGTAGCCTACTTCTTCTTCGCCGTAAATATTGTTAAAGCTGGCATCCATAAACGAGAATGACGGGAACAGCCGCTTGCAGGCCACTTCCATTGCCAGGTGGAATAGGTCGTAATTAGGGTCTTCCGGCTCGAAGTTTACGCCGTCTTTTAGCTTGAAGCATAGGTTTGGGAAAATGGGGCTTTCGCCTTTACCAAGGCCGCGCTCGTATGCCTTTAGGAAGCACTCTGTTATCATGCGCCCGCCGGGGCTTGTGTCTGTGCCAAGGTTAACGCTGGAAAACGGCACCTGTGCGCCCGCCCGGGAGGACATGGTGTTTAGGTTATATATGAAGGCTTCCATTGCCTGGAATGTTTCGTTATAGGTATGTTTTTCTACCAGTGCTACTATTTCTTCTTCTGGCGCGGTTACGTTTAGGTCTTTTAAATTTTCCCGTAGTATGCGGTCTTGGCGGGTGCGCTCTATTTCTACGTATGTTGCCATATCCCTATCAAAATAGGCGTAGCTTTGGCCACCGTGCATGTCGTTTTGGTTGCTTTGTAAGATTATCGCCGCAAGGGCCGCCGCTGAGCGTATGCTCTTGGGTGAACGGATAGTGCCATGGCCGCTATTAAAGCCGTCTTTAAGCATACGGCCCAGCGGGATTTGTATACAAGTAAGGGTTTTGCCGTACCAGCCCAGGTCTTGGATATAGATATCCCCGTCCAGGTGGGCTTGGGCTTCTTCTGGTGGGAGCATACGCTTTAGATAGTAATTTTTGGACGCGGCTTCGGAAATTTGCAACACTTTACCGGACGGCGAATTGCCTACATTGGCGTTGTCGCGGTTGGTTTCCCTTACTATATCTGCTACAGCGTCCATTAGTTCGCTTCTTGCCTCACGGATAGCTGTGCGCCGCTGGCGGTATAAAATATACGCCTTTGCAACCTTTGCGTAGCCGCCTTCTATTAGTACTGTTTCTACCAAATCTTGCACGTTTTCCACGGTAAAAGGTGCGTCTTTATACTCTGTTTCCAGTTTTTTTATAACCTCTAGGGTTAGTGTCATTAGCAGGCTACGGTTATCCCCCTCATCGCCGCCTGCCGCCGCAAAGGCTTTATCTAGGCAACTTGTTATCTTACTCTCGTCGAATGGTACTTGCCTCTTGTCACGCTTAGTTATGTATTTCATAAGCGGCTCCCCTTTTTGTTTTTATTTACCAGCAAACTTGCCTTGTATCTACCGTAAAAGCGGCTTCGCCGCTTTTTTACGGCACTTCATTTTCTGGCCGGATACTAATTATAGACCGGGGCCGGAATGCGGGCAAGCAGTATCGCGCTAAGTGGCGGTTACATAAAAATGTTCCACGTGAATTGTATGTTTGGAAAAATTACACGAAAATTGTCAGGATTACGAATGGATGATTTGCCACAGATATATACTACTATAATTGAAAAAGCTCCCTATTCTGTTTTCAGTGATTGTTTATTTCCACTGAACACAGAAAAGGGAGCTTTTGTTTCGTATAGCATCTACATTTATATTGGCCTTACATTATAGGATACCCTATCCTTCCCTCTTCCTAAGCACCATCATGGCCCCCCACAAGCAAACAGCAGAAATCACCGCCGCAACAGCCATCTGTGGAAGCAAACGCTCTTGCCCGCCACCAACGGCCAATGACACACTGTAACTGCCAAGCCCGCCAGGCATAAACCGGCCTATCACCGGCACAACGCTTAAAAGGGAAATAACAAAAAACGAGCCCAGCCCAAGCACCGCACTAATAGCCGTGCTTTTAGCCACTGCCGACCATAATAATGTAACCGCCAATATCATAAGCGCAAACACCCCAAAGGCCGTAGCACCAAAAAGCACATCACCAATATTACCGGCATATTCAAACAAAACAAAGGTATAACCAAAGGCCACAAACACCGCCGTATACAGCGCAAGCATTATAATCACGGCACCTACCGCAAACTTAACAAGCACAAACACCGTAGTCGTAAGCCCCTTGGCCATCATAAGGTCAATAGTACCCGTGGTTTTTTCCCTTAAAATTGAACCCATGAAAAGCATTATCACAGCTATTACGCCTATCTCTGTAAGGCTAGAGAATACTTGCGCGTAGCTGTCTTGCCATACGGGCGGGGGTACCTCTATTGTAAATGGTGCGCCGCCATCGGCACTTAACAATGCCGCCATAAGTTCGCCTATAAAACGTGCCAAAACTACGCCCATTATTGCAGAAATAACAAACACACAAAAAATCACAAGTATGCGCTTTGTACGCAGGCTCTCCATTATCTCCTTTGCGGCGAAAGCCGCCCAGCGGTTGCCAACCTTATTAGAGGCAGCTCCGCTCATATTCGCGCTATTTTCCGATTGTCTCATAGAATATATCCTCCAAATGGGGCGTATGCGCTCCAAAATTCTCCATAGGTAGGTTGTGGGATTGCAGTATTGCCGTTACCGCACGGCTCAGTTCTTGCATGTTGTCTGCCTTCGAATGTAGCAGTAATTCCATGGGGTTTGACTGTTCTTCGGCGATAAAAAGCCCTGTTTCGGCAGAATGGGCAATAAACGCTTTCGCATCCTCTGGCTGATAGAAGCAGATTTTTGCCGTGTTCTTCGAATGGCGTTCTTTTAGGTTAACCATGTAGTCGGCGGCCAAAATCTTGCCCTTTTCTATTATTAGTACATAGTCGCAAAGGTTTTCCACATCGGCTAGTATGTGCGTGGAAAAGATTACAGTTGTGTCCTTTAGAGACTGGATTATTTCCACAACATCGCGGCGGCCTATTGGGTCTAGGGCCGATACCGGCTCGTCCATGAAAATTACCGGCGGGTTATTAATCATGGCCTGGGCTATACCTAGGCGTTGCCTCATACCGCGTGAATAGCCGCTTATGCGGGTACGGGTTTTGTCTAGGCCCACCTGCCTAAGTAGGGAACGCACTCTTTCTTTACGCTTAGGGGTTGGTATGCCGCATAGTTTGGCGCATAAATCTAAAAATTCCTCGCCATTCATGTAACTGTAAAAATTGGGTACGTCTGGTAAGTAGCCAAAGGGCAGTGTGGTTTGCACCCCAAAGGTTTGCTCTTGCCCCATTATTGATATTTTGCCTGCTGTGGGGCGTTTTAGCCCTACCAGCATTTTTATGGTTGTGGTTTTGCCTGCGCCATTTTTGCCCAAAAAGCCGCAACAGCAACCTGCCGGTACTGCCAGGTCTATATTATCTACTGCCAGGGCTGTCTTGTAACGCTTGGTTAGGCCCTGGGTTTCTACTGCGTATGTCATTGGTTATCACCATCCTCTAGTTTTGCTACTTTTTCGTCCAGCATGTTAGAGCCTACTGCGAAGTAGAGTATTGGGCCAATTAGGTCTACTAAAAGAACTACTAACAGCCATACCCATTTTTGGCCCCAGGGTAGTGCTTTGCGGGCTAAGCTTAGTATCGACACTATTACCAATATGAAATTGATAATTACAAACGGTGCCGAGATTAGAAGTAGCGTTCCCATGGTTAGCGAAACCCCGCCTATTTCTAGTACGTATACAGACATTTCTATTCCTCCTTGCCCGGTTGGGCTATATTATCGCTTTTGTCCACGGTATCAAAACCGGATTATAGCAAACTATTGGTCACCCTTTTTACCATATTAACAAAACGGAAGTTATCATGCAAAGGTTCAAACGCGGGGTTTGTTGCTATGCTGTCTACTAGGCTTTGCCTTATAGTCTTTTCATCACGGGGCGTTTCTGCCGACCCGTATGGCAAATCGTCTATCGGGAATGCTACTAAACTAAAGAAATCATCGCCCTTAATCGCTAGTGGGAAGATGTTGCCGGTTACTATTTTTGTGTATTCATCCAGTATGTCCAGGGCCTTATCCGTTTCCCCTATTGCTACATATCCAGCCGTTGCGTTAAGGTAAAAGGGCATTACTGCCGGTGGATAGAGTTCTTTTACATTCCATAGCTTTATTGTTTCGGATACGCGCATATAAATTTCATCAAAATGCTTAGCATCGTCCGTACAAAGCGACATGTAGGATGGGATTATCCCTACGATTTTCATAACGGCTTCGTATACGCATCTTTGAAGTTCGGCCTTGGCCTCTTTTACCCTGCCGGTCATTATATAGGCTTGGGAAAGCAGTATCTCGTTATTTGGCGGCATTTTGTTTTTTACGCCTTCGAATAGATTTATAACCTCATCGGGGTTATTTAGCAACAGTTCACATGTGGCTATTAAATGAAGGGCCAGCATTTTTAAATCCACGTCCTGGCTTAAGTCTTTTACACGAGTAAAATGCCCTTTTGCTTCTTCTACTATTGCCGCTTTTTGTTCTTCGTCTAGGCATTTGATTGTGTAGTAGCCGTAGTTTATATACAGTACGCCTATTTGTAGCAGTAACGGGAAACAAGAATAATATTTTATGGCTATTTCGCGGCAACGGGTTATTACTTCCTCGTAGGGCTTTATTGTAAATTCGATAGAAAGCTCCTTGTAAAGCTTGCGGATGTCCGCTTCCGTCATTTGTGGCTCATAGCCTATTAGCTGGTCTATGCTGATATTGAAGAATGACGCTAGTCTGGGTAGCATAAAAATATCCGGGAAGCTACTGCCCGTTTCCCATTTTGAAACGGATGCCTTTGTTACACCCATGAAGCTTGCCAGTCCTTCTTGCGTTAAGGATTTTTGCCTTCTGTGGGTTGAAATTGTGCTGGCTATGTTTAGTTGGTTCATGGTATGCCTCCTAGTGCGAACTTAAACTTCAATAGAGCACGCAACTCTGAGTTGAACCTTCTCAGAGCTTGCGTGCTTAAATGTAGTTTAAGTTCGCTCCTGTTGCTCATTTGTATTTATTATATGTATCTGAGGCTACGTATTCAATGGGTTTAAAGTTGATTTTGGTTGAAATAATCAACTGATGGGAAACATTTCGAGTTGCCTCGCATGTCTACCAGGATAATCCTTTCAATATTACCCTTGCGCATGGCCATGTAAAAGCTTGTGTTATTGGCGGTGGCACACGCGTGGTTTGGGATTATTTCTAGCTTGTCGCCTATTTTTAGGGTTTGATGGGGTGCGGTGATTTTTCCTACTTCCTCCGATAGGGTGCTAATATTAATGTCCAAGCCCTTTACTTGCCCGTGGCCCTTTATTTTTCCGTTACCATGTGCGCCTTTATCCAGCCCCAGGCATTTAGAGCCAGCATCTATAATATACTCACCGGTGCGTGGGGCGGATATTACCGTGGCCAGCACAGTTAGCGCGCAATCTTCTTCTTTTGCGCATCCCAGCGATACCTGCATATTATCCATGAATACGTAGTTGCCGGGGTGTAGGCAGTTTATTAACGCATCGTTTGTTATGAGGGGGTAAGTGGGTGTACTGCCGGTGCCTATAATTTGTGGGGCGATTCCCATATTGCTAAGCGATTTGGTCGCGATTAGCATTATTTCAGATTCTTGCGTGGCAACTTTTACTACCCCGGCATAGTCTGCTTCGCTGTATACATGCCCTGGGTGGGTGGATATACCACAGAATTTCATGTGTTTTAAGCTGGTTAACTTGCCCATCAAGCCCTCTAGTTCGTAGGGTACGATGCCAAAGCGGTCAAGCCCGGAGTTTATAGTAACAGTGTAGTTAATACACACACCCGCCTCCTTCGCGGCTTGATTTAACATCACGGCCTGTTCGTGGCCATCTATACGCAGGTAAAATGCGTTGCAAACCTTCGCCAACCTAACCACCCTTGATATATTGGGATATGAGGCAACGGGATATGCATACATGATGCCTGCATATCTTTTTTCGCTATGTACGATGTTTTCATATATTGCTTCGCATTCGTCTAGGGTGCCGCATAGGAAGCCCGTTGCGCCATATTCAAGTTGCATACGCGCTATTTCGGTGGACTTATGGGTTTTTATCATCGGCCAGAGTTTTTTATTTCCTGCGGTGGCCATTTGGTGATAGATTTCTATATTACGTTCCAGTGTATCTAAATCCAGCAGGATTGCGGGGGTTTGGATACTATCTTTTTTTATAGTCATTTAAGCTTCGCCTCCTAGCGTAAAACCAAAACGACTATAGCACAGACAGAATGTTTTCGTCACCCCACACATAGCCATTAATTATTTCACCATAGGGCGATATAAGCTCTGTTTCGTTCATGGTACCCTGTCTTCTTTTTTGTACATATACACCTATATATCAAGTTTGAAAATCGTTTTTGTGACATTTAAATAACTTTCCTAAAAAAGGCCATACTAACCCTTAGGTGATGAAAATGAAAATAACAAGCAATATAAGAACAGACCTAGCCCTAGAAAACAAAGAACACATATGCGAAAACGGCCACGACCTAAGCGGCGTAGACGTAACAACAGAAATTGACGACGACATGGGCATAACCGTAACCTGGGTAAGCATAACAGACGAAACCGGCGCATCGGCAATGGGCAAGCCCGTGGGCAACTATATAACAATAGAATCCGGCGCAATGAAGGAAAACGACACCGCGGCCCACGAGGAAATAATAAAAATACTGGCCCGTAAGCTAGGCAAGCTGCATAACCTGCAACCGGGTGCAGTCATATTAATAGTGGGCCTAGGCAACCGCCACGTAACACCGGATGCCCTAGGCCCACAAGTATGCGAAAAAATACTTGTAACCCGCCACATAGGCGAAGAAAATATGCCCCAAGACCTGCAAGGCCGCGTAAGGCCCGTAAGTGCCTTAGCCCCGGGCGTAATGGGCATAACCGGCATAGAAACCGCCGAGATAGTAAAGGGCGTAGCCGATAAGGTAAAGCCAGATATCATAATAGCCGTAGATGCCCTGGCCGCCAGGCGCACCAACCGTATAAACGCTACAATCCAAATGTCGGACGCGGGTATACACCCGGGGGCTGGGCTTGGTAATAAGCGTGCGGCTATTAATAAGGCTACGATGGGTGTGCCGGTGATAGCAGTAGGGGTGCCGACAGTAGTAGACGCGGCCACCCTAGTTAACGACACAATGGAGCGAATGCTAGACGAAATGGCAGATGCCGCCCCAGACGAGGGAACCTTCTATGACATGCTACGCGGCCTGCAAGAAACCGAACGGTATGGGCTAATAAGAGAAATACTAGACCCATACGAAGGCAATATGTTCGTAACCCCAAAAGACGTAGACGCGGTTATAGCCAGGTTAGCCGGGATAATCGCAAGCGCGTTTAATATAGCACTCCACCCGGGGATTACCCAGGCAGATGTTAATAGATATCTAAACTAGCCACAAGAGGCCCGGAAACGCGATGTTTGCCTATTCATTCCCAGCTTGACCTTCATGTTGATGCGGATGCTTTTATTGGCTCGGTGCAGTCTGCGTTGTCTGAGGAGCTTATGTTATAGCTTCTTCATTTAGCTCGCTACAATAGAATACCCCGGCGTGTACGCGCCGGGGTAAATTTATGCTGACGAATGTTTTTTTCGACCTGTGGCCACAATCTATCCGTTGCGAATCTCTTCTAGTGCCTTAACAGCCTCTTTATAACTTGGCAGTACTACGCCTTCAACATTGGCGGCTTCTGCTATTGCAACGTAGGCTTCTTATTGTTATATGTCAAAAGCTATGTCTTGTCAATTTCGTTGCTATCTACTTCTTCATGGGCTACAGTTTCACCACGAAATACCCGCTACTCAACCCCGCGAATACTATCAATAACACTGCCCTTTTTCAGGCTATTAGCCGATGCCTGCATAATCACAAAGGTTATTACAAACACACCAACGGCGCAGAAGGCCATAGCCAACCAGGGCGGTGTGAAAACGATGCCAATGGGGTTACTTTCCAAACCTACCAAGAACATCAGATAGGCCATTGCATACCCAATGGGTAGGCCAAGCAACAATGCCCTAAAAGAGCTTAAAATGCTTTCCAGGCTTAGCATCCTGTGTAGCCCTTTTTTATCCATGCCTACGCTTGTAAGTATTGCAAACTCACGGGCGCGCATTTTTATGTTTGTTACTATGGTGCTTATTACATTGGTTAGGCCCAGGAATATAAGCATAACTGAGAATATTTGTACATAGGCAAGCATGAAATCTATAACTGCACCCACCACCGCAAGGGCCTGTATAAAATCTAATACCATAAATATTTCACCTTCTTGCAGGGTGTAGTTAGCGGTTACTACGCCTTCTACAAGTTGTTTAAAGGCTTCGGGGTTAGGGGGGGTTGCCACCCATTGTATAAACCGCATATCGCCATCTGGCACAATTATTATCTTTACCGATTCCGATAGATACAAAAACTGTTCGGGAAGCTCTGTTATTATGCCACCAATGGTTAGATATTCCGGTGTATCGGCCCAGCCTACGTTGCCGTCTGTGACGGTTTGCTGGTATAGGCTTATGGTTTCCCCAACTTCTGTGGTGAAGGGGTTAATGTGGGTAATGTTTCCATGTGCGTCTATTTCAAGATGAACGTTGATTAGTATATTAGAGCCATCCGGTGCACCTGCAAGCGCGATTAATTCCAAATATTCATCCCTATCTGCAACTAAGACCGTTACAAATTGGTTTTCCGCTGTCCTGCGGAGGGTACCGGCTGTGGTTGTAATAGTGGTATCAAGGACGGCTCTAAGCTCGCGGTTTATGCGGGTGAGGGTTTCTGCATCCATCGCGGTAGCACCTGTATAGGAAGAGCCTAAGGCAAGCCCGGCTGTTGGCGCACCAAGTTGCCTAATTCTGCCATCGAAAGAGCGGCTCATATGGGTGCTAAGGCTTACAGAGGCCAAAATTAGCACAACACTTGTGATTATAGAAATTACAGTAGCCCTAAAATGGCGGCGGCTACGTTTTAACTGCTTTGCCGCAAGGCTTCCTTCAAAGCCAAAAAGCTTGCCTATTATACGGGGGTTTTTAGCTTTTTCGCGCTTGTTTTTTCGCGTATCTGTGCCTTTTATTGCGTCTATTGCAGGGGTTTTTGCGGCTCTCCTTGCGGGTAGCCATGCGGAAAGCATGATTACCACAATAGAAAGCACGAGGGTAATTGCAAGCACCACCGGCTCTATTTCAAATGTAAAGCGTATTGTTTCGCTTATGGCGGATACATCTACCAGGGCGTTTTTTATAGCCAGTGCTAAATATTGCATGGCAAAACCTGCTACAGTGCCAAGAGGAAGGCCAATCGCCAGCAGAAACAGCCCTTCGTACATAACCGTCTGGCGGATTTGCCTTTTGGTTGCGCCTACGCTTTTTAATATGCCAAACTGCTTTGTACGCTCTAATGCAGAAACGCGGAATGTGTTAGAGATAACCACCATACCAGCGAATGCTACCACCAGGCCCAGCACTGCCGCCAGTGTGAATGAAAGAACATCTATGGCCCCTGCCATCCCCTCAATTTCTGACATTAGCAGGTCTAGGGTATAGGCTCCGCCTGCACCAAAGCCACCTATTGCCACCAGCATCCCAACGGCAAGCACTATGCCAAATATCGACCATGCCGTTTGCCTTGGGCTGTTTTTTATGTGCTTAATGGCCAATTTTGCTGTTAAGCTCATTACCGCACCCCCTCGTCACGCAAGATTTGCCCGTCGCTGATGGTTATGATTCTATCGGCCTGTAGGGCTATTTTTTCGTCGTGGGTTATCATTATTAGGGTTTGGTTGTAACGCTTGTTGGCCATTGTTAGTAGCTCTAGGATGTCTTTGCCGGATTTACTGTCTAGGTTGCCTGTTGGCTCGTCTGCCAGTATTACGGCGGGGCTGTTTATTAATGCGCGTGCTATGGAAACGCGTTGTTGCTGGCCGCCGGATAGTTGGCTTGGTAGGTGTTTTGCACGGTTGGTTAAGCCTATTATTTCTAGTAGCTCTTTTAGCATTGTGTTGTCTGGTTTGCGCCCGTCTAGTAGATAGGGGAGCATTATGTTTTCCTCGGCGGTTAGTGTTGGGATTAGGTTGTAAAATTGGTATACGATTCCCATGTTGCGGCGGCGGAAGATTGCTAGTTTGGATTCGTTCATGGCGAAGATGTCTTGCCCGTCTATGGTTACCTTGCCGGTGGTGGGGCGGTCTACGCCTCCTAGTAGGTGTAGTAGGGTGGATTTGCCGCTTCCTGATGCGCCTACTACCGCTACGAAACTGCCTTTTTCTACTTCGAAATTTACGCCTGATAGGGCGTTTACTTGGGCATCGCCTTTGCCGTAGGTTTTGGTTAGGTTTTCTACTTTTAATATGTTCATGTGTGCCACGCTCCTTTTTTGTTTATGAGAGAAGTATAGCGCGGCATTGTGACTGTACGGTGACTAGAATTGATTTTATTGTGACAGTTTTGTCACATAATGATAGCGCACTGCACGGAAATCAACATTCGAAGGGAACAATACATCGTCATTCCGGGCTTGACCCCATATGCGCCAACTTAAGGGGCGAAGCCCGGAAAAGCCCCCTTCTTTAGAAGGGGGTGGGCCGCCAAAGGCGGCGGGGGTTGCAGGTTGCGAAAGTCTAATTCAACCCCCGGCCCTTCGGGCCACCCCCTTCTAAAGAAGGGGGCTCGGTACCCGGCCCTTTATTTTATTTCATGACGGGTTATGTGTTATAACTTTATTTCGCTTAAGTTGGCGCGTATGGGGCTTGACCCGGAATGGCGGACGGATTTACACCCAATTACTCCGAAAGTTGATTTCCGTGAGCACACTGCGCTATCTATGGCGTGATGTGGGCATCACACCCTACGACTTGTAGAACTTTAATGTGAAGGTTGCGCCATTGCCATTCCCGCCACCGTCCACTTCTATATCCCCATTCTGCCCTTGCATGATGGCTAGGGCTAGCGGCAAGCCTATGCCTGTACCCTGTTTAGAGCTATCGAAACGCTGAAATAACCCTTTTATTTCTGTATGCGGTATGCCGCTACCATTATCGGTTATGGAAATATACCTTGTTAGGGGATTTTGCCCTGCGGATATTTCTATTATGCTACCCTCCGAAGAATGCTCGGAGGCGTTTTTAATTATGTTGGTTATGGCCTCTGCCGTCCAGTTTTTGTCGCAGATTAGTTCGGCCTCGCCGGAAATACATATTTGTTGGTTTTTGATATCCAGTAGAATCTGCAAGGGCTGTAATGCTAGGTTAATAAGTGCGCCGGACGTTATGCTTACTTGGTTAAACGCGACACTCCCCGAATCTAGCTTGGCCATTTTTAGCAAGGAATTTACTAGCCAGCCGGTTTGTGTTAGCCCTTGTTTTAGGTTGGTTATAAACTCGGTGGCTTTTTGCGGCGGTGCGTCCTCCAATAGCTCTACCATTACCATCATGGCTGTTAGCGGGGTTTTTAGCTGGTGTGATATATCGGCTAAAGTGTTGGCTAGGGCTATTTTTTCTTTTTGTAAGGTGGCGGCCTGTTCATTTAGGCGGCCGGCTAGTGTGTGGATATCATTTTTTAGGATGGATAACCGCCCTTCTAGGTTGTCGCGCATGTCTACGGCTTGGCCGTCAATTATGCGGCGGATATCTGCGGATAATTGCTCTACTTCCCTTCGGCTAACTATCATTGGCCCTGTACCCCATTCCACGAACCGTTTCTATTTGAACTGCGCTACCTAGCTTTTCGCGTAAGCGTTTAATGTATACCGTTAGGGTGTTATCCTCTACAAAAATGCCTTCGGAATCCCATAGCAGGTTTAATATTTGCGTTCGGCTTAATATTTGGCCCTTGTGGTTGGCAAAAATTAGTAGCAAGCGGTATTCTAGGGCCGTTAACTCCAGGGGCTTGCCTTCGGCTGAAGCCTTGCCTTCACTTGTGTTTACTGTTATGCCACCTAACACTACGTTGCTACCCTGTCCTGTGCGGCGGCGCAGTACGGCTTTTAGCCTGGCCATTAACTCGCCAAGCCTAAAGGGTTTGGTTACATAATCATCCGCACCGCCTTCGAAGGCTTTAACTATATTGCCTTCGTCATCTACTGCTGTAAGAAATAGAATGGATGCGCCCATTGCTTTTAAAGATGCGACAAGGTCAAACCCAGTGCCGCCCGGTAAGCCTATGTCCAAAATGGCTAGGTCAAACTTTTGCCCTCGCAATGCGCTTTGGGCAGAGGTTATATCTTTGGCGTGGGTTACGTGAAAACCTTCTTTTTCTAGGGCGTATGCTAGGCCCGATGCTATTACTGCGTCATCTTCTACAAATAAAAGCTTATGGTTGGTTCTTTCGTCTGCCATGTCTCACCTCATTAGTGTTACTTTTCTGGTTTTGTTATCGGTATCAAAACTGCCCCACATACATTGCCATAAATAAACACGGGTTAGTCGGGTCCCACAGCGTTGGGAAAACCTCTAACGGCTTAAAGCCCATAGCTTCGTAAAACTTACGGGTTTTGGCGTAGCTGGCATCTTCCCTTGATGAATCCAGTGTTTTAACCGTAAGAAACTCCATGCCATGAGTGCGGCAGTAGTCTTTACAGGTTTCTACTATTTTCTTGCCAAGGCCCTGCCGGTGGTGGGATTCTAGTATGCCCATTACATAAATTTCTGCTGTGTATTGGTTGTGAACTAATATGGACACGAACCCTAC
>Ga0123355_10006736_pt1 | contig 17096 bp, 6 predicted proteins | sample TergutEmb28metaG_3_FD_89872 | JGI IMG/M metagenome (GOLD analysis project Ga0123355, IMG submission 89872) | Embiratermes neotenicus P1 segment gut microbial communities from Petit-Saut dam, French Guiana - Emb289 P1 | ecosystem: Host-associated > Arthropoda: Insects > Digestive system > Gut ...
CATATTATAACACATGGCCTGCTGAGTTACAGAAACATTGTTATCTGTTGGCTAAAGTCCGTACTATCTTAGGAAAATTGTCGAACAGGCTCCGACAGCGGAGAGGGCGAACAAACGCAACAAAAAAACGTGTCGGACGTCACCCGACTTCGGAGCGAAAGAGGAAAATCATAATGTCAGACGAGGCCCAACGTAGGATCGGAAAGGGTTAAAATATGGGAAACACTATTCTTCTGGGCGTTTTGGCCGGGAATGTACAAAAAGTGTGTAAAATTGCAGAAAACTCAATATGCAGGAATGTAAAATCAGGATTTTACTATACTAGGAAAACAGGCATAACAGCACATATGAACAAAAATAACAATATTGAATCACACGACCATTAATTGTTAAATAAATGAAACAAACAAGAATAATGGCACCAACAACTACAGAACAAAGGTCTCAGGTCTGCCAACTTACAACTATGCCTCCCCTCATCCCCACCACTCAGCTAACATTCCACACTTGGCTGATGCATGGCAACATTTTGCAACTACAACTGTAATCGTAATTATCAGTATAGGAAGACGAGTGCTACTGCATGTTCCAAAACATCATGTTACATTCATCATTTTTTTTCTCAAAAACAATCATTCTGGGAATATTGAGAGTCAGGACTGGGAACTCCAATTGACTGACATGAGAAAACAACTCTTTGAGGAATGATGCATGTGATGTAATAATAGACTATTATATTACAGATTTTTCAGGAAAAGGAAAAAGAAACAATAATTGTCAAAAAACAATGCACACAGGACAATGGACAGAGGGCTTCGCTGTAACAGTATGTTGTCAAAGTACACACATTTTTGGATAACATGGTCACTGCACTGTTTAAATCAAATACATAGTTGAAAAAAGAAAAGTTCAAATCCTATACCTTCGTAACTATGAAGGGGGTCCCTTCCGACAGGTAAAGTGGCACTGACCCCCACCCCCATCGAACGAGGTTAAAGAAAGAGTACAGCTGTACCTCTACTTCCCCACTGGGCTTTTCATGGCTTGTTCTAGGGTGAATTTTACCTTTACTTTATAACTGCGAAAGTATGGCTAATGCTTAACACAGCATCATAGCAGCTATTGCAAGGACATACAGCAGGAGGCTCACGGATAGATAAAAGCTCTACTCATAATTTAGCAACCTTAAAAAATGAGCAACAAAATGTCTCTAAAGGGAACTTTTTTATGTTATTCAAAGAATGGCAAAATTGGGATTACAAACCTAACACTAAATGCAAAAAAAGCCAATCATATCTTCAAATAATACTGTCTTTGTATATGTGCATCAGTTTTTATCTCCAAAATTAGCCTTACCTCTGAAATCCTTGTAGCTCGAATGATGACCTTTGCCATCTGATTTGGATGGAAGTTACACAAATGGTGATGCATTTCTTCCTTTGTGTCAGTGCCATGAAGACAATACATGCACTGATAAAAGCAACATGAATGCAACTTGTAATGCTGTCAAAAAAAAAAAACATATTTTAATACATTAGTCCAAGTACGTAATATTCCCCAGCACCAGGTCGGCTGGGTGGTTAAATTTTGTTATGACACTTTTAGGTAATCAGGACAGAACTTGCTCCATGTAACTCTCCTGGCACTTAGAATTTTTAGGCAGCACCTGGATTTTTGGAAACTCTGTGGACCCCTGTGTTAGTCATATTATTATAAATGATGTCACTCTACAAACCAGAAAGTCTATACAGGATGAGAAGTTTTACAGTCGTGCTGATAAAGATTCACGCATTCTGTGACATTTTGTCATGTCAACTGGTACAGATAATGCCAGAAACTAAGTATTTACCATATGGCATGGCTTTACATCCCAGAAGGTTTGAATCTTAATGAAAGGCTCCTCCACATAAAATTCTGTATCACATCTTAAGATACGTACAACCACTTCCATCTTAAATGTTGAACATATGCCTGCCGACCAAAAACTGTTCTCCTCACAAACAACAGTCCTGTTTCTAATTTCTATTAGTCACATGTCAGTCATTAATGACTGGTACATTTTAAATGACAGGAAGGTTTTGTCACACCATCAACCACAATTTTATCAACCCATCATTAATTATCAGCAGGAAACTCTTACTAAAAGGAACACGTAATCACATGTGAACTAATACAAGCTACATAAAAGTACACACAGTAACAAGGTAGGTACAATACAGTTATTTTTAATGTAGCAGAAATTTTATGGCACTGCTTAAAATGACACTTTTTCAGTGTCAACAACCACCCTAATTCCATAAATTTAACACTTAATACCTACTAGTGGATGTTAATGAAACACAACAAGCATGACATGAGATTGAGGTATTTCGTAATGGAAACGTGCTTAATGCAAAACAGTCACTAAATCATCAGACATTTTACAATGAGCAATGCTTTGTAGTGCCCAATAAAAGTCTGAAGGGGAAACTCAGCAATCACTTTCTCGCATTTTGAGCTGTGCTCCACAATTAATATTTTAACATTTTGTTACATTAATCTCTGCTATAAATATACCATGGTGTCCTTTTAAGTTACATACACTTCATTACAATGTAAATGCCCTCCTCTCCGGGTATTATTATATCAAAGCTCTGATATCAGTAGGTATACAGCAAACAATTTTCATGAAACTGAAGTCTACAACATTGCAATGAACTTGTCATACTATAACTTTTAATACATAAATAAATAAATAAATAATAATAATAAATTTCATAAGCAGAATGGGATGACCTCTATGAAGTCACACTCTTAATATACCTCATATACTGCAATGGGCCTAAGTGCATATTCTGAACATGAATGTTCCACAAGTTTGTTCTCTTTTTAAAAAATATTCTACATGAACACTTTATTATTAAAAAACTACACCAAATATGACAAAACGCAACACCTTGTGGGTGAGTGGAAAGTACTCCTGTTTCATATCTAGGACCTTCCAAGTTCAAATGTTCAACCCTCAGCCTGGAAACTGGATATCCTGACCAAGTGGGTCTGTGTTTTCCTCAGTCCATCAAATAAAGGTCACAATACATGAAATTAGGCTACAAATGCTTCCCTCCACATTCCTGCCAGTTCATAACTCAATCCTGCCAGTTCATAACTCAATTATCATATTAGTCAACCCACAAATGAACACAAGTCAGACAAGAAGACAATAAACAAATCTATGAAATTCTCATCCCCTCATCACTTCATACCAAATTTTCCCTTACAAAAAATTCTGAAAAACATTCTGAAATGTCTTATTAATGTTCCAAACTTGCTATTCTTATTTCTTGACTTAGAGGAAGCAATAGTGGTGAGCTAGGATAACGTAGTCTGTATAGTGACTATGGCCAGGACAATCCAAGGTTCAAAACCCAGTAAATGATAAGCGTCAAATTGTCCAAAATGTCCAGACCAGCTTCTGGGCCCACCCAGCCTATCATTCAATGGGTACTGGGATACTTTTGTTGGGGTAACGCAAGCAGGGCAAGAAGTTGACCACTCACCTCCATTTAGTGCCAAGGTCAAGAATGAGTGAAGCCATAACCTCTATTCCCCCTGTATGCCTTCACGGTGTGGACAAGGCATATTTTACCTTTTTGTAAGTAAAACTATACAAAAAGACATTAATTATTTTGATTAACCTTTCCCATCCCTATTCTGACAATGTATCAACAGAGTCACTTGACATACTTTCCTGTCATTTACCTCACAAACATTCAATTCCATTTTCTTGTTCTGAGTGAATACACTCTCCCACCATTCTAAAGAAATTCATGTTACAACATCACTTCTCAACAGTGCACAATATACACAAGACTTCTAATGTGACTTGTTCTTCATCATGGTACTTTGAAACCCTCTGCTGAAAAAGACCTGGGTAAGAGTTTCAGGTGGTGGCAGTAATGTAAATACAGGATGCTGTATGTATCAAAAGTGAAACAACCAATTAAAATAATTCAGCATTAAGTATTATTATTAGCCAAACATAATTATATGATGTTAAGGCAATAGTATGTCCACAGGACACTTACAGCCAGTAACCGATCAGGCTTCAAGTTTTTACTTGGACACAAATGACAAGAATAGATTGCCAGCTGAGAATGTTCCTTCTCCAAGTGACGCAAGAAGCTATCTGGAATGTAGAATGTAGCACCACAGTTGCCTGAAACATAAATAACATCTGCTGAAGAATCAATCAGGCAATAAAATTTTAACAGTATGTGAACAACAGAAAAAAAGAATGAATGGGCCAAAACACACTGAAGAAAGTGGGCACAGCAGCGAGTTCTTGATCCACATACAATTCCTACATACAAAGAAAGAATACACATAACTGGAAAATAAATTTTTAAATAACCTGCACTCTCTCTCTCGCTCTCTCTCTCACACACACACACACAATAAAATACCCCTAGAAATTAATTGTATCTATTTAGCCAACAAAAAAATGTACTGCAGTTTTCAAATATAATGCATAATCACTCTCCCACTTTCTACAAAACGCCATTTATTTCATATTATTTTTTTTTTGTTCAAACAATACCCACATTTTTATATGTTCCATGTTCCATGCCTTAATCAGATGTATAAAATTTTTTTACAAAGACCAACAAATGCACTTGGATTTATGAATGTAATTTCATCACACAGTAATCACCAACAAATTTCTGCCACTCATGTGGCAATCTTCAGGGTGATGAGAACAAGAATGTGTAAACATTTATAACGCGTCAAAAGCACGCATCATAATTGTATTTGTATTCTTGTTCTCATCACCCTGAAGATGGCCACATGTGTGGCAGAAACGTGTTGGTGATTACTGTGTGATGAAATTACATTCATACTTCCAAATGCTGTTGTTGGTCTTTTGGTCTTTTTAAAAAATTTAATACCCACATTATTCATAAACCATGCACTAAAATCTAAATACTAACCCAGTCACTTAAAAGTTAATAATAAAATAAGCACGTGATTAAGAAGGGACAATAATTATCAACTTGAAGTTAGGAAAGCTTCTCTGCCTGTTCACACCATTCTAGGTGCAGATGGTCTTGTTTATCTTATTCCCAGGTATCTTCTTATCAAAACAATTTGTATTCTGGTGCTCACTGTGATACCTGTTTTATCTTCATTCTGTATATGTGACAGTCACTAATAATGCTTCATAAACCAAGACGTTCCATTAAAAATAATATACGTTAAGCATGAGCAACATTAACTCATGCCCTGCAACTTCCAATGCACTGATAATGTACCTGCAATGTGTTACATACATGACACGATACTCTCCTCTAAAAAAATGCTAGTAAGCACTTTCAAATCAGTGAACAATATAATATGTGAGATTCAAGATTCTCATGACAGTGTCTGACGATTACCATCTTGCAGGATGTGATGGCATGTACCTGGTAGTTACACATTGTATCTATCAGATCACATGGCACCACATCCAAGAATTCAGCAACCTTCAGTGAACAACAAATTTGCAATTCTGAAGCAGTAAGGAGTATATCAATACCTTGTTCACAAACATATGGTGTAACCACAGAGGAACGGCATTTTGCTGCACTCACAGGTTTCAGCTGACTTCTAGTGTTTTTGCACATCAGAACAGCAACATGTTCATTGGTGTGACTCGTGTTCTGAAAAATGAATATAAGGTACAAGATAGATAACCAAGTCCATGTAGCAGAGTTCTTTTGATGAAGATGACAGTCTCTTAGCTTGTTGAGATACCCCAACTTTTACTGTAACTGAGGTTCACTATCATGTACACAAGACCTAATACTACATTATAACCTGTGTAACTCAAAGCAAACCAAAATCATGTTTCATTTAAATATTTTGCTCCCATCCACTTCTAGATTTCCCAAGTGATTTGGAAACATCAGGTTTGCTGATTAAAATTCTGTATCATATCTTGACCCTCCCATGACATGTATCTTACCAAACTTAATTTCATCAGTCCTATATAACATTTGGACATGACTACTGATTATCAAGCTCTGCAATATGTAATTTTCTTCATAGTGCTGTTACTTAGTCTCTCTTAGTTACGTTGGCAGTCCATAAAGAAACTGAACTTGTAAAACAGCAAGCCAGCAAGAGAGTGCAGCACACTCACAATAGTGGCGTTGTGTAGCGGGACTTTAAGCTTCATTCTGACACTAGCAGCATCACGCCATGTCAATTAGTCATCAAGTTACACGCGCTTGAATGAGTGTGTGTTTAGTACTCTCGGAGATTGTTTGCAAGTTTATAAATGAAGAAACTTGAGGAGCAACGCGTTTGCATCAAATTCTGTTTCAAATAAGGAAAAACGTTTATGGAAAATTTTCCGATGTTACAACAGGCTTATGGAGGGTATTGTTTGCGCCGTACGCAATGTCACGAGTGGTCCCAGCATTTCAAATTGGGCAGAACGTCCATCGAAGATGACCCCAAATATGGACAGCCTTCCATGTCAATGGACGATGATCATGTTGAGAATGTGCTTGCCGTGATTTGTCAAAATCGTCACCTAACTGTCCGTGAAGTTGCTGAAGAAGTAGGAATCTGTAAAAGTTCATGCCACCTGATTTTGACAGAAAATCCAAAGATGTCGTGTTGCTGCAAAATTTTTGCCGTGTCTGCTGACGCGTCACTCCTTATCCATGCATTTTTGACGAAGCATGAGATGACTGTTGTCCCCCAGCTGCCCTACACTCCAGATTTGGCCCTGCGGACTTTTTCTTGTTCCCGAAGTGGAAATCCACACTAAAAGGTCGCCGATTTCAGACGGTAGAAGAAAATTCAATACGGAACCTTCACGCCATCCCGCAAAACACATTCCAGGACGTGTTCCAGAAACGGAAAAAACGTTGGGAGCGGTGTATCAAGAGTCGAGTGGAGTACTTGGAAGGTGACAAGTTTGATTAATTTGTAAGTAAAGCAATAAATTTAAAAAAAAGTTTGGTTTCTTTATGGACTGCCCTCGTATAAGCACTTTGTTCTTGGAAGTTGTTAATCTACATTTTTCATAAATTCTTGTGATTTCTAAATGACCACAGTGTTCTGCAATATAATGAGACAACAGTAATTTTTCATGGCATTTTTCAGTCTCTGTAAACAACACGCTGAGATAATAACTCAAATCAGACCACAACCACTCCCTTTCAGTCACATCCAGTTCATTTTTAGCTAACCATCTTACTGTTTAACACAGTGATATGGACAGCATCATTAAATAAAGCATGGATTAAACTAATTACTTTGTGAATGCAAATTTGCTCTGATACTGTAGCCTCAAATATTTGGAACAAACAGCATTCCTAGGGATTTATAAGGTACCTTTATACTGTGTCATATGTCTAATCTGCACTGTAATAACAAAAATAATATACATTTACTTTACTCTGCATTTATTCCTAGATAACTTCTATATGTGAGTCTTACAAGGTTCAGTTTTTCTCCTTAGAGTACATGCTTCCTCCCATTACATTTGGATCAGCATATACATGAATGTGATGTGCTCAATTCTATTTCAAGACACACACACAAACACATCCACAGAGGAAAGAGGATACTATATAAACAATTCGGTCTCATGTAAAAACACAATTCTGAGACACACATAAACCATCTGGCTTAATCTAAAAAGTGGTATTTCTTACAAACACATAGCCGTGCACTATACTGAACTGTAGTCCCTCCTTATCAAACCTATTCAAGTTGGTAAGCAAATCTAAAATATCAGCAGACAGCCTTCTAAACAAAATAAATATGATGTGTAAGCAAAAGGTTGTGTAAAATTCTACCCAGAATTTAATGCAGCTGTGCACTGCTAAGCAATGCTTAGTTGATTTACTGCAAATTAGCATGGTGTTGATGTAACAGAATGTTGCATTTTTGTTACAATGATATTTAAGTGTGTCTGTGTTGTGCCTGTGCTATCATAGGAGTCCAGTAAATGACACAACTTAAGAAAGAAAGAAAGAAAGAACTTGTGTAAAGCCCTGTTTTAACCTTGAGAAAACAGCTTCTGAGACTTACAAACTGCTAAAAAAAAACCTTTTGTGATGATGCCAAGACAAGACCACAAACCTGGAATGATATTCGGATTTTAAAAGTCGTCAAATTTGGGCTTGGGCAAAATTTTAAACATTCATCTGACAATCATCAAGTTGGGCTGATGAAGATATGGAGAAAGTGCATCAGATCATCCACGAGGACAACATACAATTAACCACATTCGTAACATTCTAGGCCCATCACACACTACACGCTGATGATACATTTCAACCAAAGATTTAATTATGAGACAGACAGCAGCAAAATTTATTCCCATCTGCTGAATGACAACCACAGTGTAACTGACTTTCTGTGTGCAAGGACTTGTAATACCAGGAAAAATAGGACAAAAACCTCCTCTCTAAGGTCACAGCAGGTCACAAGATAAAAATCCGGTTAAATGGATAAAGATTCATGAGTACTGCAGCGATTATAACTAAATCACAGGCAGAGCATCACAAAATGGGAGTTCCAGACATGCTTCCAGGCATAGGTGTGATGCTGGGCATAGTGCATAACTCTGGATGGGAATACTTTACTACCTGCAACTAAGGTATGGCTAAAATCGTTACACTACCCAAGCCCAGAAACTTTCAGCTCCCACCTCATATTAGTTACCTCACAATGTCAGTAAAGTTCACCCTACAACAGGCCATGAAAGCCAAGGGACAGAGTAAGAGGTACAACTCTACTCTTTCTTGAAACTCAGTGCTAGATGGGATGGATGGTTAACATCATGCCCTGACCACTTTACCCCAGGGAATAACCCGATACCCATTGTATAGGAACGGGGGGTAGACACTAGGGCTTGTCTGGATGGGTGCAGTCCCCGGACCATCCAGCCCATAGTGAGTCGCTACACCACTATCCTGGCCTACATGCCACAATACAGAACAAATATATAAGCCATTCTAATGGGCTCCCCAAAATGTATGGACACAGGGAACTTCGAAAGTTGTTAAGTTACAGGGAAGGTACTTCAACACACACACACACACACATTAGTTCAGATACCGCAACCAGCTAGCCTAAACAATTTCATGTAGTTCACTAAATCTTTCAAAGCATCTTATACAAGGCACATCCACTTCCTCTCAACCTTATACATAATAAAGCAATTTACTAAGACTTTTACCTGATGTAGGACAACATACGACTTCGTCACAGCCCTATAGAAACAGTAAGCACACTGGTACAGGCAGTGTGAATGCTCTGTGTGAATGTGATTCAGAACACCTTCCAATGATGTCTGCATGGCACAACAATAGGCACACTGCTGCCAGTCAGATATCTTTGATGCAGATGGTCTTCCTTTCTTCTTGTCTGCCGCAAATTGCTGTTGCCGCTCAATCTCATGTTCATTATAATGTTTAGCAAAACTTGTCATACTGTCTGTTGTATAACAGCACAGCCGTCCCATGCACTTGTAGAGATGTCGGAGTTTCACAGGTTTTATCATCTCTTTGTATGCCGATGGCACTTTAGAGGCTTTTGCATATGAAGGTGCCACAGCTGTCTTGTGAGGAAGTTTGTTTTTTGAAATCACTGTTGTCAAAACTGTGTTACTGGCTGGTGTGACTGGAACTGGAGGAGGAGGCAAGACAGCAGAAGGGGGCCTCCCTTTTTGTGGTGCCTTAGTGGCTGGAACCTGAACTTCTAACCCTTTCACAGCTGAGACTGAAGATATCGGAGCCTTTGGTACAGGAGTAGTAGTTTTGGTGGCCAAGGTCAAAGATGGTGCAGCTTTCACATTCACCATCACTGGTGACTGAGATTTTGTAGTTAACACCACAGGCGTTTTTGTTGTAATTTGATTATCTTTAATTTCGACACGTACAAGGGTTCCTTTTGGTAATATATTAGGTAAAACCTGATTACACCATACTCCTCCTCCAACTACGCCAGTGGAATGCCTCTCTTTAGCAACAGTTATTTTAGAATTTGTTGGTCTTGTAATCTGAGCAAGACCCACAAGTGAATGAGGGATGTTTGTTGAAACACTGGGTTTAGAGGTAACATCAGAAGATTTGAAGTTGGCTAATTTCACTGGTGACAACTGTACATTACTAAGTTTCACTGGTGTGATTGGTTGCAATGATGGAAGTATTGTAATGGTAGATGACTTTGGCAGCTGAGTCATGGGAATCATGTGCATTGTGCCAGGAGGAAGAGGAGCTTTGCCTCTCAACAGTGAGAGAGGCAGTGCAGACGATGACGATGAAGCTGACAAAAGCTGTACATCTGGGGAAGAAGTCTGCAGAACATTAGTGGATGAGTCTGCAGTTGTCGTCATGAATGGCATGGAACTCTCAATAATAGACCTAGCCACAACAGCTGCTGAAGATACAGTACAGAAGGAACTGGGTGGGGAAGACGTTACAACATTACTACAATCCCCGGAGTCTGACTTCTCTGGTAATTTGGAAGAATTCGGAGTATCTTCAACTGCCTTCAGAATCTCATTCACCTGCAAATGAACCATATTTGTGTGTCATTTCAATAATAACAAACATAAATTTGGAGGCAATAAAAGTAATAATGGTATGATACTAACATAGAACAGAAGCAAGAAGCTGCAACCTTAATCTGTAACCCTTCAGTCAGTAGACTGAAGATGTCTCCTGAATGGGTATATAATTTTCTACACAATGAAGTGTTATACAGAGGTAAAAAAAAAAAAATTCCAGAAATCTACTAGCCACCTCAAAATTCTAAGTGGCAAAAGGGTGAAAAGAAGCAAGTACCATGCTCAGAAACCATAAATTTTAGGCACCATGATACAACATTGACCCACCCAGGTGTCTGGGCAACCTGGCTCCTTGGATTTGAGCATCTGCAAATAGTATGAAGTCCCCCAGTGTCTTCAGTTTTCCTATCCGTCTGAAATAGGGCCTGTTTTAATTAACTATAACCTATGACTAAAGAGAATTTTATTGAGTTTCTCAAAGCAGACAAACTCATCAATACTACAAGAAAATGTCTGAATATTTATGAGTCCGTCAAAAAATGCAAAGTATCCATAATTTGTCAGCAACTATAAATTCCATTATAAAAACTTTGAAACATTTGTGTAAGTTACAGCTCATATGAAGTGACATGCTTGCCAGGATATTTTATGTAGTGAACACAGGGTTACTGATACACTGTGTGATGGTACAGACTGGATTCAGGTGGCTGGGGATGGGATACTGTGACAGGCTCTTCAAAACACTGTAATGAATCTCTATATTTCATAAAAGGCAGGAAATTTGACAATCTACATAACAGCTTCTCAAGAAAGGCTCTCCACCATGAACTTGGTTACAATAAAGAACTCCTTTACAGTGCATGTAAACTGGAACATTAAATGAATATGTTAGGACCCTTTGCAAATAACCATCAAACCACTAATATTATAAAACAAATTATACAGGCCGGTCTCGTATGTGATTAATTTTTGCGCAATTTCACTTTTAACAAGACATGAAAATGTCAACTACTTTTCCAATTTATGCAACAATTTTCTGTTTAACACAATTTGGCAGAGACAATCTGTGGCCACGCTTATCTCCTGTAGGAGTCTAGCAGAAAATCATATCACCATCACACCAGCAGTCACCTGTATGGATTGATAACAATGGTGGTATAATCATGCAGTTCATTTAGTCCCCTCTTCAAAAGCAATGGCATTGAGTGAGAAATGTAAATCTACATCATCTAGTGCAATTCAAGTGAAAAATCGGCAAAAGACAATCGGTATTGAAGAGAAGTTAAACACAAACTTGAAAAACTTGAACGAATTGTTGACATATGCTGTAATGTTAGACTCACACACAGTTGCAAACGCACAATTCATGAAAAAGCTGACAGAATTACAGAAAGTGCTAAGTGTTTAGACAAAATTAAAGCACCAATATGAAACATGGAGTGTTTGTAGAGCAAGACTACCACAGTCCTATTGGAAAGAACTATAACAAACACTATGGATGCGAGTCTTTTACACTTTTATTGGAGTAGGAACAAATAAATATATATTGTATAGCAATGTATGTATACTGTACAGAAATGTATATATACTACACACACAGTATATATATACTGTACAGGTCCATATGTCTACCAGTGTGAAGTCTGAAACTATACAGGAAGAGGTTGTCAAGCACTGAACACCCAGAAAATACACTGTTTTAAATGGGAATTCTGTGTTCAATTTGTGCAACATTTTTCAGGAACATAAACCCGGCATAAGAGAGCTGCCTGCACATGGGTACATAGAAAAAATTTTATGATACAGATTATTTTATATACATATTTTGAGGCAAATCTTGCTTCATTGAGCTGCACTAATAAAATCTGCAAGATGGCCAGCATACATTTTAACTTTCTTTTCTCACCCTGAACTTATCTCTGTGTACGTCACTGTAGAACTGTTGCTCCAGTACCATTTCTCCATGTACGTCAACAAAGCACTGTATCTCCAAGTACATCAATACAATATTGTATGACCCAGTATATCAAATTTCTGTATATGATACAGTACCTTCTAACCCTTCAGTGACCAATGACAGATAAAACCCGAAGTTCCACTGCAATCACTGGTCTATACGGTGGGTAAGGAAGTTTCTCAGTCTTCATGTAGTACAGTGGAAACGGAATCTGGTGGCACACGGCGAAGCACGGGAGGAGAAGTGAAGGGGAAAGAGGCCAGCAGTCTTGCACTGTATCAGAACACGTCTATCCAGCATTACTACCGCTTATGTGCACACCTCGGCTGCCAGCAGCCGATTGAACTGACATCCCCATCAATATAAATGGACTTGTCCGTTTCGCTGGAAGACCAAATCTGGTTTCTGCGCGTGTGCCATCACATTCCGATTTCACTCTACCACTCCACAAGCCTTGAATAGTGAAGCACATGAAGTGGGCAAACTCAAGCAAGCAGTTTTGAACAGTGCAACACCAACAAATTTCTGTAAATTTCATACTTCAACTACTCCCAACACACAAGCCTTAAAAAGTGTATTATACACATACCACTGCTGCGGGCAGCTGTAACATTAATGAAAACTATTGAAATCCACTTTGTAATCAAAAAATGTTGTTTTAAACCATTATGTAGCACACAAACTCACACATCATAATGGCCACTAACAGTTATCTTACCAATGCAAGATGATATGTAAAACACCATAGATGACCAAAAAAAAAACTACAAATCACAATGAACTGCAACACTATGCCCATTCATGAACATTATATTCAGACACAGGAAAATAATTCTTTTAAAAAGTGTTTAAAAAGAACTACATAGCTACAAAGGCTGCTGATTAACTTAAAATGTGCTGTACCTATTAACACTGCACAACATAAAGCAGAAAACAGAGTACCAAACAAGAACTTACATCCTCTGTCCCCATAGCTTCAGGATTCAGACTGACAACACTCTCTATCTTCAGAAAAGGACCACTATCTTCATTATTACTGGCGTCATCATCATCCCATTCTCTAAGCAACTGGTTAAATTCTGCAATAAAATAATTAATCTTGGTCAATCAGGATGCAACAATACTGGGTCCAGTTTATCGTGAATGTGGGTCCAATACATTTTTACTAAAGCTCTCTACATTACAAAGCACAAGAAGCTCATTATTCACTGTCCATTACTCTCTTACGGCATAACCTGCATTACTTGCAAGAAAGTCCCAAAGTGCTGACCTGCTTTGATGCAGGCCCCACATCTTGGGAAAACATTTCTAGACACACAATGACACTGCCATCTTGGTATAAGGGAAATTTCATGCTGGATATTTTCTTTCATATCTCAGTAGTAAGAATTATCACATAACACTTCACCCTGAAACTCCATGAATAAAATTCACAAGGATTTAAATCAGGCAAGCACACAGTCCACAATCCTTCACCTGCGCACCAAAAATTTCAGGCAGAATATTTGTGAGATTTATTACCTGTGTGGGAACTGTCCTGCATGAAGAGCCCATGACTTTTCATTTTCAGTGAACTGAACAAAAAAAGGGTGCCAGATAGATATAATCACTGACATTAAAAATCTGCTTCTACATGGGCCCCATTTTCCAAATGCTAACTGTACACTGCTCAGGACAGGGATAGGTGGTGGGCACTCGTAAATGCAGTAATGAACCATTGGGGTGCCATAAAGTGTGGGGAATTTGATTAGCTGAGAACCAGTTGGCTTTTCAAGAAAGACTGCTGCACGGAGTAGGCAAGTAAGTAAAAGTACACAATGCACCGACTCTTAAATCAAGTGCGAGGCACTTTACGAATAGCAGGAGGATTTCCTGTGAACCAATAACTACTGTTTAGACTGTTCATGTACCTGCTGAAAGTAAACCACGCTTCATCAGAGTAACATTCAAGTTATAGACCAAGAGAACCATTATTCACAGATTCCTGAAAACATGTGCAGTATCAAATTGTTGCTTCACAATCTAGAGACAGCTGACATATACAATACTCATTTCTAGGGTTATAACTTTAATAGTTTTGTATCCTACACTGTACACCACAAACGGACAGCCATGAGACAGTCGAGTTCTTCATGCTTACTGGCAACCGAACACCATTAACATTCTGAGTTCTAAACTTAGTACATCTCTTATGTTTTCTTTTTTTCAAGCACTGGTCCCACTGCATGAAGCTGTGCGTTCTGTTCTCTCAACTGCGGGTTCAAAATGGTCTACAAAAGTGACATTTCCACAGCTTTAAAGCAGTGTACATAAACAATTCTGTTCTGTGCTATGTTACATTTTATTTACTTTACAAAAGCACCAGCATGTATAAACTGAGCCTACAGAACATATGGTTGAACAATGCCATTTCTTTGTCAGGGCTTATGGCATGTACTTGTACTGTGGTGGGGAGGGTTCTTCCAATGGTTTTGGTGTACTGTATGCCTTCACAGCACCACAGCATAAAATTTCATCAAGCTGATTTTCTCACCAAACACTGAGTACTGGCAGTTTGTATCCACCAAAAAGACCCAACCATGGTTCAATATGCTGCAGGTATCAAGTCAAACCACTTCAGTTCATTATGTTTTAAAACCTGCATTAGTACTGTTAGTTTTCACTGATGCTGAGAGATGTTATTCAATCACCATTCTTCAAGTCATATATTTTTCAGTCATCCATGCTGGTCTTCTCGTTTCATTACTGTCATGCTTTACCAGATCTATGGAAGAGTGACACATTGTCTTAATTTCTTGGCAACTCCTGCAGAAAGCATAACTCGGTGCTGAACAATACAATGCATGTCTGGGCTACCTTATCTTACATTTCCTGCTGACATGTTTCTAATCCTGCATCCAAGTCCCGATACTTACATACATTAAACGCAGCTTCATGACCATCAGCATGGATCACTGTACATCCATCAACTTGTTAAAAGTGGGCCATGACCCAAAGCAGCAAATACTATGCCTGATGCAATGTAAGAGTAGCACAAATTTCCAATTTGCAATCTAAAGCAAAAACACTTCGGTGTCCACAGGGAGGTGGATGTATCATGTCTCTGAGCCTCAAAAAATTAGGTTTGGTTTGTGTATGCATCCCAGCTGACATAACTGTTTGTTGTGCTATCTCTGCTGCAATCTGAGCCAAGCTAAAGACACAATCATATGTACAAATGGCCTCACTGTGCCTGTGAAATTTATTCAGCTGATAAAAGGATGTTCATCTGCTAAACTTTTCAGAGTGTGTGTAATGGAATAAAGAAATGTCACCAAATGCTTTTACAAACAAATTTTGTGTCCACAGTGCTGTGTAAAAAAGCAGTATGAAGAACAGTGGAAAAACTTCAAACAGATCCAGTAGTGGCCATAAATAAAATAAAAGAACATGTGTTTTTCTCAAAGAAAATATGGTTTACAGTAGGAATGCAAACAACCAAATCAATATATTGGTGTCCAGTTCCTATCATTATGTTCAGTTAATCTTGATAAAATTCTTCACGTAATTCATAACAAAGAAAATACACTTAAATTTATCAACCAACGAATGCACATAAAATTTCACATAAAACACTTTTAAACACTTTAAAACACTCCGACATGTTTCAACCTTGTCAGATCATCATCAGGGAGCTTTGTTCCTTGCTAAAGTTATATTACAGTAATTCACAATTCAACTCGTATTTGCAAACGAGGTGTTGTGGCAGCATATCATGTTGTGTGGGAATGTGTTGTGGAGCAGTGGCTGGGTGTGCGTCGTATGCTGAGTAATAAGAGACAGTCTCTTATTACTCAGCATACGACACACACCTAGCCACTGCTCCACAACACATTCCCACACAACATGATATGCTGCCAAAACACCTCGTTTGCAAATACGAAATTGAATTGTGAATACTGTAATATAACTTTAGCAAGGAACAAAGTTCCCTGATGATGATCTGAAAAGGTCGAAACATACTGGAGTGTTTTAAAGTGTTTTATGTGAAATTTTATGTGCATTCATTGGTTGATATATTGAAGTGACTCTATGAAAATGCATGGTGCTACAATAAGATTTATAAAGCAAATACACTTCATGCAGGACATGGCCACAGACAACAGAGCAAGTATCTCAAAAACTTCCCTTGAAGAAGTATTCAGCAAATTCTTGACGATTTGCAAACTTCTTTGTCCTAGATCTCCAGATTCCAAGCATGGTAATTATTATTTGTTTCAGAAATAAGAGGGTGATGAGAGGGAACTGTCCAGTCACCTCTGCTGTAGAGTCTGGTGGTGAACAAACTTCACTTCAATTTTGAAATACAATTTTGTTATACTGTTTAAGCTACATTACGATAAGTTTTAATACAATTAACCTTTTGGCGCCGGAATTATTTTTTTAAATTTTAGCACACCCTGTATATAAAATGTGAATAATACAGGCACCAAATACGTTAGATTTATGAAACAAACTGCATTTTGAAGAGGAAAAAACGCAGAGTATATACCATGTTTAAAATATTTAGTACCTATATTTGTTGAATAAATATATAAAATGCAACATTTA
>Ga0123355_10006737_pt1 | contig 17094 bp, 15 predicted proteins | sample TergutEmb28metaG_3_FD_89872 | JGI IMG/M metagenome (GOLD analysis project Ga0123355, IMG submission 89872) | Embiratermes neotenicus P1 segment gut microbial communities from Petit-Saut dam, French Guiana - Emb289 P1 | ecosystem: Host-associated > Arthropoda: Insects > Digestive system > Gut ...
CCGTACCCGCCCAAGCTGCCGGGGGTCTTGGTTAGCTACCACCGTCCCGTACCGGGGAATACCCCGCTCGGCCTCGGTAAGCTCGATATAGTCTCGTGTCTTCATAAACTCTTTGCGCAGTTCAGGGTTCCTTTCCACGAGCCGTTTGATTTCCGCGTTAACGTCAAACATTAGTATCCTCACTTACCATAAACAATATATCTGTACATACACATCTTATCACTATAACACATTGAGTGCAAGCCTTTTATTACACACTTGTCAACAGCGCCTGAATTGTCTGCGCCAACAGTGGCCCGCAAAGCCCTACTCAAGCGGCGGGCAACCGCTCAATTGACAAGGCAAAAAAAGGTGTGCTACAGTCTTATCTGTCGAACACACCATACTTACCGGAGGAAACGGAAATGGTTCAATTACAGGATATTCTCGCCGCGATAGGGGTCGTTTTTAACGGAATCCCCATGATGATTTTTGCCATGGGGTACGGGTTCATGGCGGTTCCCACCGCCATCGGCTTTGCCATAGGAGCTGGCGGTATGTTGATCGCCGGTACGGTTACGCCCATATCCATACAGGCCGGAACAATCGCGCTGGTCGGGACAATGGGCAGGGATATTAAAGAGCGGTTAAGCATCGCGCTGTTTGCCGGCCTTTTCATGGCGGTTGTGGGGATGCTTGGGCTTATCCATATCGTAAGGGATTTTGCCGGCCTTAGAATCGTTGCCGCGATGCAGGCGGGCGTTGGGATTATTCTGGCGCGGGTAGCCATTGACATGATAAAGTCGAACAAGTTTGTGGGCCTTATATCTATGGTATCCGCCCTTGCCGTCTGGCTTTTAACGCGGGACCTTGTGTACACAATTGTTGTCAGCGTTGTCGCGTCCAGCCTCGCGTACTTTGTCAAGAACAGAAAACCCATAGATGTCATGTCGGAGAAATACAAGTTCTCGCTCTACAAGCCCATGATCAGCTACAACGTGGTGCGGGGAGCGCTGGCGCTGGCGTGTCTTACCATTGGGTCGAATATCGCGTTTGGCAACATAACTGCGGGTATGCCCGGAGCGGCGGCGTTTCTGGCTGGCGAACCGGCGAACATTAACGCCCTTACCGTGTACTCCGGCCTTGCCAATCTAAGCGCCCTTTTCGGCGGAGCCCCGGTCGAGGCCATTATATCGGCGACAGGAGCGGCCCCCAACCCCGTATTTTCGGGCGTCTTAATGATGGTTCTACTGGGCATCATTATGGTTACGGGCCTGTTGCCAAAAATCGCGCGGTTTGTGCCCATGCAGTCAATCTCGGGATTTCTGTTTGTAATTGGCGCGTTTGCGACCATTCCGGGCAACGCCTATGCGGCCTTTAGCGGGGCCGCCGTGGGGGCCGAGCGTTTGGGCGTGGGCCTGACCATACTGGTAACCGCCCTGACCGACCCCTTTATAGGGCTCGCGTCAGGTACGCTGTTTATGCGGATCGCTCCGTTGTTTGGCCTGTAAACAGCTTTCATACGGGCCGTGTTACGCCGATACTAAAACCATGAACCGCACGGCCTTGGCTTTTCTTGCCTTCCTTCTTCTCCCCGCTTTGGCCCCCGCCCAGGATGTGCTTCGGGGGGAAGTCAGGGTGGAACTGGAACCAATTCCGTTTTTCAGCGTCTATGTGGAAGACCGGTTTCCCTTGGATACGGAAGCCGCCTACCGCCTTGCCTTGCGTAAGGCCGCCCTGTTTTTTTCCGCCCAGATTTACGGCTGGTCGTTTCACTACGACATTGGCGAGCGGGCGCGGGGCATAGCGGAAGAGTTTGAACTTACCCCCCTTGGGGAGATTCACTGGGGCGACCCAAGGCTCTTTGTAACCCATGCCCGGTTCGAAAACCATGTCCTTTCGGCATGGATGGACTACCGGCCCAGCGAGATACAGCGCCACCGCCTTCAAATGTGGCGGATGGGAAGAGTCCGAAGCGCCCAAGCCACAGGCCACGGCCCAATGGGCGGGCCGGAAGGCCCTAGCGAATGGCTGGACATAAAAATGATCGCCTTAGAGGACGCCGCCCGTGCCGCGGTGCGGGCCATGCTTCAAGGCAGCGAGCGAAACCGGCCCAAACAGGCCACGGGGTTTATCAGCCTTCAGGCATTTCCCTCATTCCGGATGGAATCGGGCCAAATGGCCGCCCGTGCCCGCTTCCGGGTCGAAGTACGGGAAATTATCCCGTTTGCCGTGCATTAACCTACATCGTCTCCAAAAACGGAATACAAACCAAATGCAGCGCGTCCCGCAGCACCAGCAAAACGCACTGGCAAAGAGCCAGCCTCGCCCCGGCAAGATCGGGGTCTTCGGCGGCAAGAACAGGGCAGTCGTGGTAAAAGCGGCTAAAAGCCTTGGCTAAATCGTATATGTACGCCGTAAGCAGTGAAGGATCCATGTTCACGGCGGCGGCGGCAACAGCATCGTTGTAGGCCGCAAGCGTTTTAACCAGTTCCCATTCGGCATCGCTAGAAAGAAGTTCAAAACGCCTCCCTTCGCCGCATCCGGGGGCTTCCGGCCCCTCCTCCTTCGCCTTGCGCAGCAGGGATGAAATGCGGGCTCCCACGTACTGCGCGTACGGGCCGGTGTTTCCGTTAAACGAAAGGGATTCCTTTGGGTCAAAAAGCATATCCTTGGAAGGAGAAACGTTCAGCAAAAAGTAATGGAGCGCGCCAAGGGCCACTTTTTCGCCAGCCGCTTCGGCGTCTCCTACGGCCTCGTCCCTGCCCTTTTCGTGGATTTCGGCGCGGGCCATGTCCCGCAGACTGTCAATCAAATCATCGGCGTCAACAACCGTTCCTTCACGGCTCTTCATCTTGCCATCGGGAAGGTTTACCATGCCGTAGGAAAGATGATACAGGTTTTTGGCCCACTCAAACCCAAGTTTGTCCAGCAGGGCAAACAGCGCCTTAAAGTGGTACTGCTGCTCGGAGCCGACCACGTATACGTGCTGGTCAAAGGGCCAGTCGGCATGGCGGTTAATGGCAGTCCCGATGTCCTGCGTAATGTATATTGATGTGCCATCGCTGCGCAGAAGAATCTTCTTGTCAAGCTTTTGGGCGCTTAAGTCAACGGCAACAGCGCCGTCTGCCTCGCGGTAAAAAATGCCCCTTTCAAGACCTTTAAGCACTTCGTCCTTGCCCAAAAGCCATGTGTCGCTTTCGTAGTAATACTGGTCGAAAGAAATGCCGGTGCGGACATAGGTTTGCTTCATGCCGCTGACCGCCCATGCGTTCATCTTTTTCCAGAGTTCAACCGTCTGGCTGTCCCCGGCTTCCCACAGGCGGAGCATTTCCTGAACACGGAGCATAAGGGGAGCCTGCGCCTCGGCTTCTTTTTTATTCAAGCCTTTGTCCCTTTCCAGAGCCTCGGCCTGCGCCTTTAAATCCTTGCTGAATGCGACATACCAGTCCCCCACAAAGCGGTCGCTTTTGATTTTTTCGGACTCTGGCGTTTTCCCTTCCCCGTGTTCCTTGTAGGCCAGCATGGACTTGCAAATGTGGATGCCGCGATCATTAATGATGCAGACCTTGCGGACTTCCGCGCCGCAGGCCGCAAGGATGCGGGAAACGCTTTCGCCCAGTACGTTGTTGCGCAGATGCCCCAAATGCAGGGGCTTGTTGGTGTTGGGGCTGGAAAACTCCACCATGATCCTTCTGCCCCCAAGCGTACCGGGCCGGGAAAGCCGGGGAGTCCCCGCCTGCGGCAAAAATTTTTCAAGTATTCTGCGGGCAGTTTCCCCGCGCTCCAGACGCACATTCAGGTATGGCCCGGCGGCGTGGGAACCGGGCAGCTCGGCGGCGGCCATTTGGGCGATCTGTGGCGGCCCTTTGCGTAAAAGCTTGGCGTATTCAAACATGGGAAACCCAAGGTCTCCCATGTCCGGGCTTGGGGGAATCTCGGCGATTACCCGCGCCGGATCAACAGCCCCATCCAGCCCCGCTTGCGTAAGGAACCCCGTTAAAACGCCAGCTACCTTCCGCTTCCAGATTTCTTTGTAGTCGTACATATCGCTTCCTTGTCTTGTGTCTATCTTATGTCTTCTGTGGCTTCTATGTCATCCAGGAGCTTACCGAGTATCTGAAATTGTTTGACGGTTTCATTCAGGCCGCCGGTATATTCGCTGTTCCTTCCGGCAATGGCGGAAAGGTTGTTCAGGATATCGTACTTGCCCTTGGTATCGTGCCCGATAAACCCGCTCAGTAGGCTCACCATGCTTCGGCAGGCCCCCCGGACGTGATCGATGATAGTTTCCGCGTCCTCCTGAGCGTCTTCAAGCACAATCTGCATCTTGCGGCGCTTTACCGGAAGGGCGGACATATCCTTGCGGGCTTGGGCGTACCGCTTACCGTACTCGCCGGACGGGGAAATATCCTGCTCGAACTTTTTTATTTCGTCCTCAAGTTTTATCAGGGTGTTGTAGCCTTCGGTAAACTCAACACGGTTTTCCTTTTTGTAGAATTCGCCGTCAATCAGGATGGGCTTGAGTACCTTGTTAATCGTGGGGATAAAGACCGCCGAGTAAAACGTAAGCAGAAAAGAGAGGGAAAAAGCCCCCTTTACGGGCAACCCCGCGGGGTTCGAGTCGGACTGGGTGTTCTCCAGCGGTTTTACCTCATGGCCTTTCAGGAAGTAATGGAAGGCATCCAAAAGCCCCTTGCGGCGGCGGTCTCTGAAATAATCGGCGAACTTCGCTTCGATACACCGCCTCCAGTAATCCCGGTACACCAAAAACCAGTCTTCCCCGCCGCTTATTTCGTTGGGCGCGAAAGACATATTCCGGGTGGCGCAGCGGATTATCCATGCGAGGGGCACTTTTTTGTTGAATTCCTTGATAACATTCAGGGAGCCTTCGGCCTTCGCCAAAAGCAGATGCATCTCCCGGTTAATGTCAAAGCCGCTTTCGCCGGCCCGGTCTTGCAGGTTAAAAACAAACAGCGATTCCAAAAGGGCCATAGGAGGGACAACCTTTAGGGAAAGGAGTATGTTGTTAAGGGAGGCCAACTGTTCTTTTACAACGTTGACAGAGCAGGTCGCCCCGGCCTGTTCGCCCTTTGCGGTAAATGCCATGATAAGGCGGTCAAAAAGGAAGGAAGAAAGCCCTTTAAGGCAGTTAAGGGAGCGGGCGGCAAAGTACATGATGTCACGCTGTTCCTCGTTAATCAGGCCAAGGGTGCTGTCCATTATCTTAAAGGCGATTTGGCGAAGCTCCGTTTCCGGCATATCGGAGTGATTTTCCGCGATGGCGGCGGGTTCGGTGTCCGCTTCGAGCTGCTTGTGAATATCGGCCATTTCAAGGGAGCCGAGAAAAGCGAAAAAAGCGCCTTTGTCCCGGTTAACGCTGGTGTCTAAAGCGGAATAGAAAAAACGCGCGGCCTCTTTAAGCGCCTCGATATGCTGGCAAAACGCCGCAAGGAGCATCCGCCGTTGGTAATCGTACAGCCCCGGAGACCTGTCCTCTATTTTTTGCCCCAAGGCCGCCACCCGGTAATCCCCAAAGATAATGAGGGGAGGTTTTGCCTTGAAAAAACTTATGAAAAAATACCAAAGGCGGGAATACCACGGAAGAAGGGCAAACTCGGTTTCGATGTCCCCGGCGGGAACGGTTCCCTTGTCATCGAAGTAAAGGATTTCGTTGGATATGCTGGAGCGGCTTTTGAGCTTCTGCAAAAGGTTTTGCCGTTCTTCCAGAGAAATACTTGCGACCAGTTGATCAAACACCATATTTTCCACCCTAAGAAAACTATAGAACGCCTTTTGACGCAGGTCAATTGGGGATCATCCGGCGCTTAGGCGGGCGGGGGTGTGGCGGGGGGGGGGGCGCTGGTATGGCGGCCGTTATATGGAAATAGACCGCTTTACATCAACCAAAAAAACCCCGAAAAGACGGCCCAAGGCTGATATATCCGCCTGCGACACATCGGCGGGGGAAAGCCCTTTGAGCTTGGCATGGGCTTCGGCCACAAGCCGCTGCTCTTGGGGGTCTTTGGAGTACACGGCCGACGAATAAGCGGCCCGGAACAGGCCCTTTTCGACCAGTTCCCCGGTAGAGAGCTTTCCGTACTTCCTTTTGGCCTGTCTGTCCACAACCGCGGCCGGGCCATCGTAGCCAATGGTAAAAACAAAATCTTCCCGCGAAAGCACGGCTCCCCCTAGTCTTTTACTTCATAGAACTGGTCTTTGCCGACCCCGCACAAGGGGCACACCCAGCTCGCGGGAATGTCCGCAAAGGCTGTCCCGGGTTTGATACCGCCGGCGGGATCCCCCTCGGCAGAATCGTACACGTAGCCGCAAGGATCGCACACATATTTCACCATAACTGTCTCCTTAGGGTTATTATTCTTATGACACTATACGCTATTTCCCGCTCTATTGCAAGGGATCGTTTCCACAATGGGTTGGATTTTTTTACTTTGAGGCATTACGGGGCCGAATTCCAAGCCCACGCAACCGCCCGCAAAGCCTAAATTATGGAGATAAGGGGAGTTGAACCCCTGGCCTATTGATTGCGAACCAATCGCTCTACCAACTGAGCTATATCCCCCAGTCCTTGTACTATAACAAATCGTGAAATATTGATCAAGACGCTTGCTTTTTTCCCGATATTTGTTCATGCTACCACAGTATGCCGATAAAGATACCCAAAGATTTGCCCGCTTACGATGCTCTTGTCCAGGAGCGGGTTTTTGCCATGACCGAGGAGAGGGCGGGGCGTCAGGATATACGCCCCCTTAAAGTCGCCATCGTAAACCTTATGCCGACCACGCTGGACACGGAAACGCAGTTGCTCCGCCTTCTGGGGAATACTCCCCTGCAAGTGGACATCAGTTTTCTGCGGATGGGAAGCCACGAATCCCGGCACGCGCCGCCGGGGCACCTGGAAAAGTTTTATTCCTGCGCCAATGAAATCATGCGGGAGGGCCGGCGCTATGACGGCTTTGTCATTACCGGAGCGCCGGTAGAGACCCTGCCCTTCGAGGAAGTGGATTATTGGGAAGAACTTGCGGCGGTGATTGACTACAGTACCGCGAATGTCTGGTCTACCCTGCACATTTGCTGGGGCGCGCAGGCGGGGCTGTACCGGCATTACCGGATACAGAAAAAAACCCTTCCGGAAAAACTGTTCGGCATTTTTCCCCACGGGGTAAGCGAGCGCTTTTCTCCGCTTTTCAGGGGCTTTGACGATGAATTCCTCGCGCCCCAGTCACGGCACACCGAATGCGACCGGGACGCTATTGCCGCAGAAAAAGCCCTGACCATTCAGTCCGAAACCGAAGAGGCCGGTGTCTTTATCGCCACCGCAAGGGAGGGCCGGGAAATCTACGTTACAGGCCACCTGGAGTACGATCCCCTTACGCTAGACCGGGAGTACCGCCGGGATAAGGAAAAGGGCCTTGACATCCGTGTCCCGGAAAATTACTATCCCGGCGATGATCCGTCAAAAGCCCCGGTAGTCCGCTGGCGGGCCCACGCCCACCTTTTCTTTTCCAACTGGCTCAACTATGTGTATCAGGAAACCCCCTACGATCTGGGGGAGCTGGGATAGTCCTCTTGCGCGCGTATTGCATCATTGGGTAACATCTGTTACTATTTTATACGGTATCGTGGGGCCGGTTTTGAAAAAGGCGCGGATACCAAAGGAGTATATCATGAGCGGCAATTACAGGTTTGAAACACTTCAGGTTCACGCGGGGCAGGAGAAGCCCGATCCGGCTACCGGTGCCAGGGCGGTTCCCATCTATCAGACCACGTCCTACGTGTTCCCCTCTTCAAAGTCGGCGGCGGACCGGTTCGCTCTTGCCGAGCCGGGAAACATTTACACCAGAATAATGAATCCCACGTGGGATGTTTTTGAAAAACGAATGGCCGCTTTGGAAGGCGGAGTCGCCGCCCTTGCTACGGCTTCGGGGCAGGCCGCCAGCACCTATGCCATCCAGAACATCGCCGGGGCCGGGGATCATATTGTCGCGGATACTCAAATATACGGCGGCACGTACAACCTCTTTGCCCACACCTTCAAGGACATGGGGATAGAAACCACCTTTGTTGACGGAAGCGTGCCGGAGAATTTTCAGAAGGCGATACGGCCCAACACAAAGGCTGTCTTTTTTGAAACGCTGGGCAATCCCAATTCCAGCATCGTGAATATCGAGGCCGTAGCGGACATAGCCCACAAGCACGGCATCCCGGTTATCGTGGACAACACATTCGCCACCCCTTACCTGTTGCGGCCCATAGAGCGCGGGGCCGATGTTGTGGTTCATTCGGCGACCAAGTTCATTGGCGGGCATGGAACCACCATCGCCGGAGTTATCGTGGACGGCGGCACGTTTGACTGGGCCGCCAACGACAAATTTCCCGGCCTTTCCCGGCCCAACCCTAGCTACCACGGCGCGGTTTTTTCCCAAGTCGCCGGAAAAGCGGCCTATGTTATCAAGGCCCGCTGTACGCTACTTAGGGACACGGGAGCGGCGCTTTCGCCCTTTAGCGCCTTCCTTCTGCTTCAGGGGCTGGAGACACTCTCGCTGCGTCTGGATCGCCATGTTACAAACGCCCTAAAGGTAGTGGAATTCCTTACGTCCCATCCTCAGGTTAAAAAGGTAAACCATCCTTCCCTGCCGGATCACCGGGATAACGGCCTGTACAAAAAATACTTCCCCGCCGGGGCGGGCTCCATCTTTACGTTTGAACTGTCAGGCGGCGGCGAAAAGGCCAAAAAGTTTACCGAAAGCCTTCAACTCTTTTCCCTTTTGGCGAATGTGGCGGATGTGAAATCTCTGGTTATTCATCCGGCTTCCACCACTCATTCCCAAATGAGCGAGAGCGAACTTGAGGCATCGGGGATCACGCCCGCCACCATACGGCTTTCCATCGGCACGGAGCATATTGACGACATCATCGGGGATTTGAAAACCGGCTTTAAGGCCGTAGAGTAGTAATGTCAGGTATCTTCCTCGCCGAAAATAAAGCGAGGAGATACCATGCTAAAAAAATACTTTGTTTACATCAGTTCCACGCGCGATGACCTTAAGGCCGAGCGCCGGGAGCTGGTCAGGGTTGTGCTGGAAATGGGGGCGGTTCCCGTTGTCATGGATACCTTCGACATTACCCACGAGGGCGAGCGCAGGATCATTTGCAAGGCGATTGAAGAATGCGATTATTTCCTTAACCTTACGGCATACATGGGGGGGGAAGCTGTCGGCAAGATCAGCGCTCTGGAATTTGAGTATTCCTGCGCGGTACGGGCCGGCCTTCCGGTGCTGGCCCTTGTTATAGGCGAAAACGCGCGCTGGAAAGACTCGAAAAAAGAGAAGGAAGCGTCCGCGAGAAAGGCGCTGGAAGCGTTTAAGAATAAGCTGGAAGGCCACGCCCACGATACATGGAATACTCCGGGGGATATTCGGTGCAAGGCTCTTGCCCTTCTAAGCCGGGAGATGAACCTTAACCCCCGCAGGGGCTGGGTTCCGTCTACTTTGGCGGTTGAGCCGCAGATAGCAAACGAGTTGTGCCGCGTCTTACAGGAGAACGATGCCCTTCGCCGCCACGTAAAGCTGGAAGGGATAGACCTTGCCAAGAAAGTGCGGGATCAGGTAAAACACGCCCTTAAAGTGCTGGCGGGGAACCGCATTTCGCTTAGTTTTTACTATATTGACGGGGAAAACTGGGAAAACACCCAAAAGTTCCGCTATGTACGGCTGTTCAGGCTTCTGGCGCCGGAGCTTACCATCCCAAAGACGGGGGCGGAAATTTCCCACTTTTTGGGGAATATCCTGAACCCGGATTTGACAAAGACTAAAATCGTGCGCAAGGACTACCCCACTCCGTCAAACACCATAAAAAAAATTATGGCGGACTTTACGCTTTTGCGGCTGGTTAAATGCAGCGGGTCGGGAGACAACGAGACGTGGGGAATGACCGAGTTCGGGAAGGAAACATTCGCCGCCTACCGGCTCCGCCAGATGGAACGGCCCTTGGTAAAAGCGAAAGAGGCGGCGCAGTCGAAAAAAGGCCCGGCGAACTAAAACACGCGGTGGATCAAGCCTGTTGCAGGCCCGTGACAGCCTCTTGAAAATTTTCGTAAAATAGTCCATTATTTCTTCCAGCAAGGTTTCCCATGAAACCTTCGGGGAGGTTTTCCTTTGAAGCATTACCTAACGCGCGAACATTGCGCCCGGATTAAGCCGCTTGCGAAGCGTCTTAATTCTTCATTTTTCCCTGCCGATACTCGTAGTATGAAAAGACTTGCAATTCTTTTGTTTATTGTAACGGGCATTGCGGCGCTTTCTGCGGCCCAGTCCCCCGGAACTGAACCTTTCAGGCAAGAGGGCTTTGCCTCTTGGTATGGCGTGGAATTCGATGGTAAACCAACGGCTTCCGGGGAGATTTTCGACTCCGCCCTTTACACGGCGGCTCATCCGACGCTTCCCTTCGGCACTATTCTGACAGTTACCAATACGCAAAACAACCTTCAGGTTACCGTCAGGGTAAATGACCGGGGGCCATTTGTCGCGGCCAGGATAATCGATCTTTCAATGGCGGCTGCCGAGGCGCTGGATATGCTTACCACAAGGATAGCCCCGGTAACTGTGGAACAGGTAGTCCCTATCGCCTTGGGTCGTCCCGGCAACGTAAATAATGCTGTCCCGGCCTTCCAAGCCGCTCCCACCACGCCGGTTCCCCAAGTTGTTCCCCGGCCCTATACTCCCCGTCCGTATGTTCCTCAGCCTTATACTCTCCAGCCCTATGTTACCCAGCCTTATACTCCCCAGCCCTATACTCCTCAGCCGTATGTTCCGGCGGTAATTGCACCTGTAGCGCCTGTGGCCCAAACGCTATTCCCGGTTCCCCCGGCGTACATTAGGGGAACCGTCCCCTCGCCGTACAGCCCTAACCTGTACCGCCTTCAGGTGGGTTCCTATAGGGTTCCCCGGAACGCGGTGGAATCTTTTGACAGGCTAAGGAATTTGGGTCTTAACCCGGCGTATGAAAGGCACGGCGATTTCTACCGGGTAGTGCTTGCCGGACTCAGAGCCGCGGATATACCATTGGTAGCGCATGTGCTTGGCAACGCCGGCTTTAGGGAAGTTTTAATCCGGCAGGAAACGGGCTACTAAGCCCCATAGCCCCATCACGCGCGGCACAACGCCTGCGCGAAGCGAACTACAGCCCGGTAATGCTCAGGCGTCAGGCGAAGGTGGCTGTCGCTGGGGCCATTCAGACGGAGCCACGTTTCGGGGATTAGTGAGTCGCGGCTGTTCTTCCTTGTTTCGGCGTTGATAAAGGCATCGGCAAAACCGGGATTTTTGCGCAGGGCGGACATTAGCCCGGCGCATTCTGCCGAAGGAAGCATCGTTATCGTTTGGGCTGCAAGACCGGCGCGGAGAAAACCCGCGTCATCGGAAAAGGGCGTGGGGGCCAGAAGCACCTTTATCATTCCAAGATTGCGGGCCGCGCTTAGGGCGAGCTTTTGCAGCTCCATTACGGCCTTTTGCAGCTTTTCCCCACTTCCGTCTTTCTTTAGCAGGTAGCCCGCCGTGGTGGAAATAACCAGCGTGTCCCCCGTGCCGCAAGCGTCAAAGCAGAAAACCTTGGGGTTTTCCATCCGGGAATCCTTTAGACCAAGCGCCAAGGCGTAGGCTCCTTGGGCCTGAATGCTTTCGCCGGGTAGCAGCTCTTCCTTGTCGGTAAAGACAACAACCCAGTTTTCCGCGCCGCTTTTTGCGAGCTTAACCGCCGCCTCGATAAGAAGAAAAACCCCAGCGCTGTTGTCGTTAGCTCCGGGGCTTCCGGGCGCGCGGTCGTAATGGGCGACAAGCATGGACGGGCGGCGAAGGGGGGCTTTGGACTGCGGGGGGGCCACGACAAAGTGGCGGCTGCCGGCAATTTCAAGTACCCTGTAGCCCAGCGCCGCCTCTTTAAGAATTTCTTTTAGAATGGCAAAGCGATCCGCCTGCGGGGAAATAAATTCCTTAAACCGCCGCCACGGGATTTCTTTGAAAAAGGATTCGTCTGCGGAATTGCGGAGGCGGCTCATGCTTTTCCGCCGGCATTCCCGCCGGCATTTCCGGTAGTTTCCCGCTCCGTGTTTTCCTGCCTGTATTCAATATACTGGGTCAGCTTTTCCCCCACATCCCGGAAACTCTTTTTTTGCGCGTAGATATGCTCCCACTGGGCTATCGCCTTGTCGAACTCCTGTGTTTTTTCGTAGCACATAGCCAGAAAGTACCGGGCGTAAAGGCTTTCGCTCTCGTCATCTTTGTTTATGACATTTACCGCCCGCTCCAGTTCCACAATGGCTTTCTCCATCATCCGCAGCGACATATAACAGCCGCCCAGTTCTATCAGCGCCCGGAGCTTGTACTCCTGATCCCTGGCCGCCTTTTCCAGATACGGGATAGCCCCTGAGTAATCCTTGGCGGTTTTCAGAATCTTTCCAAGGTAGAACTGGGCATGGTCGTTAGAAGGATTCAATTTCAGGACGGCATCGAACTCTGCCGCAGCTTCCTTGTGCCTCTTGCCGTGGTGGTACTGCACCCCCAGCTCAAAACGGTAGCGCTCCTCGCCGGGGTTAAGGGAAACAGCCTTGCGCAGATACTGTTCAGCCAAGTCCGCCCGGCCCCGCCCCGGAAAGAGCTTGCCCGCCTCAAAGTAGTACTCAGGATTTTCGGGGCACTTTTTTATCAATAAGACATATTCCCTAAGGGCCTCTTCCGGCTCCCGGAATTTCACGTAAAGGCCGGCAATCGTTTCCCTAAACTCGATTTCGGGAATGTTCCTCCCCGTTATCCCCAAGCGGCTTGCGCTCCGGTATTCCCTGAACGCCTGCTCTTCCCGCTTGTCCGCCAAAAACGCCTTGCCCAAAAGGAAGTGAGCCTGCGCGTCTCTGGGGTCCCGTTCCACAGCCGCCTTCGCCTGACGTATTGCCTGAAGAATCTTGCTCCGGCTCCGGTAATCTGTCGTAATCCGTCCGGGGAGTAGCCCCTTCTTTATGATGTAGTACGCGAGGAAACCAAGTCCCGCGAAGATGAGAATGGCAATAGCTAACGGTACGGACATTGTTTTCCCTGTTTTTATGGGGTATATTATAGATGGTCGGTAAATATCCGATAAACTATATATGTTGCCGGCTACATTTAGAACGCTTACAGGATGGTTACAGGATGACTAACGGAGTACGCAATACCAAGGCCGTTTTTTGGGGCTTTTTGGGGCTTTTTCTCCTTGTTTCGGGGCTTTCGCCGCTTTCATCCCAGAATTCCTTCGCGCGGGGCGAGGAACTATTCATGCAGAACCGGCCCGAGGAAGCCCTTAGGTACCTCCGGGCCGCGGTTGCCGAGGATCCGGCCCACGTGCAGGCATTTATCTTCCTGGGAATCGCGTACCTGCAAACGGATCGCTTGGACGATGCCATAGCCGCTTACACGGCGATTCTTCCCAGAGCGGGGGGCGAAACCGCCAGAGTCGCCTTTAACCTGGGAAACGCCCATTTCATGAAGGGCGACCCCTTCCTTGCCCGGCGGTATTTTACCCGCGCCATCGAAGCCAACCCCTCATTCGCGTCAGCCTACCTGAACCGGGCCAACACGCTGGTCAGAACCGGCGACCTGCCGGAAGCCGTTGCGGATTACCAGATGTATTTGGCCCTACAGCCCGGCTCCCAGCAACGGGAGCAGATAACACGGCTTATCGCCTTTATCCATGAGGAGTTTGTTGCCGAGGAACACCGCCGCGTTATGGCGGAGGAAACCGCGCGGATTGAAGCGGAACGCCGCCTTCAGCTTCTTCTGGAGGTAAGCGAGTCCATCCAGACGACTGCCGGGGGGGCGCGGGGGCTTTCCGCCGGAACCGAGGGCGTACAGGATTTTGACGCCGAATTTGAACTTGAATAAGCCAACAAAGAAAGGAGACATAGCACTATGGACAGAAGAATTATAATTATCGCAGGGGTTGTCCTTGCAAGCCTTATCGGAGGGGGGATTTTCCTCTTTACAAGGTCAAGGGCCGGCACAGCGGAAACCGTCATTCAGGCGGATGCTCCGGCTGTCCCCACCGAGCGGGAACGGATCAGGGGGAACACCCTGGCCTTGGCCCAGGAATATATCCAGAGGGGCGAATTCCAAAGGGCGCTTGACTTATTGGACAGATTGCTTATCGAAGATTTCACGGACGAGGCGGCCCGTCTTCTTAAAGACAAGGCTCTGGAGGCCGCTCATCTTGCCCTGCAAGGGGCCGAGCCGCCGCCCCAAGCGGCAACACAAGGGGTAAATCTGGAAGAACAGGCCGCTGTGCTTGCGGCGCAGGCACGGCTTGAAGAACAGCGCCGCCTTTCCAGAGAGCAGGAGTTCGCCAGGCAGGAAGCGATGGCTGCGGCGAGGGCTGCGGAGGCCGCTGAACGCCGGGCTGCCGAAGAAGCCGAGGCCGCGCGGCGCAGAGCGCAGGAAGAAGAGATGGCCCGGCTTTCCAGAGAACTCAGGGCGCAGATGGACGCGGTGCTGGATCTCCTGAACCAAGGCAAGGCCGCCCTTTCCCGCGGGGATATTGCCGGGGCGGATGCCGCCTTTGCGGATGCCCGCAACCGTTTTCCGGCGGGGGAAAACCGCTTTGCCGCGCAGGTTCTTTCGGAAATGGCTGAAGCGTGGTACGCCCGCTCGGATCAGGACACTCCCGAAGGCAGGGCCGCCGCAGACAGGGCCGCGCAGTTTGCCCGTGACGCTATCGCGCAGGATCGCACTCAGGCGCTTCCCCATTTCACGCTGGGAAAGATCGCCCGCGATCAGCGCCAGTGGGACGCCGCCATTACGCATATGCAGGAAGCCGCGCGGCTGGATACGCAGAACTTTATGTTCATGCACGACTTGGGCAGGGTGTATTTCAGCGCCCGGCGTTTTGCCGATGCCCGCCAGTCCTTCGAGGCCGCCCTTAGAATCGACCCCAGCCATGAGGTCGGCTGGTTTAATCTTGGCGGAACCCTGCGCCAACTGAACCGTCAGGAAGAAGCCCTTGCCGCGTTCCGCAGGGCCGTGGGCCTCAGGGCGGATTACGCGACGGCGCACCGGGAAATAGGGCGCATACTCCACCAGCAGGGAGATTTCCGGGGAGCGGCGGACGCTTTCGGCAGGGCGCTTCAGCACAGCCCCAATGATATTGCGTCCCTTAGGGAAATGGGGGCCTCACAAAGCGCTATGGGGAATTATTCCGGCGCGGAGGCTTCGTTTAACAGGGCGCTCCTTGCGGCCCCCGATCACGGCCTTACAAACTTTAATATGTCCGTAGTGATGTTGTCCCTGAACCGGAATGCCGAGGCGCTGACCCACGCCAGAAGAGCTTTGGAAGCGGAGCCGGGCAATCCGGTGTGGGTCTTTAACATGGGGGTCATTTACGAGGCCGCCGGAAATTTTGACGGCGCGATTGCCGCCTACACCCGTGCCATAGCGCTTGACCCGCAGTATGTCAGCCCCAGAGCAAACTTGGGAAGCATTTTTCTTGCCAACGGCCTTTTGGACGAGGCCCTGAACATCCTTATTGACGCCTTCCGGATTGAGCCCGCCTCCTTTGAAGTGAACAACAACTTGGGGGCGGTACACGCGCGGCGGGAAAACTGGAGCGCCAGCGTTGACCACTACCGCAGGGCTCTTGCGGTACAGCCGGGCAACGTAACGGTGATGCACAACCTCGCCATTTCGCTGTCCGCCGCCGGGGATCTCGCCCAAGCCCGCGACATTTACCGGGAAGTGCTTAGAATATCGCCTGCCAACTGGGATGCCATGTTCGAGCTGGGCAGGGTTTACGTGAGCCTTGGAAATAACTCCCAAGCAAGGCAGATGATAGAGTACCTTATCCGCCGGAATCCCAATCATCCGGAGCGGGGGGAAGCGGAGCGGTTTCTTGCCAGCCTTTGAGGGCTTGGGGGAATGGGGATGGCGCAGGTTGCCGGTACGCATGAGTGTTAGTTAAGTGCCATCAGACTGAAATTGGCAACATCAGAAAGATGCTTGACAATAAAGTTAATATTAGTTATTTTTTAATATAAGGAGAGTTTTATGGGTAATGATTATATAATTTCAAACGCTGTGGAGAATCTTTTTAATAATAGGATAGTTGCCGAAGAAAACAAATTACACAAGCGAGAAGAAGAAGCTGAACAAAAGGAAAATACGAGAGAATTAGCAAAAAAATACGCTGAGATCATAGGAAAAAATGTTTTTCCATGTTTTGTTTCATTTGTAAATTTACTTACTAGTAAAAAAATTGAGTGTTCTTTTTCAGACAACAGTGAAATGATTTTCTCAGAAAATATAAAGCATGATCCGCAGAAAAGTCCTAACATAAAAGTGGTGGATAATTTTGAATCTTTAGTTGGGGAAGGTATAAATCCATCTGGGACGATTCCTTGCTCAATTACGTCAAAAGTACCAGCTCTTTCAAACTTAAAAGTTGGTGAAAGTATATTGATTTCAGGAGGCTATGAAAAAACATTATTAAAAAGACAAACTGGTTATTTAAAAATTGTTATAAACGGAGGTTATCATGACCGCGAAGGTGTATCCTTTTCAGGTCATTACGATGATAGCCCAATCTATCTTTATCTAAAACTAGAATTCTCTTTGTCCATAGTCCAATATCCAAATACTAAAATAGAAATTGAAATTGCGAGCGATCAATATTTTGACCCATCTGAATACAGAAAAGCATTTGCATCTTCAGTTGAATTTTGGAATAGAACTCATGCATATACTGATCATTTTGGTCGTCCTCTTCCTCAAGAACTCCAGAGGCCTTATGACCCATTTTGTAACAGAGAGTACAGACAAGAAGCAGCTAGTGCTGGTAAAATTAAAGTAATCAATAAAATCAATATTCAGGATTGTAATAAAGATTTTATAGATAAAAAATTATATGGCTGGTTAGATATTCTTGTAAGGAACAGATTGTTAGAGTAATGAAATACGGCACATAATAGACCTGTTCGACAACTATAGGAAATATGATATAATAGTGAGATGGGAAAGAGAAAAAAATACAATCCAGACAGTCCAGAATCGGTTTTTAAACGGCTTTATGGGGTTAAACCCGACA
>Ga0123355_10006738_pt1 | contig 17094 bp, 9 predicted proteins | sample TergutEmb28metaG_3_FD_89872 | JGI IMG/M metagenome (GOLD analysis project Ga0123355, IMG submission 89872) | Embiratermes neotenicus P1 segment gut microbial communities from Petit-Saut dam, French Guiana - Emb289 P1 | ecosystem: Host-associated > Arthropoda: Insects > Digestive system > Gut ...
CGAAGGTTCATTACCGCACTCACAAGCGTCCGCCACCTGTTTCTATCCTGGGCCAGCCCAATCCAGTCCATATACACACATCCCACCTCCTGGAGATCCATCCTAATATTATCCACCCATCTATGCCTAGATCTCCCCAGACTTATTTTGCTACTTACTGAACGAAACTTTAGTAAATTGTGAATGGCAGAATGAGTGAAAAGGAACTGAAAAAAATTAGGAAGGAAGCATATGTGTGGCTTAATTTAAAGTATTTTAATAACCATAACGAAAACCATCAGTAACAACTGAACGCTGACAAAGGTATTATTGTCAAAATCTACCACATATATCGGCCCTACAAGGCAACGATCAGGTACATACAATATGCAAAATTGTTGAGAAAATCACGTACGGTACAAAAAACTCAAATTTTATTAGGCACTATCTTTGTATCTGTCTGGAGGGAATTACGAACGTCGTAAGAAAGTTCGGATATATAGCCGATATCTTGGCAGAGATCAGAATGAACCACCTCCCGAAAATAAGCCGAATGGTTTATCTCTTCAGCCGATTTGTTCTGTAATATTTATTGCTGGCAAAAAGCCCACTGGAACGTCGAAGGAAAACTGTTGCGGTTTTAAAAGTAATTACGGAATTTGGAGCATTAAATCTACCAACCTTCAAACCCTGCCACAAATCTGAGGTACCATCAGGTTTAACATTTAAAAATTCTACATGGTGATTACATTCCGTCTGTGTTCTCAGAACAAACAGCGACTTTTCTCTTATACAACATTAACAGTTTGCCTTTTATAACCGAGGTGGAGAGTGTTTACAGCGCGGTACGGACTGAGTCCTTGTATAACACAGCAACGTTTAGTCTTTAAATGGTTAAGGAAATACTTCTTGTGCACTTGTGACGTCGTTTGGATATGCTAACAAAGTTCTACAGAAGTACCTACCTGCAACAAAAATCCGTTTCAACAGTACAATAAACTACAGTTTGCAAATATGTTTATCATCATTATAAATCACCAGTTGTAGAAAGCATCGCATGCTCAAATACTTAACATTCGATTCTATCTGAAGCATACTAATTCAATAAAACACCAATTACCAATCGAATTACATGCTTCCAACTTCACATAAACATTAGCTAATGTTGTCTGAAACATCCGTACTCAATAAAAATACCAATTTTTAATCGCATCACATGTTTTCAAATTTATACAAGTATGATACAATGTTGTCTGAAGCACATTTACTCAATAAAATACCGACTATACATCAAATCAAAGGCTTCAAACTTATCATCACTCTTGAATAATTCGGTAAATCTTCATTAATCAAATAACACTTTAAAAATAATTTGGAAATACTAATATTAAAAAATATGATAGTGGAGAAATTGACGGTAGCTATCGATGCTTTGTACTGACCAGAGACCACTTTAACCATGGAAACCGATGGGAGAGACGTAAAGGTGTGGCATGGAAATATTCTGATCTTGAAACGATTGTGACGTCATTCAGAAACGAAGCTGTATTGTAACCATAGAAACCTCTTGCTTTCACACGAAGCAAGACCATTATGTGAAGCAGATTAAATTCTTCTTACAGAATTTATTAATCGTACAGGACATATCCATACCTGAGTGTAGATTTCGTACTTAGTGACGTCATACTTAGATGCCTACGTTTTACATTCATATTCTAAAACTTCCGACACTTCAGCCACTGAAATGACTGACTAAAGACTTGAAAGCGGTGGTCTGATTATCGGTAGATACAAGAGCTTTTGTCTTAAAGACACAATAAGTACAGCTTAGGGGTCAACAAATCTCGCATTTAGTGTAAGCCCAGATACATTTCGTCGAGAAGAAAGCAGCCAAAACGTGAAGCTGGTCATTCACATTAGAATAGTGCAGATACTTGCATAAAGAGAGGCATTACCAGCACTTAGTTAACTTTACTACATGTCCTCATGGAATCCTGTTCACACAATCAACATGAATTTGCAGCGGTACTGCAATGCACAATTAAAGTTTCGAAAATTATTTCTTCTACCATAACTTCGTCACGTATTTTGGTAATGAGATATAAACACTGCCTTGAGCTCTTAATGGGTGTCGTTACGAGACACAAACATTGCCTTGAGGTTTATCTGTGTTTGGCAACGAACAACAAACATCCCCTTGAGCTTTATCTGAGTGTGGTAACGAGATACAAACATTGCCTTCAGCTTTATCTGGGTTTGGTAACGAGATACAAACTTTACCTTCAGCTTTATCTGGGTGTGGTGACGAGATATAAACAATGCCTTGAGCTTTAACTGGGTTTGGTAACGACACACACACACACACACACACACACACACACACACATACACACACACCACACACACACACACACACACATACACACACACTGCTTTAAACGTTATCTGGTACTACTTCTACGTCATTTATTCACGTGATAATTTTTTCTGTTAGTAACGCACTCTCCTAACTTAGTTATTCATAATTTATTTAACTCCTCAAAGACGCTGGGGTTCAAATTCCAGCTCCTGTGAAAGACGAAACAGTTTGAAGTTTAGAGGCTCCCTAAATTCATTCAAGACTTCCAAGGCACCGAAGCTGCAGCATGTGGAGAACTGAAAGTCTGTAAAGTTCACGGTGTTTGGCATTTAACAGTTAATATACCTGAGAGCAGCTCAGGATAAATAATCGTCGAATGATGAATGATTAGTGACTAAAATGATGGCATGTAGTTGGGCACAACTGTGGCCTCTTCCCGCCATTTTTCTTATAGTCCTGAAATAACCCACGATAACCGAAGTAAAGATATCGGGTGTCCCGACCGACATTCAAAATAGAGACTTTCCAAACATAAATGATAAGTCATGCCGTTAGGAGCAATTTGTACGGTTATGTTAGTTTCACTGACAGTACTCCTGCTATTTCATTACTCTGGAACAAACAGAATAAGCAGGCACAGGACTAAAACAGGACGTTCTAGATGAGCTGTTCGCGTCTGAGGATCTGGTGGGGTAAATCGCTATTCCACAGCTTCAGAGAATCATAACCCGCGAAAGCTTGATTTGCACATCGAGAAAGTTCTGAAGAGCTCTTGCTTTGGGAAACATTAATTTGGTTCACACTAATTACTACACAACTCCGAGTGGATGGTACGCCTTCAACGCCATTGTCACTACAGACAGTCACACGTGCACGGAAGGAATCCACAAACTTAAAACTTTTCTGCCAGCTTTCTCCAAACACGCATAAAAATCAATTGCCCAGTATTTCAAACACACGTACCACAAAAAGTGCATTATGTCGCGGTAACAACGTGGGCACAGTGGCTCAAAAAAATAATAAAAAAATAACAACAATAATATATAATACTTATTATGTTGTTGTTTAGCCAGTAAGTTAAAAAACAAACGTTTTTTTCCCAGTGGCGCTGCGGTCCAATGTAGGCCATGGCCTCCTCATTCTTGAGATTTATAGATCACACACGACACACCATAGTCGGTAGGATTCCTCTGGGCGAGTGATCAGCCCAACACAGAAACCTCTGCCTGATAACATAAAACATTCACAAAAGACAGACATGCATGCCCAGGCGGGATTCGAACCCGCAATCCCAGCAAGCGAGCGGCCGCAGACTCACGCGTTACACACAAGTACGGAATGGAACTATTTGTCATTACTACAGACACTGACAGCAGAAGTGAGGCAGTGAAAATATACAGCTTTAGAAAATGTGAAATGTAAATGAAGTACATACTTGTAACATAGGAAAGCTACACATAAACAATGCTAATGAATCGATAGAAATGCAACTTACAAACAAACAGGAAACAAAGACAAATTGTAAAGAATAAAGGAGAAAGTAAGTCAGTAACGAAATGGCCAAACAAATCGGAATTTGAACAATGAATTATTTAATAATACAAATTAGCGAAATACAAGTAATGTTTCAAATATAATGCCTACAGAGTGCTACAACTGTATCAGCATGGCTAGTTAAGGATACTAGTTTTCACACAATGTGAACATTAAGATGCAACATTCTTTGGCGGACACAGCTGGTGTTTATGAACTGAGAGTGTGAACAGCGGTGCAGCAGCCGCCTTTACCTCTAGCAACAGGACGGGCAATGTACGTATAACGTAACATCGAGGCGCGTTCGCGTAACCAGTCTTGCAGCAGGAAAGCAACAGGCATTAAATATTGTGTGTGTGTGTGTGTCCGTATCCTTACTTTAGTTAGCCGGCATTATATTGTCACCTGTGGCTTGATTGGCTGTACCATATTCTTCCAACTGTTCTCATAAACCGCACGATTTTCGGTTCGGGGGGGAGGAACTTTATTGAACATAAAAAGTGTTCTGATTTTCTCTACAGTTCTGTTTCAAAGTTCTAATCAAGTTTAATCTGCAGTTTCATCATCGTTAATACTATGCATCTATTATCCGGTAACCATAGTGACAGCAACACGAGATATCCGCCTTGCTCTGGATCATCAGCACACTGAGATGCAAAATATACACGTATCTTTCGCTGTATTTATATTGGTCTGTCGCAGAGGTCAACGTACAGGTGCCGGTACATCCTGTACTGACGAAACATTGGTCTTTTTATTTATGGGTTACGCCTTAAAACTGCCATAATTAGCCTCGAAGATTCGCACCCTGTCAGCCTCTGTAACTATCGGAATGTGAACCATGTTTCTTGTTTGATACTCGTTAGGTTCAAACATTTTCCAGCACAAAATGTTTTGGTGTGTGTGTAATTTGTGTCCTTAACAAAAGTAAGATACTATGTCTCACGAGCATAAGAAACAAAGGCAAAACTAATAATTCGTGAATCCCGATCTTCCGCGACATAGAAATATTTTAAGTTCTTTCGTCAGGTATCATCTTTATGCAAGAATTGTTTTAAGGCATGGCATGTACAGTAAACTTAACGTTGCTCTCAGTAAAAGTTTTGACCCGCTATAAATTTAGAGTTAATAGATAATTGTAATTTATTCCTTTTTGGGTAATTCCCTGGCGTCTGAGTTCTAATTGCCGACGTTTCGGAACTCACTATCGGTTCCATCTTCATAGGAAGGTGAATGAAGTTCCGAAACGTCGGCAATTAGAACTCAGACGCCGGGGAATTACCCAAAAAGGAATAAATTACATTTAGAACACGGCGAAAGCTTAAAAACAAGAATAATAGATAATTACAAATTTTCAGGAGATTTATTTGTAAGGTAGTGTCAAGACTTTCTAACGCTTGAAGAATGATACTCAATTCACGTTGAAATTAAAGTCACTACTATATCTTCAAATATAAATGTTAATTAATCAGATATAATTAAAGCAGATTTTTCATTTGTAACAATTCCGTTTATTTACAAGTCCGACATAATCCTTTTTCTCACCTTTATCATTCTTAGGAAGACACAGAAATGTCCCAAACAGTTGGTATGGCCCATTCAGGTTGAACGTGATAAGCATTGTTCAAAAAACAAAATGCTGCAAAAGTGGTCAAAATAAAAAAAACGCAAAATAATTATTTCGCAATTTCTTTAAAACTGTCTGTTGGACCTGTCAGTTCCAATTTAGTTCAGGTATTACCAATTAATTTTTCTTTAAAAACTTTTTAAAATATAAAGCAATGAACGAGTGAGGACTACAGTTTACTGTGTGTGAAGGTGGTTATCATATTGTCCTATTGCAACTGTCGAATGTGCGCTGTACACAACCACAGCTCATCACCTGATTGTTTATCATACGATACTCAGCAACGTATGAATATTGCTAGATGACGTGCTATGAGGTGTTAGAAACAGAGGGTTGTGCTGCGTGGGAAACATGCCTGGACGAAACACTGTGGTTTGTACGTATGTACTGAGTGATGTTAGTCAAGAAAGTCCACGGTTGCAGCGCTGAAGTTCGCCGGTTACTGCCTAGTGACTAGTACAATATAGTGTATACTGCCTAGTGACTAGTACAGTACAGTGTATACTGCCTAGTGACTAGTACAGTATAGTATATACTGCCTAGTGACTAGTACAGTACAGTGTATACTGCCTAGTGACTAGTACAGTACAGTGTATACTGCCTAGTGACTAGTACAGTATAGTGTATACTGCCTAGTGACTAGTACAGTACAGTGTATACTGCCTAGTGACTAGTACAGCATAGTGTATACTGCCTAGTGACTAGTAAAGTATAGTATATACTGCCTAGTGACTAGTACAGTACAGTGTATACTGCCTAGTGACTAGTACAGCATAGTGTATACTGCCTAGTGACTAGTACAGTATAGTATATACTGCCCAGTGACTAGTACAGTACAGTGTATACTGCCTAGTGACTAGTACAGTATAGTGTATACTGCCTAGTGACTAGTACAGTATAGTGTATACTGCCTAGTGACTAGTACAGTATAGTGTATACTGCCTAGTGACTAGTACAGTATAGTGTACACTGCCTAGTGACTAGTACAGTATAGTGTACCATAACACATGATATTAGGATTCTGGTAAAGTTTTACTAATATTGTAATAAACAACAGGGGAAGTTGCGACAAAATAATAGCACAATACAACGCTGTCATTGTTGCTGGCTGCTACTATCATATTATTAGTTAATGACAATAAGCAACTCAACTGGAATAAATTAATAAATACAAAAGACAATAGTAAAAATTGCAAAAAGAGTACGCACAAAAGGTCGTGTGCAATCTGAACCAGTCACAAACATTTCATATGTAAATTTGTATGCCTCCCTGAGGATGATTAAGTGATTAACCGGAACATGTTAGACGTCTAAATAAAAGGGCATTGTAACACACTGTATGGATGTGCTTTGATGGGATTTGTTTGAATGTTGTTGTTGCTGTTGTTCCTCCTATGGCAGATGGAGAAGTTATCTCATCATCGCTCTGGCAACCCAGTAGAATTTAGTTTGTCTGAATATTACATCAAGCATGCAGCACTATGAATCAATTAAAGGGTATGATACATGGACTCATAGCATCGTAAAAGCAGCTAGCTGACACCTGAGAGGCAATGAATGCTCTAACTTTGACCTATGTAAAGCATTTAAAACACAAAACGTGTTGTATGAACACACCACAAGGTATCTCAAAACACTCAGTATTACAGGTAAAGTCGCCCCAGTAACGCCTATATAGGCACAGAGAGGTGGCGAAGGTGCAGTTCCAACCCTCTCAAGAGCTTGGAACTAGAGGCAGGTGGGCGATAACCATCACGCTCCGGTCGCTTTACCTCCTACAAAGACTCGATACCCATTGTACGGGAGTCTGAGTTGGTCTCAGGGCTGGTACGGACGGCACGCAAAATCTCGCCAGCACCGAGATTCGATCCTCGGACCATCTAGCCCGTAGCTAGTCGCTATACCGACTGAGCCATCCCGGCCGTCACCCAGTATTATATTTTGTAAATGTTTAGAGCTACTGTAGTCAGTATTCTCTGTTAAGACCTTGAAAAAACGTTGCAAAAATCGATTTACGTCATTTAGAATACGACAGAATGAAGTGCACAATATTGTGTTCTGTACCGGTCATTGCAGCGGAGGAGTACAAGTGTGTGCACTCCTTCAATTTGAATTCAGTGGCTTCAGAAACGGAACGTCTATATATTATACTTTCAAATATTTACAGACTGCAGGGTTCAACGTGGCTTTAATTATGTGCCCCTTTGGCATTTCTCGATGTAGAAGTTTCTGAACCGGAAGTATGCGGAGTTCATTTCTCGGATTTGAGAGTCATTTTACCAGTATTGTATGAAACTTGCACAGCAGGGGATATTCATAACACGTTTTTCTGCCAACTGCTAGGAGGATGGGGGCGTCAGGTCCCTCCCAAACGCTGGTATAGGGAAATATTAACATTTCCTTTACTATGTTTCGGCCCACAGAGGAAGTCACATGAATGTAAAACCTTTTTGCAAAATTTAAGTAAACTTGCTCTTCGAAGCCTAATGTTTTCCCTTCTGTAATAACGACCTTTGACATGTCAGCTATTCGGGGGTTAGCGCAGATGGCTGAGGAAATGCGCTACAAGCCGGCAACTCGCGGGTTCGATTCCCGTTTTTGTTATTTAGCATTTTTCACCGACATAATCCTTCCGACCGCCCTACGGTCCTGGGGTAGACTCAGCCTCTAACAGAAATAGGTACCAAGAATATCTGCTGTGGGTTAAAACGGCCAGCGCTTAGGGCTGATAACATTACCACAGTCACGTGCCGATTGTCTTGAAATCTTTGAACCTCAACCTCCTGGAACCCTCGGGGCCTGTACAGGGGTTGTTTTATCTCTAAATGTTTCGATTTTTGCAACAATAAGATTCTGAGTTTATATTGTAAAGCAGTTGTATTTATGTGACTTATCAAGTTGTGTTAGTGGGCTGGGTAGCTCAGTCGGTATAGGGACTGACTACGGGCTGGACGATCCGGGATTGAATCCCGGTGGGGAAGAGATTTTCCGCCCGTCCAGACCGGCCCTGGGGCCCACCCAGCCTCCTGTACAATGGGTACCGGGTCTTTCCCGGGGGTAGAGGCGGCCGGTGCGTGGGGTTGACTCCCCACCCCCATCTGGTGCCGAGGTACTAGAAAGAGTAGAGCTATACTTATACTCACTCTACGGGCCTGCGTGTCCAATAAAAAGGGGTGAAACCTACCTATCAACTTGTGTCAACTATAAGAGAACCAACTTATAAGTTGTGTTTGACGGATACAGTTACGATTTTTATAACAAAATAGTAGTGTTGCACAGTACTGTCATAATGCTGATAATTTACCAATTACAACGGGCTGTTATATATTTTTAGAAAGTCCCGTCCAGAAGTTGCAGACCGGAACCATCCGTATCCGACACGAAGGCATTAAACTCTGTGCCAGCCTGGCCGCAGAATGTTGCTATGTTTGCACTCCATCAAGACCGATTGTCGTCGATGAATAAACAAAATCATATGTTTGAAATCGCTGAAAACGAGCAGGAAGCGTCGGAATGTTTGGTTTAGTGAGTCACACCAGACAACAGAGCGCTTGCCCGTTCCGCTGCACAATTAACTTCAGAAGATGCGCTGTACTTCAGACCACCAACACCCCATTTCAAAGCAGTGCGATATTTCACACTGAACAAACAGGTTCATTGCTCTTGCTACGTACTATAAACTCGGATATCTTTGTAGGCGTTCTTTACTCGTCAATGCTTAATGTAAGAGTGGGTGTGCATCGACAAAACTAGCATATCCAAACCCGACTCGTAGTTATAGAAGTTTCGGGACATTTCGGACCCATCTTCAAGGGTCAAGAAATGCAACTGCTTGACCCTTTAAAATGATACCGATGCATTCTTCTTGTCCCGAAACGTCGGTAACTAACTGCCAATCTACGCTGCATATACCCAGAAGACCGAATAGTTCATTTGCACCGTGGCTGAAGCAGCAAATCACTCTTGTCGGAACCTGCTATTTCCAGTTTTCTTCTTCAATTCCTGTAAAATGTTAAAAAGATTCAACTTGTGTCACTTTTCTCGCGAAAGTCCGTTACCATACCGTAAGCGTACAAGAAAAGCTAACGAAGTCCACTCTGGGTGAAACATTTTAACAATTAAGTGCATATCTGTCACCTCCTTGGCCTGATAAAATCCTCTAAGTCTATTCGCGAATTATTTACGACGGTAAAAAAGGTTTTTTCTAAGTCCAAGTAAGCTTGTTTGCTGACAGAGAAAACCAATTTTTCTCGAAACTTTGTTTGTTGGAATTAATGGATTTTCCTCGTACTCCGAGGATATGTTGATAGGCCTTGTCTGAAGATGACCATTAACAGGCGAAGACTGTAGTGACACGTAATGCTAATAAAGGTTTATGTTTGTAAAACTCTCGCAAATAATTTTTTTGTAATTAAACATAATGGAATATTACATTATGGACTGTTGCAGAAAACGAAACCTTTAACTTGCACATCAAGAAACCGCTGAGACCAGAAGTTGGCGTTCCTACTTAGTACTTAGAAGTCCTCACTTCAATTCTTAATTCTGAAGACCCGCTATCTTAATTGAGGCTCTTCGTGTATGTCGTTGGTCCCTCCAGGTACACACCAGAATAATAACACCATAACCGCTAACATACATTTGTTCACATGGCTCAGTAACCCTACAGGGCCTAGGCCTCTTCACTGTCGAGGCTTCACAAGCACACTCAGACGCACCACACTCGGTAAGACTCCTCTGGACGAGGGATCGGCCGTCGCAGAGACCTCTACCTGACGACACATAACACTCACATGAGACAGACACAGACCTCTACCTGACGACACATAACACTCACATGAGACAGACACCCATGCCACTGGTGGGATTCGAACCCACAATCCCAGCAAGCGTGCGGCCGCAAACCCACGCTCTAGACGGCGCGGCCACTGGGTTCGGCATTATCATCCATGTACTTTATAATTCATTATTCTTTACAATCGTGGGCCGGGTAACTCAGTCGGTATAGCGACTGACTACGGGCTGGACGGTCCGGGATAGAATCCCGGTGGGGACGAGATTTCCGCCCGTCCAGACCGGCCCTGGGGCCCACCCAGCTTCCTGTAAAATGGGTACCGGGTCTTTCCCGGGGGTAAAGTGCGGCCGGGGCGTACTGCTGACCACTCACCCCCTTCTAGTGCCGCGGTCATGGAAGAGTAGAGCTATTCCTCTACTCACTCTCTGGGTCACACCGGGCCTGTAACGTGATCACTATTCTTTACTATCCTTCCCATGAGAGGCTGTACAACCTGAGTATTAACAATACTGTTAAATAGACGAAGATTTAGTAAACACTTGCTCTTATATGCAGCAAGATCCAGCAAGTTTACAGAGTTTAACTAACTTGTTTGTTTTAATGGTCAATCAAATGAGGCAGAAACACATGAGACAGCTCTTTACAACAGTCCACCAAATTCTGACTTCCGCAATCCATTGTAAACAGTGGCGAATTACTCCGATCCCGTTGGGTTTCGTCATTCAGCAACAGATCCAGTGTTTCACTCAAATCAGCTGGACGCATTGTGCAATGTATTGTGGGGGCCGGATAACTGTACAGCCGATTACGGCTGCAGTCAGCTGGGAGTCGCTGCTTCTAGGCTTAACCTCAGAGCGACCACGGGATGTTACACCTCTTTTAAAGGAAACATCTGAATCGGAGTAAATTCATAACTTCGGGTACTGTAGATGTTTTCGAAATGGGCAGAATAAATTTACTGGTAAGAGCGTTGTGTTTCCCAGCTTACCGGTATGCCTCTTTAACCCAGTGCCAACAACCAGCAACTAAACTGATGACTCTTCGTCAAAACATTTCTTATTTACGTGTACCACGTATGTCACGCGAGGTAGGACGGTAGAGTCAACGCTACATTATAGACCCTAAAAATGTATTCTCGTTAATACTTCGACGCGACAAGGAGTGAGGAATATGGTTTGACGTTCATAGGGCCGTGCATCGTAATATTATACCTATAGTAAAAACAACTGGGGACCGCTGTAGCACAGTGGTTAAGGTGCTGTGCTACAAATCGGCTGGTTCGATTCCAGATGGTGTCATTGGAATTTTTCATTGATATAATCCTTCCGATCGCACTATGGCCCTGGGGTCGACTCAGCCTCTAGCAGAAATGAGTACCAGGAGTATTTCCTGGGGGTAAAAAGCGGCCGGTGCGTAAGGCTGACAACCTTACCACCATCCTGGGACACTGTCACGTAATCTGGGAACCTTAACTTCCTGAAACCTTCTGGGCACCTCGGGCCTGTAATGGGACTGATTTTTTATTTTAATAAAACCAACTAGATGCACAAATGTATCAAATTTATTTTATTTTTCAATAACACTTATTCTTATCCTAAGCCATTTTTATCCATTTCAGGCCCATCTAACTCATCTACTTAAAATAAATTTTAATATTATCGCATCTACACCGAATTATTTCAAGTGGTCTCTTACTGTTTTCCCCATTAAACCCTGAAGCCACTTCTTCTGTCTCTCTTACGCATGCCACATGCTCCACCCTTCTCAACCCCTTTCATTTGATCACCGGTATATAATGAGAAGACAAAATCGTGGCCCAAATATGTTACTTATTAATCCGTTCTGAATCACTCGCAACCAGTCATTTTCTCATAATGCCACAGGCCAAATTTCGGTCCCATAGACAACAGCAGGCAAAGCTGCAGTTTTGTATATTTTCATCTTTCCGGTTTTAGAGCAGACGGAAGTACAAAACGTTCTGGCCGGGATGAAGGTTACAGTAACTGTCACAATAGGGCGTAATTGTAAATGCACCTTGAAATTATAACTTCTAAAGTAGATATTGTAGTTGCAGTTGCAGTTGTAGTTGTTGCTATTGTCATTGTTTATGTTTCCAGAACTATTTGACCATTCTGAGATCTGCTCCTGTCTAAGGACTACGTTAGGGACCAAACCTTTTGGAATGAAGTGTCTACTGGATTGACTTCCCGTATTTCCCCAGTTAAAGGTGATGGTAAAGAAGATGAGAGCGAATAGGTTAATGCCGGATGCGAACCGCGGCGGAAGGGTGGGGGGGGGGGGGAGGGGGGCTAATATTGCCGCCATGGACAAAGATCCGACTGTGTCTGTCCTTTGGAAAGGGACAAAAAGAAGACAAATCAGCACTGGATTTGGCTGGTGTCAAACATGGTATTTTCGTAAAAGCACACCTCTCCTTTCTACACGAGCTTACAGCAATATTTTGACTTAAATGCGTTTTCATGGACAGAAGACCAGCCTTGTTTTCATAAGGTTTCGATATCTCGCACTTTCGAATTTGTTCTTAAGCAGGCGCGCGGATTAATACATAAAAGCCCGCATTTGCCGGCTAGTTTCGTCATCCACCTAGATATCGTTCCAAATAGAATGTTCCTCGACTATACTTTGATAGTCTTAGGACTAAACGTTTTCTCTTGAGGCTCAAATAATTAAATTTATCGTAAAGACAAGCAGGGGGCAAAACAAAGGAACATCTCCTCTTCTTTCACCAATTTTTTGAAGTTCTCTTCGTCTTGTATTCTATATTTTCCAGACAATCTGGTAGCTTTCAGCTAGTAATGCTAACGGGACCATCCCAATAAACACGAACCTCCCAGTTCTCATATCGTTAAAAATTAATTATAAATTTAAATGATCATATTTCCTGGGTTTCTGGTCCCCCTACAACCACTTTTCCAACAGTACCATAAATTCGCACTCTGGCGCTTTACCGTTCGCCTTGTTTTACAAGAAAGTAAATCTCGCGAATAGAGAAGGTGTGTGCTGTTATTAACAAAAATCCACTCACAATCAATATTAATGTTAAGGCTTTGTAAAACTCTGCTTTGCCATCTTCTTGGCGTGTGTCGCTGGTTGCTCATACAAAAAAACTGGAGTAGTTGTAACTACGACAAGAAATTAGTTCGCACAAAATCATTCCCACAAAACTCAAAGTCTACAATATGTACACAAACAAACCACGACCTCTACCATAGCAACGAATTTTATTAACCGACCTACCTTGACCTTTCAATTCGTTATCCTCGGTGTTTACAGTAAGATAAAACAGTAGTAAAGTGCCTTCAGAGCGCATATCCTAACATGTTATGTGAGTACGTTCATTGACAACTCACATATCCTGTAAACATGTTGAGTCACTGTATGTGAATACGGGCACGTAGAGACGCACAAAACATGTCAGGATACTGAACGACTTTTATGTGAAAATAAGCACGGATGACGTATTAGCGCCGGTAGGATACTGACACACTCTGTGATTTAAATATGAACCCCGCCAATAACGTACTGTCAGCACTCCACTGCGGCTGTCCCTTGATAAATTTGGAGTGTTGTAATGATATACAGCTGCCGTGTAGTTACCTTCCACATACAAACTTTACTTCCAGCTACTGCACAAAGCAATTTTTTAAGCTCAGGGAGTTAAAATATGACAAAGACATAAGCTGTGTTCTGTACGTCGGCAAATGCTAAATATAAACGCATTAGATTGTTAAAACAGATAATCGATTTGCAGTATCATTAGAATTATGCAGAGTAAAATACATGTATAATATTGATACATAACAGTTAGACTGTAAAAGGCTGTCTCCAAACGTCTTGCAGTATTAGTTGTCTCCTGTTTTTGATGTAAGAGAGACAAAAGGTTTTGATTCCCGGTGTTTTACAGCACCAAAAACAGGAGATATTTCAATATTGCAAGACGTTTGGAGACAGCCTTTTACAGTCTAACATTTTATGTATCAATATTTTACATATATTTAAATCTAGATAATTTTAATGATATTGCACATATTTGACTGTTACATAAAACTACTGTATATATATATACATACATACATGTATATATATACATACATACATACATACATACCATTTACCAACAAACCATATGTAGCTTGTGTCTTTACAAAACCGTAGCTCCCTGATGATGGCTACAATACGTAGCCGAAACATGTAGGAGCGTAAGAAATGCTTTGTGCACTACCTGGAAGTAAAACACGTGTACGTCGAAAGTACGTTCGTTGTGATAGATTTATTGCATCTGACTCGCCACACGGAGTGATAGGAATAATATTCTACGTCACTTGTGAATTACATAAACTAAGAAGGCAGTCAGTCAATACATCAAACAACATAAAAGAGGCAAAGCTCATTTTCATATCTAAGCTACTATTCATATCACAGTTGTAAAGATGCCGCTATATCTTTGCTATAAGCAGATAAAAAAACTGCTTAACTATTATTGTATCTTTATCTCAGTAAATAACCAACTTTATGCACAAATGTTATGTTTTACAATAAGTGTATTTCGTGCCTCTACATGTTTCGAGCACACATGCTCATCATCAGGAGGTCAAAACTGCATTACACGGCCTCTGGTATCATCACACCTATAGGTGGCCGTCTGGTGCACAGGTTGAGAGAGGACTGATTGGATTGCGTTCCAAACAGTGTGATGATACCAGAGGCCGTGTAATGCAATTTTGACCTCCTGATGATGAGCACATGCGCTCGAAACATGTAGAGGCATGAAATAAACTTATTGTAAAACAAAAATGTTGTGCATCAAGTTGGTTAATTACTGAGCTAAATATACTGAGATGCACAGTCAGCAAAACGTCAAATTTATTATTGTATCACTCACGCCCATTGTTGAGAACTGCAAGAATAGAATAACATATTTTATAATTTTGTAAACCATTCCCATTCCAATACCATCTCTTCTGCAATCAGAGTAGTGGGAGATACAAACGGAACTGTTTCTCTGTCAGCATCGCAACAAACTAGTTTTCTGTCACGAATACGTTTGCCTTTCTCCTTTATTTTAATTAAATATCATACTCTGAAGCAAAACAAAGTAATTACAGCACAGTCTCAACAATATTGATTAACTGAGACCGTTAAAACTCACAAATATCGGAATCAAATATCGGTAATATAAAATATCTGTTTGGTTCACAGAACTTACGAAATACCAGCAACGAAAATATAAACAATCTAAAAAAAAAGTAATTTATTCCTTTTTGGGTAATTCCCCGGCGTCTGAGTTTTAATTGCCGACGTTTCGGAACTCACTATCGGTTCCGAAACGTCGGCAATTAAAACTCAGACGCCGGGGAATTACCCAAAAAGGAATAAATTACATTTAGAACACGGCGAAAGCTTAAAAACAAGATTAAAAAATAAAAGTTTACTGAAAAATAATAATGCAAAACGTGAACTGTACTGTACATCGGGGTATGGGGCGCGAAAGACATAAACCTTACTTAATGAAAAGCAGAGTCTGACTAATAGGGAAAGTGGGAGCAGCCATGCGGTCTCATCACGATTCGTCGGAACCAGTCACGAATGATTGAAAAATAGTAAAAAAAAAACGGTAATTATGAAAGGTCGAAATCTCGAACATCGGGGTTCACGAACATCAGCAGTCTGTTTTACAAATGAATGTATCTTAACCATTGTTGGCAAAAATGCTCGATGTATTTCATCCAACAGCCAGCACGATAACACATTTTGCGACATTACTGTGTCCTTTATTCTCTTCGACGATGACTAGGGGAGTAATTATGTCACGGAAGAGCTATCTCACGCAGTTCCCAGCCAGGGTGACCTTTAGCAAATGTAGATATTACCTAGGTAATTGCACAGATCATTAATTTTAGGCGCGTTCGTAAAATTGGGAAAAGTGACTATTAGCTTCGTCATGTGTCTGCCCGTCTGTCCACCTGTCCGTCCGTCCGCATAGAACAACTCGGTTCTCACTGGACGGATTTTCATGAAATTTGATATTTGAGTATTTTTCGAAAATCTGTCACGAAAATTCAAATTCCACTAAAATGCCAGAAATATAACAGGCACTTTATATGAAGATCAAAATTAATTTTTGATCATATCTCGCTCAGTTCTTCTTAGAATGAGTAATGTTTCAGACAAAAGTTGTAGAGAAAATCTAAACACACATTTTATGCAACATAACCTTTTTTTTCGAAAATCGTTCCGCTTATGGGATAATGGAGAAAAATACTGTGAAGTCGGGGAGGCTACTGATGACAATATGGCGCACGCGCATTGCATGCTGGATACGTATGGCTACAAACATACATTCAGAATATGTAACACATTGTTTTTACATTGCAACAATATTTGAACGAATAAGTCTCAATGTTATATTACACGTACAGTACTCCTCTTCTTTATGCTTCATATCTAGCGATTTCTGAATACAGTGTCCACACGGCTGCCCCGCCTGGCTGTAGGCCTGCACGTACCTGATATGATTTATTCAAGACGTTTAACTTGTTAAGTATTTATTATTTTTTAAAACTTTGCCACGTCAGTGACCACAAAGGCTATGAAACCATGTAGTTTGGTACGCGAAATTTATCCTAATCATAGAGACAGCAAACTACACCACTATTGTATGTAAATTATTCCTTTTTGGGTAATTCCCCGGCGTCTGAGTTCTAATTGCCGACGTTTCGGAACTCACTATCGGTTCCATCTTCATAGGCAGGTGAATACTTCATTCACCTGCCTATGAAG
>Ga0123355_10006739_pt1 | contig 17094 bp, 14 predicted proteins | sample TergutEmb28metaG_3_FD_89872 | JGI IMG/M metagenome (GOLD analysis project Ga0123355, IMG submission 89872) | Embiratermes neotenicus P1 segment gut microbial communities from Petit-Saut dam, French Guiana - Emb289 P1 | ecosystem: Host-associated > Arthropoda: Insects > Digestive system > Gut ...
TGACAAGCAGTGGTCGTCATTCAAAGAATACCCAAACTTCGGGAGCAGAGAAAAAAATGAAGAAATAATTTCTAGCAACTGTCTCCCACACCATAAGAGAGCCAGCTCCTTCACGAACAAGCATGAAGCAGCCCAATTACATTTGCTCCCTATGTCGTCGAGATATAGACGAATGAGTGAAAGCGTGCAGCATGACGAACAGTGGCCATCATTCCATGACAGGTGATGTTTTCCCTATGACGAGCAGTGTCCGTCATTCCACGCTGAGGGGTTAAGATCTACTAGTAACTGCTTACGTCTTCTTCCTCTTCTTCCTGTCACTTCTATCCTTCCCTCTATCTTTCCTTCAATAACATGCTTTACTAGGCATTTCCTATGTAAGATGGGACCAATCCAGTTAGCCATCTTTTTTCTTATTGTATGCAGGACATTCTCTCCTCCTTGACTGTGTGTAATACTTCTTCATTTAAAAGTCAAGAACAAATACACTATCACACGTCAGAGTCCCAGTGTTTTAATTTTAAAAACTTTATATTGTAATATAGTGCATTTGTTGGCAAATTAAGTGTGGGGAGAGGAGTGCTTCCATTATATGCCTTCAGCTTTTCCCATGTTTTCCAAGTGGTGTTACTGCATTTCATTAACCACTAAAGTACACCATATAAATGCATTTTCATCTGCCTGGTAGCAATGCAGATGCTCCTGCAGTAGTGCCATACACTGTTGCTCATAATCATCTATGAGCATTTGCAGGACCCACTGTGCACACACACTTGGTAATATTCTAGGTATTAGATGCTTGTGTGTGCAGTACCTGTGCTTGCATAAATTTGTGCTGCTAGCACACAAATAAATATTCTGTCCGTCCAGATGCACAGCTGCCTCCATTTATCGTGGGCATTCCTCACTGCTCATTCCCTAGCATCCGGATTGGAATGTCTCGTACTCACCACTGTTGTCTTGAGACACACACCCACACACGTATTCTCCATGAGTTTTGGCTGGCTGACAACCCTTTGCACCAAGGAACTGTATGATAACCCAGGTTCTGTTTCGATGAATTCTGTACCTGGAACTCCAGCATTTTAACTGTGTCTACACTCTTCCCATTTGCTCTCTAGTACCCACCATATTGCTCAACTTGTGTTTCATGCATACAGCCACGTGATCACATGTAACTGGCCATATCTGCTAGCAGTGTAACAAGTGGGTTTCATATGAAGAACCACAGCACACAGTCTTTGAGGGACACTTTCACCTAAATTCACTGAATAAGTATGCTGTGGCATTGGATACCAAACTTGACGGGATAAGAGTTTACACCAAACAGTGTTGCTATCTAGATGTATGCTTAATCCTTATTGGAAAAGCTGGAGACTGCAGGAAATTATTTGGCACTTGTAAAGAAACATGAATCTTACACATCGAACTCATGACATATATCTTATGACATACCTAGTAATATGTGTATAAATTTATTTGCTTCATGAGGGATGGGAAAATACATAAGAATTTGGGTGTGTGGCTACTACATGCCATGTTTAAAAAGAGACACCACCAACAGTCTTGAAGATGTCACCTAAATAATATTAAAGAGTGAAGATTCAAAAGTGCTAATAACAAAGTGCATCACTGGTGATAATCCTCATCCACTTCAGTCAAATTAACATGTGTTTGTGTGTGCATTTACATTTCTATGCATATCAACTGAATATCTAAGTTAAGTGGTTACTACTCCTGCTTCATGTCTGGTAGGACTCCAGTTTAAATATCAGCCCAATTGTCAGCTATCCTGACTGAGGTTTTCTATGCTTCTTCTGTCCTGTCAAGCAACTGCACCTTCATGCCAAGGATCCTTCCTTTTCCCAATCAAGCCATTAGTGCTATATAGTCAGAGATGAGGGAGTTAAACCACTGTATGCACAGATGAGTGAATTACATTCGTTTGTATTAAACCCATGTAAGTTAAACCCACGAATTCTTCAGAACACAAAATAAGACTCTTTCCTTTAGTTCTCAACAACTGGTTACTGCATAAAAGATATGTGATCAAGCTTGGCACTGTTGTGTAATTTCCAGTTACTCAGCTTAACCGTGATTAATGTAAACACACTTCAGAACATGCCCAGCACTCTTCCCGACAGGTGGGGACCTGTGACATGAGTTGTTGTGACAGTTGAGGTACTGAAACTTCAGAGAGCAAGTTGCTCTGTAAAGTCTCTCACACACCTGCTGAGCAGCTGGTAGACATCATGTACTACAAATGTTAGAGTGGAAATGACTCCAAATAGTAAGAGCCCTGCACATGTGCATCAGCACTGGGTTAATGCCAAGGTAAGCTTTGTAATTTCTGTTTCTGTTTCACTGACTAGCCATTTTGTCAGGGGATTAGTGGCCCTAGTAATTTTATTTTTGATCCAAGAAATTTCATAAGTTTCATATCATTATGACATACAGTAATATAAGCTAGTATATCTTTATACGATTTTTGGGTAAAAGGTAGAGTAAACATAAAGTTGTCCCAATGCATGCCATGAAATCTTAATGACAATACTGACTACACTTTCCTGGCTTGTGTTGAAGAACTGTACATAATAAAAATTTGACTGATATACTATTCACTTTTGTGCATTTACTGACGTAGGTATCCTTATGACAGACAAATGCTCGAAATGAATGAAATATTTCAAAACTAATCCTTACTGGCATGTAAAATAGTGTCACTGTATGGTACATGTATAAAATCTGGATTTTAAGAAGCTCTACTATTAGAACACATAAACACCTGTCCTGTCAGAAAAATAGTTCTACCAAAGACAGTGAAAATAGTTCATAAAATGCTATCAAACATCTACTTTAACTGATAACGTTAAAGTTCACTGTATAAGAGGCCATGAAGGCCCAGAGGGGAAGTAGAAGTATAGCTCTACTCCTTCTTTAACCTCGGTACTAGATGGAGGTAGGTGGTCATTGCCATGCCCCAGTCGCTGTACCCCTGGGAAACAGAACTGGCACACACTGTACAGGAGGCTGGGTGAACACCAGGACCAGTCTGGACAGGTGCAGAAAATACTGATCCCCAGACTGTCCAGCCCATAGTGAGTCATTATACCACCTATGTTATACTGGCCCACACTTGAACTGATACCAAACAAAATGTGTGAGCACTGTTGCAAAAGTGTCTGCACACTGATAACCAATGGCAAGTACTGACTTTTCCAGTATCAGCATTTCCATCACAGCATTATATGTGTAACTGGTAAGCCTGCTGGCTCAACCATGTGCTCACATGTCAGAATTTTATCCTCACACTTCACTGAGACTTTCACCTGAATTGCAGCCAGGTATGCTCTATTCATGTTGCTTGCATTGGTATGAGGCATGTTCCCGATCACTGATGTGGCACTGCTTGTCACACATGTGGCCACACTTCAGTACATAATGACATGGAAGCATGCATCCCCCCTCAGGGATCCGTAAGAAGTCTGCTGCAATTGATACTGCAGTCAGCTCATCTGGGTGTATCTGGAATGAATACAAAGCACATTAAATGTTGTAGACATTGGACACAACATATTATTCTAAATCTTACCATGTGGAGTGTCAAATATTCAGTCTCATATGAAGACAGTGTCTGGCATAACATGCCTGTTACTGTCCTCAGGGGCAGCAGCCTATAAAACTTCAAATTCTTCAGGTGGGGTAAGACTCAGACCTTTGGTAGTGCAGCCACTACATTACCAGCCCCAGATGATGGACGAATGAATATGGAGCACTGGTGGAATGATAATGACAGGGGAAAACTGAAGTACTTGGAGACAAACTTGTTCCATTGTCACTTTGTCCACCATAAATTCAACAGAGACTGATCATCAGTGAGAAGCCAGCAACTAACCAACTTAGCTGTGGCCAGGAATTCAGCCTACAGAAACAGGATATGTGAAATCTGAGATTCTCACAGCAGTGAATATGGTATTGTGAGATGTGACACTGTGTAAGGTCTTTGCCCTTCTGGGATATGGCGCAGCATTGATTGTAGTTAGTGACTGAAGTTTCAGGACAGCCTGTCAGTCCCATTTCAAAGGCGAAACAGACCTCTGAAGTACCATATTTACCAAAATTTAAAACAACAGCTTTTTCCTAATTCAACATCTGAAAAAGAGGAGGAGCAGGTGACAATTTATAATTGTGCAAAAGTTTAAACTTGTTCTGTACATATTCTGTACATGTACCCGTTTCTCTGAAAACTGAAAACTGTGAAAGGAGGTCACATTATTTATACAGGGTCATCTTATATCTGGGTAAATAAAATACACACCAAAGACTTTTTAAGAGTGCAGATGCCACTAACTGGTATAACATGCAGGTTTCAGTCTACTACATTCTACTACATTATGCTCAGTAAATGGCTTATGTTCTGGGTCTGCTGAATAGTGGAGCTTAGGTTGCAGAATGCCAAATTACAGTCAAGCAACAGTTGTTCTGCTTTTGCCTGGAAGGCCATAATAAACCACTCAACGATTGTAGCAGAACATAAAATGACCTTATACATCTGCTACCCTCAACCTCAACACATATGTAGCTGCTCTTCCAATAACTAAAATTAAAGTGAAGGAAAATGTGAACTAAGAATTGTTCCACAAACGGAGACAGGGAGGAATGCTTTTCTAACCTCGGCACTAGATGGAAGTAAGTGGCCGGCTTCATTCTTTGCCCTGTACACAACATGATGGCATATAGGAGCATGGAGTTATAGCTCTACTGATTCTTAATCCTGGCACTACATGAGGGTAAGCTTCATGCCCCCGCTGCTGTAACACTGTGGAAAGACTTTCTGGGATCAATTAAATAAGGAGAGTGGGTGGGCCACAAGGCCAGTCTGGATGAGAAGAGAAACATCTCTTCCCCTGCCAAGAACCAGATGATGATTCCTCCATCAGCCAGCCTGTAACCTAGTGTAATGACTGGGCTATCCCAGCTCCTGAAAAGTGGATAATGAGAACACAATTTGTACTGTTCACCAAGTATTACTTAGGGTTATATATCAAGTTCCTTAAAGAGTGAGACATGTAGCACGTGTGGGAAGATGAAACATCGGTAGGAAGTTTTATTCAGAAAACATGAAGGAAATAAATAACTTGGATGTTCCTGGGGTAGAGAGGAGGATAATATTAAAGTGGATCTTAACAAAATTGTGTGACATCAGATTCAAGTGGGTAGCAGTATGATTCAGTGGCAAGTTCTGTATACTGTAATGAACCTACAGATTTCATAAATGTGAAATTTGACCAGCTGAGTGACAACATCATGGCATAGCCATTTAGGTCTACAGGGAGGAAGATAAATGATGTCTTCAAATTGATATATGAAGAAGTTGAAAAATACAAAATTTTGGAACTGCTAAATCATACATGACATATGTTATTTCATATATGTGACAAAATGCAACATGACCAAGTTCTGAACATTTTAGCCCACCTGACACCTCAGTAGCAGCTGTGTGCCAACTGCATCATCTTTCTTCAGTGTCTTCTGGATTTCATGCCAGATGTTGCTCTTGTTGGCAAGCATCTGCAGATTGCCAGTGATATACAAGCCCTCCTGGGCACGTGTCAACATTACACTGATATTCTCTGCACAGCATGCACTGTCTGGGTGCACTGTTGAGACCAGTACTATCCTGCACTCCTGGCCACGGAACTGCTCAACCAAACAGACACGCATGTGACTCAGCAGCAGTGAGCTCTCACATCCCTGTGGGAACAGTATATCAATATGAGAATCTCAGTGAACAGGCAAACAAGAAGCTTTGTGAGATTTAGAAACACACATGACGTGTCAACCTCTGCAGAAAGTCAGCAAAAGAAAAGCAGTACACTGTAAGACATATGGGAATGACACTAAAATCTCAAAAGTGCATGCATTAAGAAAGAAGGAACAGATTAAATTCAGAGAATGCTTCCCACCATTTTGTATAGAATTCTTCAGGGATATTCCCATTTCCTACCTAGGAGCATAAAGATTAAAATACACAAAACTATAATTTTATATGTTCTTTTATAAGCATGTCTCTCACATTAAGGGAAGGGCCTTCAAGAAGTGCTCAGTGAGGACCTTCATGACTCTTACTCCTCACCAAATATTTATTGTTGTGGTGATGAAATCAAGGATGATGAAATGGGTGGGTCACATGCCACATATGAGACAGAAGACCAGTGCATACATGATTCTGGTAGCAAAAATGGCGGGAAAGAGATAATTTCTAAGATACAGGTGTAAATGGAAGGATTATATTAAAATGTATCTTACAGGGAAAGATGGGACAGCTGGACCTGGATTCATCTGGTTCAGGACAGGGACAAGCAGTAAAGAACCTTTGGGTTCTACAAAATATGCGGGATTTATTCACTAACTAAGGAACTGTTATCTTCTCAAGGACTATTCCATGGAGTTGGTTGGTTGGTTGGTTGGTTGGTTGGTTGGTTGGTTCATTAACATCACAGTCAAAATAATCTCTGCAGTATGTCCTTCAACAGGCAAGCAACATGCAGTACTCACTTTCTGCAGATAGCGCCACTGGCTGGGGTATGTTGTGAGAATTACAATGTCCTGTACACTGTAGCCTTGCAATACCAGGTAGTGACACAGTGCCAACAAGAAGTCAGCCTCTTGCAAGTTCTGATAATCACCTACGTTTCCAACCTAACAAAACAAAATAGCCTTCTATAGAGCTTTCAAAAAACAGCTTCTTGCTCTCATAGTTGAAGACAGATGACTCAAAGATGGCGAAGGAAAACTAGAGATAAATTAAGTCAAAAACACAACAATGAATATATGGCTAAATTATGGTGTTTATTAGTAATAGAAAACTACATGTTTCGGCCTATAGCAGCCATCATCAGATTTTGACAACTTTCTTGCTGTAAGAGTTACATATAATATGCATAAACTGCGTGTCAATGTTGAGATCTCACCTGAAAGGATCCATACCCAGCTACCTGTAAATCCATTCACGCAACAGACATCCCACCAAACTTAGCTTAACAAACGCATGCAAATGATAATGATGATGCCCCGATTGCAAGAAGGCATATGTGTGGCAAACTGGTAGAAGCTTTCAAGTAAGGTTCAGTGAACACAAAAATGCATTCAAGACAGTCACACTTCAAACTTTGCAAAACATCTCATTTAACAGACACGCTCATTCAACTCCATCCATAACAAAATGCACATACTACAATGGCAAAACAAAGGGTCACACCTCAACACAATAGAACTTTTTTACATTTACGCAGAATACTTAAACAACAACCATTTGAACGACGACCACACCATATTCCCCGACATGATCTTTGAAGCTCTTCTAAAACCCCAGCAGCCATAAACCTCCCCTCACACCCACACTCTGGAGCTCACCAAAAACCCATCACCCCAACACAAGACCTAACCTCCAACACGAGTAACATAACAGATACACAGCAGTACAAGAAGTTGCCACATGGAAAGACAACACACGTCACACACTATAAATATAAAACAGTGCGTATCACTAACAGTGGACAAATTCACACAGTGCAAAATTAAGAGGACAGTGCACCAAACACAACGTAAACATATTGTAGTGAATAACTACAAGAAATACAGTGGATCCATGCACAGAGCATATAAGGACTCAATAATATGGCACTAATTCGAGTGTACAAAACAATGGAGAGAAGACTACACACACACACACACACACCAGGAACATAAACTCCCACACACTCAAGGAACTGAGGAAGAATACTAGAAAACCACTTCCATTAAGTACTATTTACCCACTACCCTAGATACACAAAAACAGAGGCATACACCACAAAGTTTACCCATTTCTACATTTCACACACTTGTTCTCTCTCCCACAGAAAACCAAATGCACCAAGCCTACACACACATAGCAAAACCCTGGAGGCAGATAAACCCCCTGCTGGGAACAAGAAGTTCTGAAGATTAAGAAGAAGAAGTCAGACTAACCAAATCTGCGAAAACCACCCCCTCCCCAACATAGGAGCATATAAGATACCACACCTGCAATCACAGTTCCCTCCCAACCCTACACCTAACTAACCAAAAGGATCCACATCCAGCTACCTGTAAATCCATTCATGCAATAGACATCCCAACAAACTTAGCTTAACAAACGCACACAAATGATGATGATGAGATCTCAACATCGACACGCGGTTTATGCATATTTTATATATAACTCTTATAGCAAAAAAGTTGTCAAAACCTGATGATGGCCGCTATAGGCCGAAACATGTAGTTTTCTATTGCTAATAGACACCATCATTTTAGCCATATATTCATAGTTGTGTTTTTGACTGAATTTACCTCACCTTATGGTTTAAACACACAACGGGGATGGCACACCTCAAAATGGACGGCCCTTCTGGAATCAAGTCTGTGCCATAATTTTGCAAGTGATGAATGCATGGGCGACACAGATAACAACACATCTCACACAGACAGGGCAGAAGAATGTACATCTCTCATGACTGAGGTTCTGACAGTGGTGTTGATAAGGATTTGTGCTTTCTCTGAAGTCACACCATGTCAACTGGTAATTAGTTACCAATGTTTCAGAGGAGTGTAGTGGCTCCAAAATGTCTGTAACTGTAACAGTTTACATGGCATAATACCAAAGAAGACTTGAATCTTCAACATATCTAACGTTAGAATAGAAATGAGTTAGGGCTGAGGAAGAACTCAAGACATACTGAATTATCTATGTAACATCTGAAACTGTCACACTGAATTGATACACAAAGATCTTCTCAGACTCTGAGTTATATCAAAGGCGAGTTAAAATCAATGTTTTAAGAACTTTCTGAGTCCTTATCACCAGGAACATTGTGATGCTTTTCAAGGCTAAACTGGTATACTATAATATCCTCCCAGTCTCCTAGGTTTCTGAGCTGTGATAGTGTAGTCAGTATAGTGACAAGGCTTTGTGATCTGGGGTGTGAATCCCAGCGATGGCAAGAGATGTTTCTCTTCTCCAGCACATCCAAACCAGCTCTGAGACCCACCCACCTTCCTGCTCAATGGATACGGGAAGCTCTTTTCCTAGTGGTACAGCAGCCACAGCATGAGGCTAAACACTCTCCTTCATCTAGTACCAAGGTTAATAATGAGTGGAGCTATATCTAAACCTCTACTGTATTCCTTCATGGTGCATGCAAGGAAAACTTTACTTTTACCCTAGACATTTATGTGGTGTTTCAATATCATGCATGTTTGAAGCACCTTTTTGTCTGTGGATCTAAGCATAAAGGATAGGGAACTGAGAAGGTGATTTTTTGTTTCTTTGTTTCCAGAGCATCATACTTGCACAATATGATGTATTGCCTCCCTGCAGAGGTTAATTATGGAACATCTGAATTCCTCATGTACAGAGCAGGTCTGTGCATTGATCACCCCTCAGGACTTCAATGCATATATGTACTGTAAAGACACTTTACCAGGTGTACAGTGAAACTGACCACTCAGTTCCATTTAGAGCTGAGGTTAACAATGTGTGGCACTAATACCTCCACTCAATTATGTGCCTTCACAGCATGTCCAGGTTCATCTTATGTTTATTATTAATAACATGGGCCAGCGTTCAATGAAGTTAATATCTCTGTAACGTCTGTGCCTTTTTTAAGTCCCTATGTCTGTGTAATACCATCACAGTAACTGCCTACAAACATACCAGAAACAGTTGGAAAATCAAACTGCTTCCCTATGGCATAGCTACATGTTTTTGAAATTTTTGGTTTCACTATCAATAGTTACAAAATTATAAGTTGCAAAATAATACCTGAATGACTGAAATTGTTTAATGAATTTTATAATTACCACATACACGAACATTTTTCCTTTATTGTAAATCAGTAATCCTTCAATCCTGTACCTGTAATCACTAGGTGCATGGTACATTGTCTTCCTTGTACAGCTGACAGTTTCTCAGCTGATTAAGATATTCCTTGTTTGCACAGAATCCAACATTCATCCACATTTTCACAAAAGCCCACCACTGAACCTTATGCTGAATCACTTCAATCCACTGCACACCTTCAAATCGTATTCTCCACATTCATTTTAACATTTTCATCTGAATTGTGTTTTGGCATTCACACTTATCTCTTCTTCACAACCTTCCTTTACTATTTTGTATGCATTTGTCATTTTGCTTCAACATGAAGTTCGTACTTAGGTTCTTTACTTATTACACTGAGAGAAACATAATCTGCATTATACATGGAGTGTGAAGCGAATCCACTATACAGGCATGTACCTGGTCTGCCAAATGCTCATGGCTGATGAAAAACACATTCTGGTCGATACCCTTTACTGTGCACATACTGGTAACACTGCTGTGGTTCTCCAGTCCTGGATACAATGTTGACATGATGAGTTTTGCTACCTGAGGCTGCATGCGGTGCTGTGTCTTGAGCTCCGAGATGGCCATCCCTTTCTCAATGAGTCTGTGTACTAGAATGGGCACGTGGGTCTGGACAGACAAGATAAGATAAGAGGAATTATGGCTTGCAGAATAACAATAATGATACTATCATTATGTGGACATGCATAATACCCATCATAATAAGAAGCAAGAAATAATATACCTCCTAATTCAACCCACTGAAGCATGATATAACAGGTACTGTACATTCAAGATCCCCAAGAAATTAATCTTTCTCATTTAAAAATACTCTTTTCGTTGGTACAAAACATTCAGATTTTCCCACTAAATAACGTTATCATAATACAATGCAAAGTATTAACAATGTATTCACAAATGTCCACCACTGGAACCTACTTCAGACCAAGTTAATCAAGTTCACATACAATTTACATCCGTAGTGCTTATTTTATCATCTTGGTTGCTTGGTTACCATCCCTATCTCATACTTGGCATGTCCCATATTAAATTTCAGTCTCTGTTAAGGTATGATATAATTTTATGGGGTGGGGAAAGAGAGGGTAAAGGTGTTAAAAATACAAAAAAGGGTTCTTCATTCAATTAAAGGGCTGCATAAAAGAGCATCTTGTAGACCAATTTTTAAAGAGCTAAAGGTTCTCACAGTGACTGCAATTTGAGGTGGTGATCTACATAAAAATAAAACATGTATTTAAGAAGGAATTCAGACATATATGAGTAAAACATAAGAAGAAAATGTGATTTCCATGTTCCAAACTGTAATACATCACTCTTCAAGTGGAGTGTGACGAACATAGGAATTAGACTGTACAACAAAATGCCAACTAGAATAAAGCAATTAGACAGTTTTAGGGATATTAAAAGAAAATTAAAGTTATTTTTACTGGATCACCATTTTTATTCATTAAATGAGTTTTTTATATTTGAAGAAGATAACAGAACCAATAAGTAACAATACAAGTAAAACAAGATGTAAATAAGACTTCCTTTAATGTAAAAGTTGCTATTATGTGATAGAACTAGTTTATTGGATAATTAATCACATGTGTGTAGCTGACTGAACTTATGTAATTCTGGTAAAATGTTCATATCTGATGGTAATTTGAATCAGTTATATCTATAATACCTTATATTAAAATACTGTATTCTATTACCTTCTATTCGTGCATTACTATTATATTATTTATAAACTGACTTCATTGTGTACATGACTTTCTGCATATTGACAAGTCTAATGTTACTACATAACTATATGGACATAAATAAATAAATAAATAAATAAATTCTTAGCTCACAATTAGCCAACATGATTGATGTTTTCCTCAACAAGCCACAAAAGTCAGCATAGCACCATAAGGTATGTCTACAAGTGTGGGACAGCATTCCTGGATCAAAACAGAAGTGGTTGCTGGTGTGTTCTGCAGGAATCACGTGGCAAAGGTGCATTACTGTACTCAGCTGTTGTGTAGTGGGTGGAATTTTTTCACCATGGTCGATACTGTGGATAATCATACCAGGAGAGAAGGTTCAGCTGGTAGGTCACTGCTGGAAGTGGACAGGCATTGGATAATGCACCACTAGGCTGGAAACATTGGGAAAAGGGATCTTAATATTCGTCACATCATTAAAGACATCATTAGGATGCAAAAAATTGCATCAAACATCCCACACCACCTACCTGAAGGACAAAAGTAGCACATACATGCTACTTGTCACCTTAACCTTGAATGGTACCATAATGAAGGTGATGCATTCCTGCACCATATTGTAGCCCTTCACAAATGATGGCTCCATTAACACTGTAAACCATAATCAGCATCACTTTAACTCTACTGGGATCGTGGTGAAATTTCTTCAAACATGGAAAGCCTTGATGGCGCTATTCATTTCACTCCCATTTCACTATGGGGTCACAATTCTGTGGCCAATTCTGCACTTTGGTAAGGTGTTGTCACCCTAATGTAATGCAATTTTTCACTGTGATTATGTCTTTAACCAAGCTACAAACACTGAAATAATTTCTCCCAACTTCTACAGCCAACTGGCACATTATTCAACAATGTCCACTTCTAAGAGGCTGAAACTGTTCATCCAGGATAAAGAGTCATCCTGCACATTGACCCTGGCAAAAGGCCCACCCATCCATCCACTATGCACAGTTCAGTACAGGAATGAATCATTTCCACATGCTTCCTGCACACTACAGACAGTCCTACAGATTACAACCACATGCTACTTTTGTTCTGATCCAGGAGCATTCTTCAACTTCCTACACAGGTCTTAGAGCACTATGTTTGAGACAATGACTTCATGGCTTATTGACATGCTGTTCAATCACACTACAGGTGTAACAGTGATAGCATACATCCACAACATGGTCTTCAGGCTGTGCAATGTACAAATGATCACTTTAAAGACATTCTGTGCAGGTGACATCAGTACTGACACTAGATTTCAGTCAACCCACATGAAGAATAATAATAATTATAGAACACTATATTTTGAAAAATTTCAATATTGAACTAGTGACATTGATAACTAGGATTTAGGACATACTGACACAGGAGATAGAATATGGTAATATTCTTATGTCTAATTAATTTTAAAAAATGAATGATTCACTGTGCCAAGTGTGTGTCAAAGAACATTCACGTCCATGTAACTAGACTTGACAAGGTTAACTCAAGCACTGATTCACCTTAACAGCATTTGGTACTACCTACTTCAATTCCAGAACTAAGCAGTTATCTGCACTAAATTTTTATGCTTTTCCTCAGTCAATTATTTACTGACTCCACAGGTGCAGAGCCCTTATTGTGAAGTTAAGCTGCTCTCAGCTAGTCAAGAAATTCCCAGCATTATGTGGAACCTGAAGGTTCATTACCGCATTCACACATGCCCACCAACTGTCCCTATCCTGAGCCAGCTCCATCCAGTCCATGCCCCCACATCCCAATTCCTGAAAACCCATCTTAATATTATCCTCCCATCTGTGCCTGGGTCTTCCAAGTGGTCTCTTTCCCTCAGGTTTCCCCACCAAAACCCTGTATATGCCTCTCCTCCCCCATATGTGCTACATGCCCCGCCCATCTCATTCTTCTCAATTTAATCGTCCAAACAATACTGGGTGAGGAGTACAAATCATTAAGCTCCTCATTATGTAGTTTCCTCCACTCCCCTGTTACAATGTCCCACTTAGGCCCAAATAGTCTCCTCAACACCCTATTCTCAAACACCCTCAGCCTACATTTCTCCCTCATTGTGAGTGACCAAGTTTCACACCCATACAAAACAACAGGCAAAGTACAGTTCTGTATATCTTAATTTTTAAATTTTTGGATAGCAAACTGGAAGATAAAAGATTCTGCACCAAATGATAGCAAGCATTCCCTGAATTCAATCTGCTCTTAATTTCTTCTTGAATAGAATTTTGATTTGTTATGGTCATTCCCAAATACTTGAACTCTTCCACCCTTTCAAAGGAACTATTATTAAACTTTATGCTGTGACTTCGTCCTGCATCCGGATCTTGAGACATGACCATGTACTTAGTCTTATCACCATTTACTTCTGGTCCAATCTCCCTTCTAGCAACTACTAAAGTTTCTGCATTTTTCTTTACAGTATGTACACTTCCACCCAATATATTAACATCATCATCATAAACCAGAAGCTTATGTGTACCATTTAATTTCAAGTCATCCTGGTTTACCTGAACCCTCCTAATGGCATACTCCACAGCACAAATGAAAGGGAATGGCGATAAAGCATCTCGTTTCAAACAATTCCTAATAGGAAACATGACAGACAAATTCTTGCCTACCCAGACTCTGCTACAGGTTTCATTCAGACACATTTTTATTAGCCTTACCAGTTTCATGGGGATACCAAACTCAATGAGAATATTATACAAGACCTCCCTCCTGACTGAAGTCTATGAACAGCTGATGCACTGCTTCACTGTATTCCCATTTCTTCTCAATTACTCATATTTGACAAATGCAGAATATATGATCAGTAGTTGACCTGTTGCATCAAAATCCACACTGATGATCCCCAATAATATCCTCTGCATATGGAGTTAACCTTGACAGCAGTATGTTGGATAAAATTTTGTATGTAGTTGACAGAACTGATATGCCTCTACAATTACTGCAGTTTGTTTTATCACACTTCTTATAAGTAGGTAAAATGATCGACTCCTTCCACTCCTGAGGCAATTCCTCCTTATTCCAAATAGAAGTAATAAATTTGTGGTGCGTGCCATTGACTAGCCCACTCACCTAGACAAGATATTTAACATCTAAGCACCACAACTTCATAAACCCTAACACAGAAGTTGCAAGTACATAATAAAAACACTTTTTGTAAATGTATGGCAACAGGGCAGTTTCAGAAGAATTATAATAGCAGAATATGACAACAATGCTTGCTGAGGTCAGCTACAGCAGCTTCTAGTTCCAGTAAATACATGTGGCCATAACAAGGAACAAAGTACAGCAAGTAATAGACAGTGAGATGAAAGACAGGGTAGCAAGCACACGGATGGCTGCAGAAGTTATAAGCATGGACAGAAACATGGGTAAAATATTGTGTGCACATATAACTATGTATTTATGTGTCTGGTAATTTATACCCATACCACCACAAGTTTATGGATATCAGAGTGAATTGTTCTACCCCCTGCCTTAATCAATTCTGCTGGGATCTGATCAGTACCAGGTGATTTGTGTCCTTTTAGTTTTTCAATAGCCATCTCAACCTCAAAGGCACTCATCTCAGGCACTAGTGGTTCTGCAGTATGTATTTCTTTCTGCCTTACCTCACTAACCCCATGTGCATTGAACAGCTGAGAGAAATGCTTCCTCAACCTAGCCAAAATACTGTGGGAGTATGGAACCAAATCACTCTTCTCAACCTATACTATATTAGCTCTAGACTGGTAATCCTTCTTAAAATCATTAATGCCCCTACACAAGGAAAAAACGTTAACATACTTCATCAAACCATGGTTTATGTTGCTTCAATTCGTACAGATCTAGACTCTCTTTAGCTGAGGTTTAAATATTCTCTTTAATGTTCTCCCAAGCCCTATTTATGTCCTCGCTAACACATAAGGTCTCCAAAGCTGCAAACCTGTTTGAGATCTCAATCTGATACTGTTACCTAACGTCCAGTTCATTTAGCTTCCTGAGATTAAACCTTTCCACATCAAACTTCTGTGCTGCTTGTTTACTTACTGTCAATTTTTCCCTAACTTTTGCAACCAGTATCACAGTCAGCTGCCCTGAAACACTGTACATCTAGTACATTTGAATGCCATCTCCTGTCTATCAGTATGTGACCAATCTGTTTGTGAGTCTTCCAATCTGGAAAGGTTCAAGTGTACTTATGAATGTGTGGGAACATCGTGCTCTTGACAACTGGATTTTTTGATGTGGTATAATTTACTGTTCTAATACCATTATCATTACTACCCTGATGTAGACTCTCATTTCCAATTGTAGGTTTGAAAATGTTCTCTCTCTCCACTTTTGCATTAAACTCTCCTAAAAGAATTTTCGTATGGTACTTAGGAAAATGATCAAACACCTGCTCTAATTTCTCATAAAAATTGTCTTTTGAATAAACACTTTTCTCCTCACTTGGTGTATGCACATTCAGAACAATATTACACCAGCTACCTCTCAGAACTACATATGACATCCTACCGCTAACAAACTCTAATCTCTTAACTGCTGATACTACTCTGTGATGTATAAGAAATCCTGTTCCCAATTCAAGATTTTCATTTCTCTTACATAGAAAAAATTACAATCCCCTGCCCTTACCGTGCCCCCTTTGTCCCACCTAACCTCTTGTACACCCACTATATCTAATTTATATCTTGCTAATTCTCTGGCTGCTGTTTTAAGGGAACCTGACCTATACAGGCTCCTAACATTCCAAGTACCATATCTCATGTCCCATATCCATTGCTTAGGTCATACCAAAGTATCAGTCCAGGGCCTTAGCTTTCTGTGTGAACATAATGCGTTTTTGTGGTAAGGAGTTGTTAGCACCTCACCCAACCCCCAAGCTGGAGGACCACCCCTTGTCGGCTGTCCGCGACTGCTTATTCAATATATTCGCAGTTATCCTCCATATCGGAGGCCATTCCTCCATCCGCAACCTGAGGACGCGCCATGTTGTGGTGACAGGGACCCACTTATCATGGTTTTCTCAGTCAATACAGGTGACTTCCTTCATCTCTCATACATGATCATCACTGTAATATCATTCAGCATTCCTGTAACTGGTTGTGTTATGAAGTTATCTACAAACAGGGCAACCATATTAACCCTCTGGCACATAGAGTTAACTGCAGTTGACACAAGTGTGATGCTGAAGAAACTAACGTCCACTTAAGTCACTGACCAACACATGAAAAGTAATGGGCGGCCATTTAACTAACAGGTCTTTTGCATAGTACAATAAGCAGTTAATTCTGACCCCAAAGGGTTAATGGGAAGGGGGGGGGGGGGTTCAACCTTTTGGTACCTTTTTTAATTATTTTTAATGAAAAATATTTTTTTTTTTTTCACAAAATGGAAAAAGGAAAAAGGTTTCTTTTTAAAAAAACAAAA